>Ga0126371_10002036_pt1 | contig 17301 bp, 5 predicted proteins | sample PanSoiMetaPlot_4_FD_110145 | JGI IMG/M metagenome (GOLD analysis project Ga0126371, IMG submission 110145) | Tropical forest soil microbial communities from Panama - MetaG Plot_4 | ecosystem: Environmental > Terrestrial > Soil > Tropical forest > Bulk soil | place: Panama | collected 2016-02-17 | reverse complement strand
CAGTCCCCGGAGTGCAGTCAGCTACGCTCTCCGGCAGCGTTCCGCTGCTTTTTGGCGGCTTTGGGCGGACCGTTTTTCCTGAAGGCCAGGACACCAGCAACAAAAATGGAATGTTTGCCCAGGTCGGGGCCGTGACCCCCGAATTTCTTCCGACCATGCATATTCCGCTGCTGCGCGGCCAGGACTTCGACAGCTCCGTCCGCGAGGATAGCCCCCGCGTGGCCATCATTAATGAAGCTTCCGCGCACCGCTTCTGGCCCAACGATGATCCCATCGGCAAGCGCTTCAAGTTTTTTGGCGACGATGCCTGGGTGCAAGTGATCGGCATCGCCCGCGACTCCAAGTACAACACCATCGGCGAAGATCCCACGCCTTACATGTACCTTTCTTTATTGCAGTATCCCAACCCGGCGATAAGCGTGTTGTTCCGCACTGGCCCGGATACTTCCGGCGTGATTGGATCAGTGCGCGCCAGGATTCAGGATCTGGATCGCAACCTGCCTCTTACTAATGTGTGGCCCTACGGTGAAGTGCTGGCGCAATCTCTGTGGGCGCCAAGGTTCGGCGCCAGCCTGCTGACCATTTTTGCCGCGCTTGCCATGGCCCTGTGCGGGGTCGGTATTTACGGTGTGGTTGGATATTCGGTGGCGCAGCGCGTGCGCGAGATTGGCATCCGTATGGCCCTGGGGGCGCGGCCGCGTGATGTGCTGCTCATGGTCGTGTGGCAAAGCGCCATAACCCTGGCCGCCGGAGTAGTCCTGGGATTGAGTGCCGCATTTCTGCTGGCCCGCTCCATCGCCAGCCTGTTGTACGGCGTGAGCGCCAACGAACCACTGGCGTTTATAGCGATGGCCGTAATTCTGGCCGCAGTAGGCCTGCTGGCAACTTACATCCCAGCCCGCCGCGCCGCCAAAGTCGACCCCATGATCGCGCTCCATTACGAGTGATGCAGAGCGAACAGCTACATCGCCTGAGTTCGGCCACACCTCAAACCTCTGTCATTCTGAAGCCCATTCAGAGAAGCCATAGACACTGCTTGTTTTTTTATTTTCCGCTGGCAGCTGACCGGCCGGCAATCCCAGTTGTTGGATCGATCCTGTGTACAAGATCGTTGAACCGGGAGTCCATGCGGAGAAAGTTGAATACCGGATCCATTTTCAGATAAAACAGCCAGCCAAAACGCTCGACAAATGCCTGCTCAAGATAGGTAAATACCTGCTCCGTGCGTTCCAATCCTGCTTCCGCGAAAGCAAGGAAGTATGGCGAAACGCGACTGCTTTGGGCCAAAGCGTGCAATTGATTCAACGCGCGGTTCGCGGCGGCATGCCTTCCAGCTTTACCATAGGCGTAGGCCAGCGCGCTTACAGCAATTGGGTGTTCCTTCAGCACACGTACCAGGTCTTGCAGTTGTACGATTGCGTTCTTCTCATCGCCGGATTGAAGCATTGCCAGGGCATGGAAATAAATGCCAGGAAGATAGCTGCCATCTAGGTCCAAGGCATGCCGAAGCTCAATTAGAGCGCGATCAAAATCGTGAGAAAAATAGGACAGCCTGCCGACCATGGCGTGAACTGCCACATCGAACGGATCCAACTCCAGGGCGCGTCGCAACGATCGCAACGCCTCAGGGAATGCTCCGATTTGAATGAGCGTAATGCCATACCAGTGGTGGGCCGGAGCGCAATTGGGATTCAGTTGAATCGCCCGCAAATGTTCATGCTCCGCAGCGCTCCAGTCCCAATCATATTCAAGCAGGCAGAACGCCAGCGCGCTGTGGGCTTCCGCCAGGCTGTCATCCAGTTCCAAAGCCTTACGGGCATATTCCTTGGATTTTCCAAACGCCTCCGCCGGAGGCAGGTCGCCATAAAAGCCGATTACCGCGAAGCAATCCGCCAACCCTACATAGGATGGTGCATGGTTTGGATCAGCCACCACGGCTTTCTTGAAATATTCCAGACCGGTGAACGTTCCTGCTGGTGTGCGTTTATTCCAGTTAAAACGGCCCTGCAGATAAAATTCGTGAGCTTCCGGACTGTGTGTGCGGATGCGCGCAATTCGTTCCTCCTGTTCCGGAAGAAGCTCGATGGCAAGGGAGCTTGCAATCTGCTCGGCCAGTTCAATCTGCACATCAAGAATGTCCGTTGACAGGCGATCATAGCTCCCTGTCCAGACAGGGCTCTGATCGGAAGCTTGGTTAAGTTGTGCTGTCACCCGCACCCGCGCGCCGTAGCGGCGTATGGTTCCGGTGAGCAGGTGGCCCACCCCCAGTTCCGTGGCAATTTCATCGAGTCTCTTGCTTGTGGATTTATAGCGGAGCATGGAAGTTCGCGCGATGGCGCCCAGCCGGTGCGGGTTTAGCCTTCCGATCTGGGTAATCAGTTCTTCAGTAAGACCATCCGCAAAGTAGTCGTCGCATGCAGGCTTCCCCAGATCGTCAAACGGAATTACGGCAAGCATCTTCTTCCCGGCCGCACGGCCGTTAGCGGAAAGCTCCCGCACCGGCGCCAGGAACCGGTAACCTCTGCGCGGGAGGGTCTCGATGAAACGAGGATTCTTGGCCGAATCACCCAATACGCTGCGCAACTTCCAAATCGCAATTCCCAGACTGTGTTCAAAATCAACGAACGTATTTGAAGGCCAGACCTCGTCCCGCAATTGGGCAAGCGTGACGACATTGCCAGGACTGTTAACCAGCGCTGCCAAAACAGCACTTGGTTTCGGTTGCAGCTTTATGCGGAGGCCACGCTTGCGCAACTCACCCGAGCGCAGATCGAATTCGAAGGTTCCAAAAACCAACACCTTCTCGTGTTCCACAAAAAGGACACCCTTGGGCAAACCGTTACTGGCCAACCTGGGAGGAGATGATAAGCCCCAAGTCTCTCTCTGTCAATGGTTTAGCTGGAGATAATTGTTTGCTGCAAAATTGATCGCCGGTGAATGGTGTTCCATTTCAGAGCACGTCTAAAGTACGCGTGTTCAGGGAAATCACGCATTCGCAGAAAGACCCTGGGACTGAATTAATAGGCAATCAAACCCGCAGCACTATTCCGCGGCGTACATCTTTCAACGTAACCGCTCACCCAACTGAGCGTCATCTGCAAGCTGCTTGAAACTCAAATTTTGCGTTCGTCGCATGTCATAGCGACCTCAGTGTATTGAGGCTGCGATTCGCAAAAACGGCCCCCGTATCTCGCTTTTCACAACAGGACACAAATCACGCAACGAGCAAGTTGCACAAGGAGAACTCACGTGAGCACACCAGAGCATATCCGGCGATACGGAAAGTCTTTTTATCTGGCAGTTTTCTCGACATTGATTTTGCTGTTTTCCCCATTCACATCTTCCGAAAGACCCACCGTGGTGCAGGCGAATGGCTCGGAAACCGGGACTCACATATTCATTCAGGAGGCTCAGAGACTTTCCATCGAGCATGCCGGCCAGGAGGAAGCTCTGCACGTCCTTAACTCCGGTCAGGCGCAGCCACTTTCGCTCGTCGGAAGCGACTTTGATCAGGATGGGATCCAGGACGCCGTAGCCGGGTATGCCGCTCCCGATGGCAGTGGAATTATCGTTCTTTATCCAGGCAATCTTGACGCCTTGGCCCCCCAAAGTTATGAATCCTGGCTTGCCATCGGACAGAATCGCTTTCCCTCTCCATTCCAGGGCACTTCTGCGGCATTTTCGCTCCCCGTTGCGCCTGACCTCCTGGCTACAGGAAAGTTCTCTGGCACAGATCATACAGACCTGATCGCAGCCCACCGCGGCGATAATAAGTTCTTTGTTTTAGCCGGTGATGGACACGGGAATTTTGCCGCCGCCAAGCCCTTCGCCTTGCCCGGCACGATTACTGCTCTGAGTGCAGGAAGATTTGGCACCGCCAACTTGCCCTCCATCGTCCTCATTGGTATTGGCGGCGCCACCCCGGCTGTGCTGGTGTACTCCACGTCGGGCCAGGCAATGTCGCTCGTTGGGCGCTATAGTTTGCCCTCGCCCGCAACCTCCCTGACGCTGGACGATCTAGATGGCGATGGTCAACCGGACGCGCTAATTCTAGCCTCCGGTAAAGTATCGATTTTGCATGCCGCAGGAACTTCCGGGAAACCATCTCTTGAAATGCTGTCTCTCCCCGTTTCGGCTGTGGCTGTGACCAGCGGCTTTTTTGTTCATGATCGTGCCTGGCGGCGGCAGATTGCTGTGCTGGACCAGAGCGGAAGCGTCTCGATTGTGGCGCATGGCGGATTTGATTCTCGTGGATGGACCAAGACTGAAGTCAAGGCGATGCGCGACGCTCTGGTTCGCCGCCAGCCGAATCCTTTTCGCCGCGTGCAATCCGGCCCGGCAAAGGATGGGTGGAAAGTCGTCGAAACCCTTTCTGGCATGGCATCTTCGAATGTTGCGGGGCGGGCTCCGCTGCTGACCCGGTCCCGTATCTCTGGCCAGGGAACTGACGATGTTCTGATCATTGAACCAGACCGCGGTCAAATGACCGTAGCTTCCCATCCCAGGGTGCTGGCCGGCGCTGCGCAGTTTTCTCCAGGGCGCATTTCAACTCGAAACTATTCAGCCGGTATTCCGGTTGCCTCCTTATCGTTTCCTGTCAACGCAGATGCACGGGAGGGCTTGGTTCTCCTCCATCAGAATGAAACTGCTCCTTCCGTAATGATGCCCGTGCCGGATCCTACATTCTGGGTCAATCGCAATGATGATCCCGCTGTTCCAGCCGACTCCTTTGGCAACCCTGATCCTACTCAGTTCTGCAATAACATCAGCAGCACAGATACCTCTTCGCCGTGCAGCTTGCGCGAAGCCGTGATCAAAGCCAATAGCGACGCAACTGATTCCAACACATCGCCAGACACCATCATGCTGCCCGCGGGCACCTTCCATTTGAACCGACCCGGTCAATTAACCACCAATGCCACAACAGGCCATCTGGATATCACCGATCCGGTTGCCATCGTCGGGTCCGGCATGAGCGGGGCAAATGCAACCATCATTCAAGCTGATCCAGCACTTGTCGACCAGGTGTTCTTAATCGATGCATCGGAAGAAGGTTCCATCGGGTTCACCACGGCAATCCGCAATCTGGCCATCCAGGGCGGTCAGCCCAACTCAGCCAGCTCCCTGGTCACTTCCGGAGCCGGAATTTACTGGGAAGCGGGCACAGATGGAACTGGCCAACTGCAGCTTACGAACGTAAACGTCAACGGCAACCAGGCGAACGATCCGGCCAATCCGGGCTTCAACGACGGCGGAGGCATTGCACTGTTCAATACTGCACCCGTTACTGTGCCTGCCCAGGCAACGATCACAGGCAGCCTCATACAAAATAACTATGCTACGGATGCCGGTGGAGGCGTGGCCCTCAAAGGCGCGATCAGCCTCACAGTGACGGCCACTACCATCAGTGGAAACCACGCGGTGGGAGGCGGACTGCAACAGGGTGGAGGGTTGTTCTTTTGCGTGTGCAACAACGCTCCCGCCAGTCAATCATCCAGCCCTTCCCAGATCAGCTCAAGTACCATTTCCGGAAATTTTGCCGGCGGCTCTACAACCGGCCAGGGGGCCGGCATCTGGGCTGATCAGGGTTTGACGCTCAATCAAGGTACTGCACTCCAAAATAACAACGCGGGTGGCTCAGGTGGAGGCCTGTTCCTCAACCTCACCAGCCCCAGCTCGGCCGTGATCAATGCTGCTACTCTCACCGGGAATCAGGCCACTACTGGAGGAGGAATTGCGGTCAACAGCGGCAGCACCGGCAACCTCAACGTTAGCTTCAGCCGGATTTTCAGCAATCTGGCCACTAAAGGAACTGGACTCGACAATGAAGGTCTTGGATCGGTAACCGCCACTGACAACTGGTGGGGATGCAATGAAGGTCCTCTCCCGGTATCCGGCAGCCCAACAGCCATCAAGATCCTGAACACAGGCGTCTCCTCGCTTGGAGTCTTGGCAGCCGACGGCAGTCTTGATTCCCACTATAAATTGATCGCCAGTGGCGATCCCCTGGGAACATCAGCTTTTGTCTCCAATGCCAGTGCGTCTCCCATTGCTCCGAATGGTCCCTGGATCGCCAACGGCCCTAACTCAAAGTGGATCTCTCCCATTGCCAACGCCAATACAGGCTTGAATCCCGGCATCTACATTTACCGAACAACTTTCGATCTCACAGGTCTGGATCCGGCAACCGCCCAAATTACCGGGGCTGTTGCGGTGGACGATTCTACCGCCGTTTTCCTGAATGGCCAGAATATGGGGACCCTTTCCGGATTCACGGCTTTCAATAATGGAACGCTCACCACAGGTTTTATCAATGGAGTCAATACTTTCGATTTCGTTGTCACCAATATGCTGACCACGCCTAACCCGACCGGGTTCAGAGCGGAACTCAGCGGCACCGCATCACCCAAATCGTCCACTTGCGACTTGGTTTCAGGAACGGCAAAGGTCAGCCCATGGATCACCTTGACACATACTGCCGGTCCGGCCACAGTTGCCGCTGGCGCCAGCACCACCCTGACAGCAGCCTTTCAAGACGCGAATCCCAGCTTCACGGCCAACCTCAATGCGCTGGTAGGCCTTCCCGTTCTCTTCCTGAATCCCATTAACGGAACTTTTCCGGGGACGTTAGGGCCAACACCAGTCATCGGGCCGAATGGCTCTGCTACGGACACCTTTACACCTCTTGATCTGTCGAGCGGGGTTGATCCCTTGGCTCGTGCAGATGTGCGAGTTGACAATGCGGTTGTCACCGCCAGCGTAAGTGTGAGCGACTTTGCTTTGTCCGCCACGCCTGCGTCACAAACGGTCAATGTCGGAACGGCCGGCTCTTTTAATTACCCGGTGCTCATTTCATCCGTGAATGGCTTCGGCGGTCCAGTATCGCTGAGCGCAAGCACACCAGCCGGACTGAGCTTTTCTTTTAATCAAACTTCAATAACAGGATCTGGCACGGTCACCCTGACTGTTAGCACAACCGCTTCAACAGCCTCGGGCATCTATCCTGTTACCGTCACTGGAACCAGTGGCAATATCACCCATTCAACCACCGTCCAACTCAAGGTTGGCGATTTCTCACTCGGAATATCGCCGGCCACACAAGCTGTAGTCGCGGGCGGGACCTCCCTGGCATCCACAATAACTGGCGCCGCTGTTAACGGATTCAATGGGACCGTAACTTTCGATCCTACAAAGGTCACCGGCTTACCTGCAGGGGCCACCATCAGCTTTACTCAAACTCAAATTACTGTGGCTGATGGATCCGTCGCCAATCAGACAGCCGTAACCATTACTACGCTTGGTTCCACTGCGCCGGGCCACTACAACATCAACATTCCGGGAACTAGCGGCGGAGTCAGCCGCTCTGTCGCCCTGCAGCTTCAAGTGGCAAGCTTCTCATTGGGAATCTCGGCGCCAGGATCGTCACAGACCATCTCCGCAGGCGGCCCGAATCCATCTGCCCTCACGGCGTTCAACACCAATTTCAATCTCTTCGCGCAGGCGCAGAATGGATTTATTGGCTGTGTGAACCTGTCGGCCACTATTACCTCCGTTTCTAGTGGGCCCAGCGTGAGCGTTAGCACGAATGCTATCGCTGTAGGACCATCGGGTCCGCCAATCGTAATCCAGCCAAACTGCTCTTCTGTGCCAGAGGCATCACCGGCTAATTTCACGGTAACTGTCCCGACGTTCGCATCTACTCCGACGGGGACCTATACCATCACGGTCACGGGCACGAGCGGAGCCATTACACAAACCGCAACTCTGACCCTCGTGATCAATCCAACCATACCGGGCTTCGATATCGTCCAGACAGGCGCATCGCAAACCACCACGGGCTTTGCTCAATTTGGGGCCTTCGTTCTGGGTTTTGGGAATTTCAATGCCCCCATGAATGCAACCGTTACCCAGACTTCAGGGCCCGCCCTGGTTCCCGGTGCTCTCTTCGGCTATTGCACCACATGTAGCCAGATCGGCGGCCCCGTTCCGCCCACCTACGTCACAAGTGAGTCATTTACGCTTTCGCAGTCTTCGGCTGGTTCACAGTACAGTGGCCAGGCGGGTTTCACTTTAGTACAGGGCCCTCCTCCGGCTGGCCCCCTGACAGTCGGTACTTACACGTTCCTTTTGACGGTGAGCGGCGGTGGTATCACCAAGCAGGCGACCTACACGCTTGTGATAGTGCCACCGCAAGGCTACACGCTGAACACTACCCCTTCGCAAGGCAATGAGATCACCGTGCCACAGGGCCAGTCGCCGACGGTCTCAGTAACTTTGTCCAATTTCCTGAACATTCCGGCAGGTACGGTCTTCAATCTTTCCACGACTGGCCTGACTTCAAATGGAGCTACCGTTAGCTTCAACCCGCCTTCGCTATCCGCTCCAGGCACCTCTACGCTAACGATTGGCACTTCAAATGTCCCACCTGGGCTTTACACGTTCGAGATTGTTGTCAATGGCGGATCGGTCCAGTTGACGCAGGCAGTAACCTTGTTCTTGAATGTCACTGCGCCGCCTCCCCCTGGCTTCTCTATCGCAGTGAGTGGCGCCCAATCTGTTACGCAAGGTCAAAGCGCGAGCTTTACTTACACCCTCTCTAATTTTGTCAGCCTGAACGGGAATGTCACCGTTTCTGTGAGCGGTGTGCCTGCGGGGGCTACCGCTACCCTCTCGCAGACGAGCTTTGGCGCCCCCGGAAGCGGGACGCTTACCGTCGCAACTTCTACATCCACTCCGGCTGGAACCTACACCATCACCGTGACCGGAAGCGGCGGCGGCGCTCCTACTGCTTCTGCCAGCACATCTCTGACCGTTGGCAGCCCGGCGCCACCTCCACCGCCACCTCCTCCGCCTCCGCCTCCTCCTCCACCTGGTGGCGGCTGCGCTCTTGTTTCACCTCACCCTGGCGAGATCATTCGCTGTACGCAATAGGCAAGCTTCAGACCAGAGCGGCACTGCCGCTCTGGTCTAGCCACCCCGGCAAGGCGCAAAGCATGGTGGCCAACAACGACTTTGTCTTCCTACGAAAGGATTTAGCGATGCGTCGGTTTCGAATTGCTTCTTTTCTCACCGCGTTAATTTTTTGCTTGTTCGTCCAGCCCGCATTCAGCCAGGCTCCGGTCACTGTACCGGGATCGCCAGGAGTGGACGCAGAAACCGGAATCAACCCGCTGCGCAGTTATGAAGGTGGAGATATTGATTTCGTGAACTTGAACAGTGGAAAGCTGGTGGTTAAGATTCCCCTGGTTTCTTATCCCCAGCGTGGCGGAAAACTCAACCTTGGATTCTCCCTTATCTACTCCAACACTGGAGTCTATTACCCCGGCTGCTATCCAACAGCCTTTTCCTCTGGCCAGTGCGCCATCATCTTTCCATTTCAAAGCGGCTTTTCCTTCGTTAGAAACGGCATTCCCTTGTTCTCGTCCGGCTGTGGCCAGACCCTCTCAACCTTCGTTTATCAAGGCGGAAGCACGATGGGATCAAGTAATCCGTTTTCAAATCCCAGCCTGTTCCCCAGTAATATGTTTGATCCCAAAGATCCCAATGGCCTCACACTCGATCCCGGCGCGCTCCCTGATCCCGGATTTTCACAGACCTCAACCAGCATAATCTATCGATGCGCGGCATTGGTCTCGATGCCCGATGGGGCCATGCATTCCATGCAGCCAATCGGCCCCAGCACATATATGGCTGCAGACGCCAGCGGATACAGAATTGACTGGATGCCCGGCTTCGACGTCAAAAATCCAATGCATCAAGGCAGTATTCTTACGGATTCTGACGGCAATCGCTACTACCAATATCCTTACGACTCCACTCCGACCAATCCCATCCTGAGTGAAGATTCAAATGGAAATCAGATCACCCGAACTACTGACACCATGGGCCGGGATTTTTCTTCGCCACTTTGTTTTCCGGTCGGCCTGCCCGGTCCTTACCCGCAGGGCATCTGTGGAGCAACTCTGGATTACAGCCAATGCACGGGTTCGCTGCCCATCGCCGGGGCCGCTCTCGAGAATTTTCCGGGCATTGATGGTGGAATCTACCCCGTCAAGTTCTGCTTCGTCTTAGTTCCGGAAATAAACCCTGGCGGCTTCCTGCAGTTTGAGACTTGTGCTGGAGGAAACTTTGGCTGCCAGCAGGTTGACATAACCACCCCCCCGCTCCCTACCACAGCCATTCAGTTACAAAGCGTCGTACTTCCCAACGGCAGCGCGTGGACATTCGACTACACCACAGATGGCTTCGGCAACCTATCGCGCATTACATTGCCCACAGGCGGGACGATCTCTTATACCTGGATCACCCAACAAGGTCCCATATCCGCGAACTCGCTGCCATCTTTTGCGTTGATGATGCCGTTTGCCATACAAACGCGTACTGTAAGCCCCGCAGATGGAACCGGTCCGTCTGGCACATGGAAGTATAACTATCTGCGTTGCCTGAGCTGCGGCCAAACCGGCACGGGCACGGACCTCAACACTAACGCCTGGCTGACTGTGGTTACTGATCCAGCCCAGAACGATACTGGTCATTTCTTTTCTCTTGTTAACGGACGAGCCCCTGGCACGGGCGATCCAGTTGAGACCGTTACCAATTCCTACAAGGGCCCGTTCTCAAACAACCAGATCCTTAAGAGTGTGCAGACTGATTTCCAGGTCACATATCAAACCCAGGATGAATTCGCCACGGCAACGGTAGTCCCGATTCGTACAACTACCACGTTAGACAATGGCTTGGTAACCAAGACTGAGCAAGATTGGGATTCCGGGGTGCCTGTTGTAAGCGCTAATTACACGGCAGATGGCATATATTCAGGCACTAATCCCAGCGGTGTCTGTACCGTTTTTGGCTTTGGTGGAATAGGCTGCGGCTCCGTGCGCTATGGAGCTGTCGTAGCAAAACGCGAATATGACTTTGGCGTGGGAGCCCCCGGGCCGTTGCTGCGTACCACCAACACGCCGCATCTGGCGCTTAGCAATGCAAATTACTTGAATAACAACTTGTTAAGCCTGCCCTCCGGCAGCAACGTCACGGATGCCAATGGTAATGTGCTCTCATCTGTAACTTTTGGCTTCGACGAAACCCCGCCTGCCTCTTCGGGGATTGCCACGCAGCACGATCCTGCCCCGCCCGGCGGTAATATTCGAGGAAATCTGACCTCTATTCATCAGGTGGTTACTACTCCCGCTACCAGTTGCAATGGCAATACTTCCAGCAGCACCACTTTGAACAAAACCATCAACTGGCTTGATACGGGAGTAATGGCAAACCAGACGGACGCTCTCGGTAATCCCACCACCTACTCCTATTCTCCAATTTATGCTGGAGCTTATCCCACAACCACATGCAATGCGCTCAATCAATGTACGAACGCCACCTATGACCCCAGCTTTGGATTGAAGACCAGCTTTACTGATGCCAACAATCAAGTCACGAACTACAACTATGACATTATGGGCCGGGTTAAGAACATCACCTATCCCGCCCAGATCGTCAATGGCGTAGCTATCAGTGGCAGCACAACAATAAGTTACAGCGATACACCCGGTTCAATTGCCGTTCAGTACACGAAAAAGCAGGATGCAAATACCTCCATCACCACGACCAGTTTGTTTGATGGATTGGCGCGTCCTCTCGGGACACAACTGAATGATCCGGCCGGTAACGTGCTCACCAGAACCACTTACGACGGCCTGGGACGAGTCAGTACTGCTACCAACCCTTATCGCTCCACTTCAGACGCAACTTATGGTGTGACGCAAACCCAATATGATCAGTTCGGCCGGCCAATACAGGTAACACGTCCGGACGGTAGTATCGTCACCACCACCTATTCGGGAAGAGCCACCCAGACGCAGGACGAAGGCAACGGCACAGGGCATATCACACATATCTCCCAACTGGATGCCCTCGGACGTCTCGCATCTGTTTGCGAGGTCACGGGCGCTACGCAGGCCAACCAGAACGTGCCTTCCGCATGCGGGCAGGATATCGCTGGTACAGGTTTCCTTACTTCCTATTCGTATGATCTGATGGGAAATCTCACCCGTATTAACCAAAGTAATCTGATCCGGTCGTTTGTTTCAGACAGCGCATCGCGTCTCGTAAGTGCTGTCAATCCGGAGTCCGGGACCACGTGCTACCAATATGATGGAAACGGCAATGTGCTGACTCGCACTCGTCCCGCTCCGAATCAGGGGAATCCCGCCAATACCGTTATTACCACTTATCACTACGACGTTCTGAACCGGCTGCTCACCACCAGCTATTCAGATTCGATCACGCCCTCGGTCACCATGCACTACGACAGCTCTTCAGAGCTGGGCGTTGCTCTGAACAACACGATTGGGCGTCTGTCAGCCCAATACGTGACCAGCCCTTCAGGACAGTTGCTCTCAGGAACAGTTTACAGCTATGACTCGAGGGGAAGAATCATAGATAACTCGCAGTGCACGCCACAAAATTGTGCCAGCTCCAGCGCTTTTCCTGTCGAATATAGCTACAACCTGCTGGGCAAGAAATTGGCCGCGACCAACGGCGTCGGAACTACGTTCGGATATGCCTACGATGCTGCCGGGCATGTGACTCAGATGACCAGCAACTTAGCTGATGCCAACCATCCGGCCACACTCTTCTCCAGCCCGACATACAACGCGTTGGGCGTATTGACAGCCGATACCCTGGGAAGCGCGCTGAATGAAGCCTTTAAGTATGATTGTCGGGGCCATCTGGTTTCCTATATTTCTGCTGTCTTCCCGGCCGCCACGTCTCTACCCACGGGCACTACTCCCGGTTGCCCAACCACAGTAGCTGTGAACAACCTGGAAAATCACATGGGGACATTGCAGTCGTTCTTCGGCGGACCCGGCAGTCGCAAACTGTTACCTGTCCGCTCTGTTGGCTCCGTTCTTATCAGCGCAATCGATGCCTTGAGCAACTCTGAGAAAGGCTCCGTGAACTTGGAGATCACCTCCTTGAGCGCCCCTCGACACTCACGATTGATTGCGGTGCCTTACATACATGGCGAAACCGCTCTGGAGGTAGCGCGGGAATGCGCGAGACGGATCAATAGCGATCCTGCACTCAATGTTTCCGCGAAAGTCAAATCCCTCGGCTCTGCCGCGGCCATAGATCTGGTGGACCGCGGAACAGGCATTGCTTCAGGTTTCTTTGTCTCCGTTTCGGTGAACAGCAACATAGCCCTTCCTTCAATCTCCGCTACCGCCTCCGGTGCAAGCCGAAAACTTCCAATCCTCCTGACCGACTTGCAAATGCCGAGGAGGGAAAACCAATGAACTCTGCAATCAACACATCTCGTCGGCTCGGCTCCCGCAAGGAGGCATGGATGACACCGATAAAGCAATTCTTCGTGACCATCGTGCTGCTGCTCTTGAGTTCTCTGTGGGCAACGGCCCAGGCTCCCAGCATCAGCTCGCTATCCGTAACGTCGGGGATTACTGGCACAGCAGTGACCATCTCTGGCGCCAACTTTGGCTCGAGTGCGGGCACAGTAACGTTCAACGGGTCAGCAGCAACTATCAATAGTTGGACCAGTGGCAGCATAGGTGTGACTGTGCCCGCTCCTGCTACCACAGGCAATGTGGTAGTCACAGTTGGAGGAGTGGCCAGCAACGGCGTGAGCTTTACCGTGTTGCCGAACATAACCGGCTTGCTGGTGAACGGAGTGCCATCGAGCAGCGGACCGATTGGTTCAACCGTCACCATCAATGGCACGGGATTCGGAGCAACCATTGGCTTCAATACGGTTTCACTCAACACCGTGGCGCTCGCCGGCAACGGAGTAAGGGCCACAAGCTGGAGCGATCAAAGCATCGTGGTTGTCATACCTTCGACTGCCACCAGCGGCAACATCATCGTCAAGATTGAGGGCCATAACAGCAATGGTGCGCCCTTTACCATTGGACCAGTGATTACGAGTGTTTCTCCAACCTCCGGGGTGGCAGGAACTGGAATCGCCATACAGGGAAGCGGATTCGGAACTTCCACAGGGACGGTCAGCTTTAACGGCATGGCAGCAACCGTAAGCGGCTGGGGACAAAACAGTATCCTTGCCCAGGTTCCATACAACGCCACCGTTGGTCCAGTGTCAGTGACCGTGGCCGGAGTTTCCAGCAATGGCATGGCTTTTACACCTACACCTGCTATCACCAGCCTGTCTCCCAATTTCGGTTTGAGTGGCGCCCAGGTGGTGATCGCGGGAAGCAGCTTCGGCAATCAGCAGGGATCCAGTGCCGTGACTTTCAATGGGACCAGCGCTTCGGTGACTGCGTGGAACAATAACAGCATTACTGTGAACGCGCCTGTCGGAGCATTAACCGGAAGTGTTGTAGTAACCGTGAACGGAGTGAATAGCGCTGGCGCCACTTTCACCTATACTCCTGTCATCTCTAGTGTCAGCCCAAGTCTTGCCTTGGCGCAGACACCCGTCACTTTAGCCGGCAACAACTTTGGCGCCTCACAAGGCGCCAGTACCGTGACCTTCAACGGCGTCCCGGCAGCGGTTTCAAGCTGGACCAATACCAGCATCGGGGTCATCGTGCCGGGCAACGCCAGTGGTGGACCTGTCGTCGTCACCGTCAACGGAGTGGTAAGCAATGGAGTTCCATTCGCATACCCTCCTCCCTATGCCTTCAATTTGTCCTATCTGCCTGACGGAAATGTCTCGTCTGCGCAGGACACCGTAAATGGCAACTGGACTTACGCCTACGATGACTTTGGCCGTCTGGCTAGCTCTGCCCACTCCAGTTCACAACAGGCATTCAGTTATACCTATGATCAATATGGAAATCGCTGGCAGCAGAATGTAACTGCTGGATCCGGTGGCACTTCCGTTCTTACCTTCACCGCAGCCTCAAGCGCTACCACCAATGGCAATTGCTACCACGCCGCCGGATTAAATAATCAGCCGGATGGCTATTGCTACGACGCAGCCGGCAATTTGCTGAGTGATGGCCAGCACACATATACCTACGATGCCGAGGGACACATCATCAAGGTGGATGGAGGGCAAACCGCAACCTATATATATGATGGTGGAGGACAGCGTGTTCAAAAAATCACTGCAACAACAAGCTCCTCCTTCCTCTACGATCCGGATGGACATGTCATCGCAGAGATTAACGCTTTTGGAGCCTGGATCCGCACCGAAGTTTATCTCGGTGGCAGGCATCTGGCCACCTACAGCAATGGGAGCAGCGGGAACACCTATTTGATCCAGGCGGATTGGACGGGTTCAGAACGCGCACGCGTCCTGCCCTCCGGAGATACTTTTGAAACTTGCATAAGCCTGCCCTTCGGTGACGGGCAGAACTGCAATGGCTCCGCCGATCCCAGCCCCGACCACTTTACCGGAAAAGAACGCGATGCTGAATCGTCACTGGATGACTTTGGCGCCAGGCATTACACCTCAGCCATGGGCAGGTTCATGAGCCCTGATCCCGCAGGCATTTTGGCGGCTAAGCTTACCGGCCCCCAGACTTTCAACCGTTATTCCTACGCGTTGAATACCCCAGTCACGGCCATCGACCCGGACGGGCTGGACTGTGTCTATCTGAATTCCGCAGCAACCGCAGTCCGCCAGGGGAACGGCATCGATCAGTCCATTGATTCCCCCGGTTGTATGAAAACCGGCGGCTATTGGATAGACGGAGCTGTCACCAATGTCTCCATTGATAGCGCCAAAAACGTAATCTGGCTCGAAGGAACAACCAACGGCAAAGACAGGACTTCAATCGGTCACACTATCAAAGAGACCCTTACCGTCGGCTGGTTTCAGAACACTAATTTGAACCCCTTTGGGCACATTGCCATCAGTGTCTCCAACAGCGTCGTGGGCATCACCGATTACAACGCGCTGCCTGTGGGACTTAACCCCGCAAGTGACGGCCAATTTACCAGGAGCGTCTTGGGTTACGCTGCTCTATATTGCCTTGGTCACGATTGCCGATATGATTCAATGAGCGCGATCATGTATGGACTGGAGAAAACCGTGGTTCCAGGCGCCATTCTTCCCCAGACTGGAACACCTGTCCAGACCATCGACATTTCGGTGACCGGCCCTCAGGCACGCGCAATGGACGTCAAAATTTATGAGGACGATCAGAATCCGCCGAACTACTCAATCTTCGGACCCAAGCCGGCATGCGACTGTGGAACCTGGGCGCAACAGGTTATGGGAGCTGCTGGGCTTCCATCGGGCCACAACGCGCCTATTCCGGAAACCCTGATGAGGCAGCTTGTGAGCATCTATGGTCCTAAATGAAGTTGAGCCGATGCCATCAACGCGCGTGAAACGTCCGACCGTTCTCGCCCTGGCGGCATCGGCACTGGGCCTCGTCTTGGGATTGGGACTCAACTATGAACTGGAGCATCGCAGCTTTGGAAGGATGGGTGACTTGCTTTTGCCTGTCCTTGCGTTCGGGCTGTTGGCGGTCGCGGTGCTCTCGTTCATCGTTGCCCTTATAGGATTCAGGCAACCTCCGGCACATGCGAGTGGTAGGCGGTATTTACTGATAACGATCGTGGGATCTGTCCTGCTCACGGCCATCTATGCCGCGGTTACTCTCACTGGCAAGTTTGCAGATATGGGAGATACAGGCGATTGTCTGGGGCTCATGCGCGCCGCAAACGCAGGCAACCAGGTGCCTCAATCTGTAGTACAGCCCGGCCGGCCGGCAATCTATTGTCTCTCCGCTTCTTATGGCGTGTTTCTACTTCGCTACGATCTCTTGCACGTCTATGGCGTAGCGGACCACGCAGCCCAGGACGATGTCGTCCAAAATCTTTCCCGCTATCGCGAGTCGCGTGGTGCGCGGCCCATTCGCGTCGAGTTCTATCAAAAAGAAAACTGGATAACCTGGCAATCGGCAAGGGCTAAAGGAGGTAGCCGGGGTCCCGAGCAATTGATCCGCATAGCAACAGTGCGATAACCGTTGTGCAATTCGTACCAGAGCAGATCGCGCTGCATTGCGAGTAACGCTGATTGTTTTGGGTAAGAGTTTATCCCGCGCAAAGCGAGGGAACCCTGCTCGCTCATCTGCAGCATCAGGGCGCATGCCCCAATCATGATGATGCAGCGAAGATAAAAGAAGTAACCAGAGCGACGCCGAAATGATGGCCCTGTCGAAACTGGAACATGCCCCGGCATCTCGATAACCAATTGATTTGAAGTTCGTCAGAGAAGTAGGAGGTGCGGGCTTTTCACCTCCTTGAGGCATGCGCCGCGCCCGGCGCCAAAGTGAAAAACTACTCTTTTACTTCAAAGAGATAATCTTGATT
>Ga0126371_10002034_pt1 | contig 17303 bp, 19 predicted proteins | sample PanSoiMetaPlot_4_FD_110145 | JGI IMG/M metagenome (GOLD analysis project Ga0126371, IMG submission 110145) | Tropical forest soil microbial communities from Panama - MetaG Plot_4 | ecosystem: Environmental > Terrestrial > Soil > Tropical forest > Bulk soil | place: Panama | collected 2016-02-17 | reverse complement strand
TCTCCTCGGTGTTTCTCTGGCCAGTATCGTGGCCCCCCACTGCGGCCACATCACCCAGATTTGCGTCTCTCCGGAAGCGCACGGAACCGGCATCGGCTATCAATTGCTGCGCCAGTCGCTGCTCAAACTGCGCGAAGCCGGTTGCGGATCCGCCAGCCTGACCGTGACAGCCCGCAACCGGGACGCGGTTTCGCTCTACGAACGCGTCGGCTTCCAGACCGTCCGCCGGTTTTCCGCCTGCGTCTGGGAAGGTTTCTAGGAAGGCTCGGGAGTCTCTGGAGTCTCTGGGTTGGTTTCGCTCGGGAGCGGCTCGGCGGGCGGCTCCGCGTGAACGATAGTGGCGCTGCGCACTAGCGGCGTCGGCTCGCGCAGAACCACTTCGCACTCGCAGCAATCGCTGCATTTCAGACACTTTTCGCAGAGATGATTGCTGCACACGTCCTTGGTGCAGCGCGCGCAGATCTGTGTCGCTTCTTCCCCGCAGATGCTACAGGTGAACGGCATGGCCCCGGTTACTTCTTGTCGTCTCCTTTGCGCGTGCTCGCCGCCGCCGGCGGCTGCGTGGCGAGAATCCCGCGGCAGCGCTGCGCTTCCTGATCCATCACGGCGCACTCCTGCTCGCGCTGCGTGGCCAGATTGACGATGTAGGTTTGCAGGCGATTCCGGTTGGCGCCGTTCTCCGCCACCATCGCGGCGAGTTTCTGGGCCAGCGCGGGGTCCTGATACCGCCGGACTCCGTCGTCCAGGGAGGCCAGCATGTCTTCCATGCCCGCAATGCGGAAGTAGAGTTCCAGGGACGCCGCAAGCTTTTCGGGGTATTTCGCCAGCGCCTTGGCGCCGTCGGCAATGGCTCGCGTCTGCTCTTTGCAGGATCGCAGCTGGGCCGCGTAGGTTTCCGAAGCGCCTTTAGCCACCCAGGCTTTCGCGTTGATCTGCTCCAGCAGCGGCTCCAGACGGCCCGCGTGCGCGCTCATCTCTTCCAGAACCACGCGAATGTCCCAATCCGGAACCAATCCGGCTTGAGGCGAAGCCGGGCCCTGCGCCTGGAGTAAGGCTGCCAGTGAAATGAACAGGAAACTTCCCAGCGCCGCACGCATGCTTTCAATCTAACATGCGGTGGAACGCGCCTCTGTGAATTAGTGCCCGGGAGGAGGTGGCGGGGGCGGCGGTGCTGACGGAGGAGGTGGAGGAGGTGGTGGGGGCGGATTGGGCGATTTCTGATCGCCCGACTGGCCCGTGCTGGTGGTGCCGGTGCCGGTTGAAGTGCCGGGAGCCGAAGACCCGCCTCCGCCGCCCGGATGCATCAACATCACGTCGTAGACGGCTTGCGCGGCGATGCGCAGAGCCTTTTGCGCGGCTCCGCCTTTATCTGTCCGCCTCGCCAGCGGCTGGTTCCGGAAGACCCGAAACGATTCGCCGCTCTGCAACTGGATTTCGTTGCCTGGTAGCAGCAGATGCCGTACGCCGACGATGCCCTCATCGACGCTGACCAATGTCGTCGCGTCCTCGTCTTCCACAACCACGTCGAAGACGGTGCCGCGCACCGAGATCACCGCCGTTTGCGTGGTCACGCGGTTCGGGTTGGGCCCGTTGCGGTGCTGGATGAAAACCTTCACGCGGCCGATCACCACGTCGAGCAGGTCACCCAAATTCGCCGGATTGGTACGAAAGACGGCCTGTGAGTTCTGGAATACCTCAAAAGTGCTACCGTCAGCGAGTTGGAACTTGGCGTACCCATCCGGACCAGTCCGGATCAGCTGCCGGGCTTGAACCGAACTGCCCATGTACAGAGGGATCTCGTTGTTCTCCTGGAAAATCGAGACGCGGCCCTGCATCTCGATAACCCGAGCCGCTGCCGTGCTTTGCGCCCACACCGAGGCGGCAGACACAACCAGCGCAGCCGCTATCCACAGCGGCCGCCCGCCTCCGACTATTCGGCACCTACGGTCCATGTAGACCTATATCGGACGCAGGTGTCTGGAACCTGCCTCCGCCAACTAGACTCCCCAGTCTAGCACCAAACTTGCAGTGCAAGTTGGAACCCGCGGTTAACTTTGGTCACAAATTGCTTGAATTCAGCAGTTTAATAGGAATTCCGAAGGGTACTTACGGTAAAATGGGACTCGCGAGTGTGTCGTAAAGGAACATATCGTTCCGTGCTCCCGGTGTTGATTCTGGCACTGGGGGGCGTCGTGTGTGCCGTCGGCCAAGCAAGGCCGGACTGGCGCAAAGTGGGTTCGTCGGCTGTGGAGTTGATGCTGGCGTCGCCCGCAACCGGTCCGGTCGACCGGGTCTGGTTCTCGGCCGACGGCTCGCAGCTATTCGCGCGCACCGCCTCGGGCAGCACGTTCGTTACGATCGATTTCGAAACCTGGGCTGCCGCGGCGGCAGTCGCTCCGCCCGCCGCGCCGCTCGAGCTGGCAAATGCGCGCCTGCCGGATCCGACCGCGCGCCTGATGAATAGCGCCGCCGACCCATCGCACGTATACGCGCTGGGCCGGTACCTCTCGCGTTCGGAAGACGGCGGCCGATCCTGGACGAGCCTCACCCAGTACAAATCCGAGTCCGTTGTCGGTACAGGACAGCACAGCCTGGCAGTTTCGCCTCGCGACCCGAATCAACTTGTTTTGGCCAACGATTACGGTGTGTGGCGTTCGTTGGACGGGGGGCTTTCGTGGGCGGGATTGAACCAGTTCCTGCCGAACCTCTCCGTGCGGCGCATCCTCTCCACGCCGAGTGGGACTGCAGGGGTTCGCGTGGAAACGGATAATCTGGGCGTGTTGGAACTGCCTCCCGGGGCATCGGTCTGGTTTCGCGCGGAGGGATCGACGACCGATGTCGCGCTCCGACTGAGTTATTCGGCACGGCTGGGAGTTGAGATCACCGCGATTGGCTCCGCCGGCGATACTGTTTATGCGGGTGCGGCTGACGGGCGAATCTGGGTATCGTTTGACCGTGGCGCGACTTTCCAACCGTCACGGTTTGAGAGTTCGGGAGCGGTAGAGCGGATCTTTGTCGACCCGAGCGCTCCGCGCGTTGCCGTCGCGGCACTGAGCGGCCCGGGAGCGCGCGTGCTCCGCACCACGAGCAGCGGCAACATCTGGGACGATCTGAGCGCGAACCTGCCGGACGGGCCAGTGCACGCGGTTACGGCCGAGCGGGCCTCGGGCGCCGTGTATGTCGCTACCGACCGGGGAGTGTTCTGGACGCAGACCGACCTGGAGAGCGCCAGCCTGCCGTTAGCCAATTGGACCAATCTCACGGCGGGTCTTCCGGCCGCCGGTGCGACGGACGTGCGGCTCGATCCGGCGGGCGTGCAGCTCTACATCGCGCTCGAAGGTTACGGCGTTTACGCCACAGCGGCGCCGCACCGGCAGCGCAGTCTCAGAATCGTGAGCGCCGCCGATTTCAGCGCACGCCCGGCGGCGCCAGGGTCGCTCGTGAGCGTGGTCGGCGGGCGCGTCAATGCGGCGCGCGGCGACGGCCTGGACTACCCGGTGCTGGCTGTTTCGGACGGCGAGTCGCAGTTGCAAGTGCCCTTCGAGGCGGCCGGTCCTAACGTGGCGCTGTCTCTGCAAACCAGCGCCGGACCGGTGACGCTCGGATTGCCGGTGCGCGAGGTCTCGCCGGCCATCATCGTGGGACGCGACAGCACACCGCTGCTGCTCGACGCGGATACCGGCCTGCCGCTGGACGCGCGTAATACGGCGCACTCGAATGGCCGCATTCAGATCCTGGCGACCGGCTTAGGCAAGGTCAGGCCCGAGTGGCCCACCGGCTTAGCCGCGCCGGCTGAAAACCCTCCCGTGGTTGCGGCCGACGTTAAGGTCTACCTCGACGGAGCCCCGCTGCAGGTGACGCGCGCCACGCTGGCTCCAAACTACATCGGTTTCTACTTGATCGAGGCGCAACTGCCCTCGATTGCCAACCTCGGCACTTCCGAACTGCACCTTGCGGCGGGTGGCCAGGAGAGCAATCGCGTGCAGATCGTGCTGGGACCTTAGCGCCGGCTACATAGCCTCCGGCCGACCGCTGCGCTGCAACTCCGCTGGCTATTTTTGGACCTGCGAATCTTTGGCGTTGCTCCATTCGGAGAAGGAGCCATCGTACATCCGCGTATCGTAGCCCAGGTACTTCAGCGTGAAATAGGATTGCGACGCTTGCATGCCTGTATTGCAATACGTCACTACGGGGCGCTCGGGCGTGACGCCGGCCGATTCGTACATTTTGCGGAGAGACGCGACGGGCAGCAGCGACATATCGCTTTTGCTCGCCTGCGTGTCCATCCAATAGAGATCGGTAGCGCCCGGGATGTGGCCGGGACGAGGGATCTCGGCGTTGGCGGCAGTGGTTCCGGCAAACTCGGCGGCGGTGCGCGCATCCAGAAGCACGGGCGACGCAGCGGGCGCGTTGACCGCGGAGTACGAGAGGTCCTTCACGGCGTTGATGTTGACGACGACTTCGGGGTGCGGGCGCGGCGTCAGGCGGCCTTCTTTCACGGCAGGCGCATCCTTTTCCAGCGGGCGCGATTCGGAGGTCCACTTGGAGAGACCACCATCGAGCAACGCCGCGCTGTCGCCGTGGCCGAGGTAGTCGAGCGTGAAATAGGCGCGAGTGGCCGGGAGCACCGACGCGTCGCCATAGAGAATGACCCGGGAATTGTCCGAGACGCCGGCGCGTTCGAGCACAGTTTTTAGCGCGGCGGCGGGAGGCAATTCATTGAGGATGCCGTCCCGCGTGACTACGATTTCCGAGAGAGCCAGGAACCGCGCGCCGGGGATGTGCCCGGCATCATAGGCCATGCGGTCGCGAGAAACATGCAGCACTACCACGTTCGGATCTTTCAGGTGCTGGGCCAGCCAAGCAGTTGTGACCAGCATGTCGCTGCGCAGGGCAGGCGCGGCCGCCGCCAGAAGCGGGAGCAGGAACAGGGAGCCGAACAACCGAATCTTCATATTGCCTCTCCGAACTATTTCTTGGATTTCTTCAGCTTCTTGTAATACGCATCGATAGGAGCGAAAGGTCCGAACTGGTGCTGCTCGGGCGGGAAGGAATCGGCCCAGGGCCCGTAACTGGCGTCGACCGGCTTGGCGGTGCGGTCCGGAAAATCGCGGTCGAGGTTGGCCATGTGCGGCCGCGGCTGCGCGTTGATGAACGCGGCGACATCGAAGGCCTGGTCGTCGGTCAGATCGGGCTTGCCGAGCGGCATCCGGGTTTTGACGAAGCGGGCCGCGGTAAGGACGCGGTGCATGCCAGCGCCATCGTTGAAGCTCTCCGGGCCCCACAAGGGCGGAAATACGTAGCCGTGAACCGGATCGGCGGCGGCCAGCAGACCGGAGCCATCGCTGCCGTGGCAGCGGGCGCAGCGGTCATCGAAAACTTGCTTGCCGGCTTTCAGATCGGCGGCGCGGTCCGGAGTTTGGAAGGCGGGCGGCTCTTTCGCCTTGCGAAGGCTGGCGCCCATGGCGTCGTTTCGCTGGCCGAGGGAGCGGATGTAAGACGCCATCGCGATCATCTCGGGGCTGGTGGCCGGCAGCGCGCGGCCATTCATGCTCCGCTGCAGGCACTCGTTGATGCGGTCCTCGATATCGGTCATGCCACCGGTGCGCGGGGAATTGCGCGGATAGTGCTGCGTAGCCGTAAGCAGGGTCAAAGTGCCGGCTTCGATTCCGGTGCCGAGGTGGCACGAACCGCAGGACAGGCCGCTCCCGGAATATTGCATCTTGGGATCGCCGTTGTGCGGGCCGAGCAACTCAGTGGTTTGCGCCAGCAGGCGCTTTCCATATTCTTCGGTGGCGATCGAAGGGATTTTCGCGGCGGGAGCGCGGCGGGGCGCCAGGGTCAGGGTGGCGCCGACAGTGACCGCACCCAGGGCGCAGCACGCGAGGAGCACTGCGGACATGCCGCCTCGCTCGCGATGGTCAGTCATGCCTCTCCCCTCCTTTCGGCCGGCTATGGTCATAGTTTTGCACATTTGCCTGGAAGCGGTATTTCGGGCGCTCGATCCAGGCGCGCAGATCGGGGCGGGCCAGCCAGGCCGCGAAGAAGCCGGCGGCGAAGACGATCGCCGAGATGACGATGATATCGGTGATCATTGCGGTTTCCCAAAGAAGCCGCGGACGTAGTAGGCAGCGGCGGAAAGCTCGGCTTCGCTCAAGCGTCCGGTCCACGGCGCCATCTGCGTGCCTTCGACTCCGTTGCGGAGCGCGCGCAGGCTCTCGGCGATCGTCGGACGCGTGCCACGAAAATCGGTCGGCGCCATGCGCAGTTCGGCCACGGCGGAACCGTCGCCCCCTCCGTGTTCACCGTGACATTGCGAGCAATTGGCGGCGTAGACGCGTGCGCCGAGATCGGTGATGTCTGCCGGCAGAGCCGGCTCGGTCTGCGGTGTGTAGAAACTGCGAACCACTTGCGCCAGAGCGGCGCGGTCCTCGGCGGAGAGATCGCGCCAGGCCTGCATGGAGGTTCCCGCGACGCCGTTCCAGAGAACATAACTGAGGCGCGCGTTGCTATATTCATGCGCGGCGAGATTGGCAGGTTTGGGATGCAAGCCCGCGCTGCCCGGCCCACCGGCTTCGCCGCGCGCGCCGTGGCAGGCGGCGCAGTCGTGGGCATATAACTCGCGGCCGCGATCCATCCCGGCAGAAGGTAACGGAGGAGCGGCGCCCTGCCGGCGCGTCCGCGCCGGGTTCATGTTCAACGCGGCGGCCTGGAACGCCATCTGCTTCATTTCGTCGTCGGGACAATTGCAGGCGGTTCGCGCGCGCGCTTCGCCTTCCGGCCCGGCCAATTCGCGCGCGCGGCCGAGAGTTTCCAGATACGCGACAAGGTCGCGCGCTTCCTGGCGCGGGCGATCGGAAGATCCATCGAACAAGGATGGATAGGCCGGCATGACGGAATCAGCGACCAGATTCCGCGGCGCGTACAAATGGGCGAAGTGCCAATCTTCCGGGTGAACGCCGCCTTCGCGGGCGAGGTCGGGCCCGATGCGGCGCGTGCCCCACAGGTGGGGATAGTCGAAGCGTGTTTCCCAAGCCAAGGTCGGCGCACCGAACCGGGCCATATCGGTGTGCAGATAGCGAACCTGCTGGCTGTGGCAGTAAGCGCAGCCTTCGCGGCTATAGACGACGCGGCCGCGCTGTTCGCTGATGCTCAAGCCGAGCGGGTGCTCCGGCGACATGCGGCGGGTTTCGTCTTCCAGCACGCGGCCCGGCCAGATGCCGAGCAAGGCCACGGACATTACAAAGAAGGCCACGCCGCACACGCTGGCTACTACGTACGACGTGCGGAGAAAGCGGCCGGTCTCGCCGTTCATGCGCCCCCCGATGCGGCCCGAGCCAGCCGCGGCGCGATGTGCTCGACCGGCTTGCGCCCGACGGTTTGATCGATTTCGTCGAGGCCGGCACCGCGCCGTCCGGTGGTGAATCCGGCGAGCAGCGCGAGGAAGCCGGCCGCAATGGGAATGGCCGAGCCAGTGCGGACAATCCAGTAAGGACGCGCCGCGCGCACCGAATCGAGCCAGGGCGCCGCCGATTGCCAGAGGCGCGCTTCGACCAGGCCGGCGATCGACAAGTCGGTCACCATGAGAATGACGCCGGCAAACAGCAGCCAGTACGACCACTCGAGCGCACGCGCGTTGTAACGGGCCCACGGAATGCGCTGCCAGACGTGCGCCAGGCCGCCGGCGGCAGCGAAAGTTGCGAAGCCGAGCATCGCCAGGTGCGAATGACCGATGACCCAGTCGGAGAAGTGGACGGCCTGGTTGACCGCCATCTGGGCCTGCACGGAGCCTTGGATGCTGACTATCAGATAAAAGATGGTGCTCATGGCGGCGAAGCGAAGCCCGATGTCGCGCGGGAAGACTCCCGCGCCGCGGAGCGAGAGTAGCAGGTTCGTGACCACGATGATGACGTCCACGCCGAGCAGCGCTGAGGCGGTGATGGCGCCGATCTGCGCGCTCATCGGAATTACCGAGAAGACGTAGTGATGCGTGCCGTTCAGCGGATAGAGGAAAAACAGCAGCCAGAAGCCGAGCATCGAGAGGAAGTGGCTGTAGATGGGCCGGCGCGTGGCGGCGGGGATTACGAAATAGATGATGGCGAGAGCGAGCGGCGTCACGAACAGGCCGACGGCATCGTGAATCCACAGGCCGCTGAAGGCGGCGCCGCGCGCGCCGGGCACGAGTTCGGGCACGAAGTTGCCCATGGGGTAGGCGAGCACGGTGAACACGAGCGCGCCGATCACATACCAGCTCGAGACATAGAGGTCTTCGAGGCCGCGCCAGAAGAACGGCGGCAGGAACTGGACGATTGCGAGCACCAGCGCCAGCACGACGAAGGCATCGACGGCGAGCGGGAACTCCGCCCACTCCAGCGGCTGGCTGAAGCCGGCCAGCACCAGCACCCAACCCGGCGCGACCACCGCAAAATTCCAGAGGCCGAAGATCCACTGGCCGAGGCGCACACTGGTCACGGGCCGCCCGGTGAGCAACGGCACAGCGTGATAGAGAAACGCAAAGAAGGCGTTGCCTAGCCAGCCTAGCATGATGCCTTGGGTGTGGTCATAGCGCAGGCGGCCCCAACTCAGCCAGGCCGGGTTGCCGGCCAAGTCCGGCACCAGCAGTTCGACCGATGCCAGGATGCCGAAGGTGACCGAGATCAGGAGCGTGACAATGGCGGCGAGGCCGTGCGCATAGACCAGCCGGGTTTCCACCGCCGGGGCGGCATTTGAATGGGCGTTCTCGCTTAAAGCCACAATCTGACAGTTTACTGGAACGGGCCGGGAATCGACTATGATGAGTTCATCGCCAGCCCGATGCGCCTGGGCGCGCTTGAGGAGTCCCATACAGAAAACGATCGTTGTGATTGCCGCGCTGTTGCTCGTTGTTGCGTTCGTAGCTTTGGCGCAAACGTCCGCCGGTCCGAAATACCACGTGGTTTTCCAGTTGACCGAGCCGGAGGGACAGGCCTGGGACATGATGATTGCACACGTCACCAACATGAAGGCTGCGCTGGCCAAAGATGGCGTGGAAGTAGAGGTCGTATTTTTCGGTCCGGGGCTCAACATGCTGCTCAAGAAAAACAGCAAGTACGAAGAGCGCTTGAAGCAGCTGGCGGACAGCGGCGTGACGCTCGCTGCCTGCCAGAACGCCATGCGTTTTATGAAGGTGACGACCGAGGATCTGTTCCCGTTCGCCGCGCAGGTGGATTCGGGCGTCGCGGAACTGGTGCGAAGACAGAAGGAAGGGTGGCAGTATATTCACTAAGCGGTGCTAAAGGTCTGCTCCCGAAATCCCGCACCCTCGCCAGCAGACTCGTCCTTCTTTACAGACGCGCGAATTCCAGTAGCGGCCCGAGATCGTGATTGTCGGCAGCGTGCAGAGCATCGATATAGCGGCGGCGCACGTCGCCCGCCTGCTGCAGATTGGCCCTGCCCCACGAGAATCGCTTCTGTCCCAGTTGCATGACGAGCAGGTCGGCGATCAGGCGCGCGTGACGTCCGTTGCCGTTCGGAAACGGATGAATCAGCGCCAGCCGGTGATGGAAGCGCACGGCGATTTCGTCGGGCGGATAGGAATTGAGTTGAATCCACGCCTTCGTGTCTTCGAGCAACTGGCGGAGCGCTACCGGGATTTCGTGATGCGGAATACCCAGATTGCGCTCGGTTCTCCGGAAGTCTCCTGCCCATCGCCAGACATCGCCGAGCATGCGCTTATGCAGCTCCTTGATAAATTTCTCGCTGAGCACATCGCGCCGGCGGCGCCTGAGCGCCCAGTCTTGCGCGCGCACGATGTTCTCCTGCTCGGCCTCGTTCAGTTCGCGGCGATAGGCGATGTGCGCGGGGATCAGCTCGCGTTGCTCCTCGGGCGTAAGCGGCGTCGCGCCGTCCGGCTGGGCGAAGAGGTCTCCCACCGTCTAGTCCCAGAACTGTCGCGGGTTCGTCTCGCGCAAGATCTCGTCGACTTGGGCCTCCGTGTCTTTGCCCATCACATTCTGGTCCTCCAGCAGCATCGAGTGCTCGACCGGCTCGCGGCGACGGCGCAGGAACAAACGCGCGCGCGCGCGGATGGTTTCTTCCAGCCCCGTATTGGGTACTAAGGCATAGACGAGCTTGCAGTCGAGCGCCTCGGCAATGCGTCTCAGCGTCGCCAGTTCGATCGTCCCCTTCGCTTCCGACTGCTCGATGGCAACCACGGAGGGCTGTTTGATCTTCATCCGCGTGGCAAGCTGAGCCGTGGACATGCCGAGCGCTTCGCGAATGGCCTTCACCCAGCCATGCACGGGCCGTGCATAGCGCGATGCCGGTCCTAGATCCTTGAACCTTTCGTCGAGCCGGGCGCGGGCCCGGGCCGCAAGCCCCGGAGTCTTCATAGGTTATGGCCTATTGTCATGATCTATATCAATAGATTATAAGCTATGGATAGATCTTATTTCAATAGGTTATAGTCTATTGAATTGACCCAAAGCCGCGCTATGCTGACGAAGGGCCGCTCCTTGACGGTCGCGGTTCTGTGACTGGCGCGCCTTGGCAAGCGGGGCCGGTCGTTCATCCCCGAAGCGCCTAACGCGTGTGGCGCAAGCCGGAGGCGTACGCTACCCTAACCCCGCGCGAAGCGCGGCCTAATGCCGCGGGGCCGGAGAGTAATCGCGGGCAGACGGAGCGGGCGCGGCAACGGCTGCGCGGCGGCGCATCAACACGCGGATCAGGGCCATCGCGATCAATACCAGGGCGAACGTGCACACAATGGTCGCGCCGGTCGGCAAATCGATTTTGAGGGATAAGTAGACGCCCAGCGCCGACACCAGCGTGCCCATGGTCCAGCCGATGGCGAGGCGCGGTCCGACCTTTTCCGCATACAACATGGCGCCTACCGAAGGAACGATCAGGTAACAGAACACCAGTAATACGCCCGCAATCGCGACCGAAGAAGTGACTACGAATCCGAACGACGCGTAGAACAGGAAATCCCAGAAGCGGATGGAGATGCCCTGGGCCTCAGCGCCTTCCGGATCGAGCGAGATCAACAGGAACTTGCGGCGAAAGATGTAGTGGAACAATCCGATGGCGCCGTAGAGGACAGCCGTCTTGCCCACTTCATACCACGAGACGGTGAGGATGTTGCCCACCAGCATCTCTTTCAAGTGCTCGGTCTCCTGAACCGATTTGCTCATGGCGAGAATGGCGGCCGCGGAGGCAACCGCATAACAGATGCCGATGACCGCTTCCTGCGGAATGCGTGCGCGGTGGCCGCGGATCATGGAGAAGATGCCCGCGCCCACGAAGGTGAACGCCAGGCTGAAGAAATAGGCGGTTTCGCTGTGCGGCTCGATGCTATACAGAGCAGCGATGGTGGTGCCGAGAGCGGCGATCTGCGCCAGCGATAAGTCCACGAAAATCACGCCGCGCTCCACGACATGCACGCCGAGATACGCGTGGATGCCGGTCAGGATCAGGCTCGCGACGAAGGGCGCGAGGAGAAAGGTCAAGACGTCCATCGGATCTCCTATTTCACCTTGTTGAACGCGTTCGCGATGAGATTAATATCATAGTCAAACAACTGGAAGTAGTTGGTGATTTCCTTGACGCCGCCGACCGAGGGCATGATCTGCACCACGTCGCCGCCGGTGGCGCTGGCGATGGAGTTCGGGGTACGCAGGTCGAAATACGGCTCCACGAAGATGAGCTTGATGTTCTCGCGCTTCATGGTATTGATGACTTCCAGCGTATGGCTCGGAGTCGGAGGAATGCCGGGGCGCGGCTCGATGTAATCGACGACGTCGAGCCCGTAGTGTTCGCAGAAATTCGGCCAAGAGCGGTGATAGGTGATGATTTTGCGGCCGCGAAAGGGCGCCATTTTCGCTTCCCAGCCTTTTTCGGCGGCAGCCAGCCGATTATCGAAATCGGCGGAGCGCTGCTGGAAATACGAAGCGTCGCCGGGCTGCATCTCAGCCATCTTGTCGGCGATTCCTTTGGCGATGCGCCGGCCGTTGCCGGGATCGAGCCAGTAATGCGGATTGCCGAGGGGGTGCACGTCGCCCATGGCGCGGGTGATCTGGCCGGTGGGGATTTCCAGAATCTTGGCGAATTGCGAAGCATCAAGATAGCCATTGGCGCCGACTTGAATTTTCGAATTGCGGCTCTGGGTCTGCAAGGGAGGCAGCCAGCCGATCTCGAGCTGCAGGCCCACCACGATGAGCAGATCGGCTTTCTGCAGTCTCAGCAAGAAGCTGGGCTTGGGCTCGACGAAGTGCGGGTCCTGGTAGCCCTTGGCGATGGAATCGACGTTGATGTGATCGCCGCCGACCTCGCGCGCAAGCGCGGCCAGGTCTTCCGTCGCTGTAACGACGTTCAATTTGGAAGCGGCGTGGGCGGTTCCGGCGCCGATCATCAGGACGAGCGCGGCCAGCGCCCGTAGTAGTTTGGGCATAAATCCCCCTAGGTTGAGGACGCCGCTTAGCGCGGCTCGGGTTTCGTAAGGGTTGGTCATGTTAGAACGGATGCGCTCCATGGGCTCCCAGGGAAAAGATGAACTGAAGAAGGAACTCATTGGCTTCCCGGCCTTCTCCGTAATGGGTCCGTTTGAGTTGGCCGCGCACCTGGCTGAATTCGCTCGGCCAATAGGTCAGCAAGACCGAGCCACCGGTGTCCTGGATCAGAGGACCGATGCCGGTGACGGCGGCGCACGCTGCCGAAGTCTGGGTCAGGGGGGCGGTTGGCTGGCAGAGGCCGCGCTGCGACCGGTCGAATCGGCCTCCGAGGAACCAGCGGCGGCCCAATTGATAGTCTCCCGACACGTAGTAGCCGAACGGAGTGCTGGTGGAGCCGCCGAGATTGGCCATGCGCGCCCACACAAACTCGCTGCGGCCGACGAAGGAGTGATAGATGGCGCGGCGCAGAGGCTTCCAGCGTAAGGTAGCGTCGACTCCGTAGAGTTGATTCTCGGCATCGACAAACGGACTGTGGCCGCGCGCGAAGGAGCCGCCGAGGGCGATGTTGGTGGATTCGGAAATGTCGCGATACGCGCGCAAGTGTTCGACGGTGGAGAGATCGCTGCGGCGCGCAGCGCGAAAGACCCCTTCGGTGTCGCCGCGGAACGCCTGCGCGGTTCCTTCCAAGAAGATCTGCCCGGGGGCCGGAATGATACGGCTCAGGGAAAGTCCCGCGTCATCAATGCCATCTTCGCCGGCCACCAGGTTTTGATTCACCAGAGGCCGATCGACCCACGGCAGCACGTGGTTGTGGAGGGTATTGACCGAGCCGAAGGCGGCGCGCATTTTGCCGGCCCGCAATTGAAACGCGCCTGGAAGGGAAGTGAAGGTGATATATCCTTCCTCGAGATCGACGCCATGCTCGCCGAAGCTGAGGAAGAAATCGCCGCGCGCGTAGGGGTCGATGATTGCCTGGAGTCCCAATTCCGACTCGTGCATCTCGAGGGCGGGCGTATAACGGTTGGCGGGATTACCGGCGCTGCCGATGAAATCGCCGATCGCGCTCATATCGGGATTGAAGACCTTGGCCGCGGCCGCGCCCGCTCCTCCGTATACCGGGAGATTTTCGCCGGCGCCCGCAGCCGTGGATACTTGGGCGGTGACGGCAGCCGGCGCGGGCGTTGGCTGGGGCGGCTGCGCCGCCGGCGCAGCCGCTTGCTGACCCTTTAGCGTCTGGATCTCCGCCTCCAACGCTTGGATCCGGTCTTCCATCGCCTTCATGCGATTGAGCAATTCCGCCGAATCCGGCGTCTGCGCGCGCGCCGGAAGCGGCCCAATCCATAACAGAAATCCTGCCAGAGCAGGTAGAACGATCAACCTCTTCACAACACCTCCTTGGTTCCGGTCTGAAAAAATTCAAGGGGCCGGAACCGAAAACACGGGTTCCGGAGCCACCACTTATTCCGTCAGAGGGACCAAGCAGGAGGTGCGCGGGAAGAGCCTTGCGCCAGGAAGACCTGGTGGAGCGTGTCCTGATCGACGATCGCGGCCAACCAGACTGTTGAGAGAGGCGGGGGCGCGCTCGCCACTACGGCAGGCTGCAAAAACGGCAGCCCGACATGGCACAGGGCACAGCAATGCTGGGAGGAATGGTGATGATCGTTTTCGAGTTCGGCGGCCGAGAACTGCGCGGCCGTCATCGCGCAGAGCATCAGGATGACTACCAACATCCTGCCTGGAATGCGCGCCCGAAGCGTCATCTGAGGATTAGTATACCGGATTAAAAAGCTGGCCCGTGCAATAAAAAAGAGGGCCCGGCGAGGGCCCTCTTTTTGCCACTGAAATTCTGTGGATTTGAATTCAGACTCTCATGACGTTCTCGGCCTGCAGACCCTTGGGTCCCTGCTTGACCTCGAACTCCACCTCCGCGCCTTCGTCCAGGGTACGGTAACCGTTCGCCTGGATCGCAGAAAAGTGAACGAACACATCGTCACCGCTGGCCCGCTGGATGAATCCATAGCCTTTAGCGGCATTGAACCACTTAACTGTACCTTTTTCCTTCACTGCACCTTCTCCTGTTTCATTGTTCGCCGTGCTCTTCGGTCACCTGACAAGGAAAGCGGACTTTCGAGGCTTGCACAGAACGTTCGAGGCGCGTCCAAACAACTGAATCCAATTGCGTAGGTATTCTCTCAGATAGCATTTTTGGGGTCAAGTAGGCGACGATGGGAGGACAGTTCCATAGCCATAGTGAACAGCGAATTAGAGTGGATTGATAGGATTCGGCGGCGGGTTGGTGTATCCGGCGGAGCGGGCGTTGTGCTGGGCATCGGCGACGACTGCGCCATCTTCCGGCCGCGCGGTTCTTCCGAAGACTTACTGTTCACCACCGACCTTCTGCTGGAAGACGTGCATTTCCGCCGCGGAACGCACGGCGGCGCGGATGCCGGCTGGAAAGCGGTGGCGCGCGGGTTGAGCGACATCGCGGCCATGGGAGGCGTACCACGATTCTTCCTCGTGTCGCTGGCGGTAGGGCGCTGGGCGGACGCCGGCTGGGTGGACGACTTTTATAAAGGAGCGCTCAGGCTGGCCGATCGCGAAGGTGCGGCGCTGATCGGTGGCGACCTGGCGCGGAGTGAGAAAGCCGGGTGCGACGTGGTGGTGTGCGGATCGGCGCCGCGCGGCACGGCGCTACGCCGCGACGGCGCCCGGGCGGGGGATTGGATTTATGTGTCGGGGCGGCTGGGCGGGTCCGCCCTAGGGTTGGCGACGGGCCAGGGGAAAGCCTGGCTCCGGCACTTACGGCCGGAGCCGCGCCTGGCGCTCGGCCGGTTTTTGCGGGAGCGGCTGCGCGCGACAGCGGCGATGGACCTCAGCGACGGATTGTCGATCGATTTGCGGCGAATGTGCCTGGCGTCGCAGCAAAGCGCGGCCATCGAGGCTCCGCCGCGATTTCCCGGCGCCACGCCGGAACAGGCGCTGCACGGGGGAGAGGACTACGAACTGCTATTCACCGTCCGTGCAGGCACGCGGGTGCCGGCGCGGTTCGAGGGGATCCCGCTGACGTGGATCGGGAAAATGCGGAAAGGGCGGGCGGGCGAAGTGCGGCTGGAGGGACGCGCGCTGGCCCCGCTGGGATTCGATCACTTCCGGTGATCAGGGCGTCGTTTTGAAGGTGCCTTTCGCGCGAGCTATCGGAATAAGCGTCGGGTAGAACTGCACGAAGGTCGTGTCGACGGCGCCGTTGGGCTCGTGACAGGTATAGCACGTCGCCGCCGGTTCGGCGGCCGGCTCCGAAACGGTGGCAGTGCCCCGGAAGCCGAAGAAGGCCCACTGGCGCGGAAATCGTTTTTCATCCTTCACGTGTGTTTCGATGGCCATGATTTCACCCTGAAAATGGCCGTCCCGGTTGATGGAGCCTTTCGACTCCGCGCCGCGCGCCTCGAGGACGAGAACCGTCTTGTCGGGCCAGCGGCCCGTATCGAGAAACGAACGGTAGGCGGAAGGGTTGACGAAGACGTTGTCGAACATTACGTGGCCTGTTCCAATCGGGCCGTACGTCATTCCGAGGCCGGAACTCAGGAACACCCACTCGCGGTAGTTTTGCGGAAGCTGCAGCCGGCCGTCGGTCGTGTACTGCGGCGAATCGGGCGCCGGACGGTTGGCGGCTGTGAGTGCGATCGCCCCAATGACGAGCGGAATCCATGCGAGGACGCGGATGTGGCGCTGCATAGACTTTATTCAATCACACTGTGAATCTGCTTGATGATCCGCCGCCGGGGTTTCACAATGGTGACTTGATCATTACACTCACCATCAATCCGGCCATTGACCGGACCATTTCCGTTGACCGGCTGGCCTTTGAGGACAGGGCGCGCATCAGCTCGAGCCGGGAATCGGCCGGGGGACGCGGCATCAACGCGTCCTCGGTGATTCATTCCTTCGGCGCGCCGACATTGGCTGTGCTGACATCGGGTGGAGAGAAGGGGAAGCGGCTGGAAGCGCTGCTCGACAAGGCCGGATTTCCCGTGGCTGTGGTTCCGATTCAGAACGAAATCCGAACCGATCTTACGATCACTGACCGGCACGGGCTGACGATCCATCTCAACGAAGCGGGGCCGGAACTGAGCGCGGCCGAAGTGGCGCAGGTGGAAAAGCGGGTGCGCGAGGCGCTGGAAGGCGCGGCCTGGCTTATGTTGTGCGGGAGCCTGCCGCCGGGAGTGCCGGCGTCGTTTTACGGCAAACTGATTGCCGCCGCGCGCAAGAAGAAGGTGAAGACGCTGCTGCACGCCAGCGGCGATGCATTGCGGGAAGGGATCGAGGCGCGGCCTTCGGTGGTGACGCCGAACCAGAGTGAAGCCGAGCGGCTGCTGGGGCGGACGCTGCTGACCAGCACGCAGTTCCTGGAGGCGGCCGAACAAGTGCGGCAGATGGGAGCCGATTCGGTGGTGTTGTCGCTGGGAGGCCGGGGTGCGGTGGGCGCATTCGCCGACGGGATGCTAGCGGCGGCGCCGCCGCCGGTCGATTCGGTGTGCCCGATCGGCTCCGGCGATGCGCTGGCGGCGGCGTACGCCTGGGCGATGTTTCGCAAGAACAAGCCCGCGGAAGCCATGCGGTGGGGCGTCGCGGCGGGGACAGCGTCGGCGCGGCTGCCGGGGATGCGCTTCGCCTCGCTGGCGCAGACAGAAGAGATCTACGCGCGGGTGGAAGCGCGGCGGGTGGACTAGGCAGCAGTTACCGGAAACCGCTCCCTGACTAGTGTGACCCCCCCGGCGCTTACGCGGCGGGGGCTGGAACAGCTACCACGTCGTTTCAAGGGGGCGTCACGGAACCGCGCGTCGTGAGCAAGCGGTCTTCTCTTGTGATAGTTTATAT
>Ga0126371_10002032_pt1 | contig 17306 bp, 17 predicted proteins | sample PanSoiMetaPlot_4_FD_110145 | JGI IMG/M metagenome (GOLD analysis project Ga0126371, IMG submission 110145) | Tropical forest soil microbial communities from Panama - MetaG Plot_4 | ecosystem: Environmental > Terrestrial > Soil > Tropical forest > Bulk soil | place: Panama | collected 2016-02-17 | reverse complement strand
GCCCCCACCGAAAAGCTTCCCATGAGTGTCCCGCGAGGCGCGTGATCCCGCCGCAGCAACGGGAGGCGAGGCGCCCGCGCTCCGCAGCAAATCGTCGTGCACTGTTTCCTCCACATGCCACATCGCGGCGCGGCGATGTTCGGCAAAACAATTCAGCGCGCCCAGTTCGGCCAGCGTCCGCAATTCATCTTTTGAAAGCGGTACCCGGCGCTTGAAATCATCAATCGAATCGAATTGTCGATTTTTCCGTTCGCGTTCGATTTGTTCGCCGTGCTCCTGGCGCAATCTGTTCACTACGCACAGCCCCAGTCGAAACGTGTTGTCGTCCACGACGCTGCAGCGCCAGTCCGATTTCATGACGCATACCGGCTTCACTTTTACGCCGTGGCGCTGTGCATCTTTGACGATTGTTGCCGGCGTGTAAAAACCCATCGGCTGATTGTTAATGAGACTAGCGTAAAATTCCGAGGCGCGATGCACTTTCAAATACGCGCTGCCGTACGCGAGAATGGCGAAACTGATCGCGTGCGATTCCGGGAATCCGTAAAGCGCAAACGACGAGATCGACTGAATGATTTTGTTGATCTTGTCCGGCGCCACGCCTTTTCGTTCCATCGCGGCGCGCAATTTTATGCTCACTTTGCGCATCCGTTCTTCGGAACGATGGAAACTCAGCGCGCGCCGGAGTTCCTCTGCTTCATCACCGGTAAAATCTGCCATGACCATTGCGATCTTCAGCATTTGTTCCTGGAACAAGGGGACGCCAAGCGTGCGTTTGAGGACTGGCTTCAATCGCTCGTCGAAATATGTGACTGGTTCTTTTTCCGCCCGGCGCGCCAGATAAGGATGCACCATGTCGCCCTGGATCGGGCCCGGCCGGATAATCGCTACTTCGATCACCACATCGTAAAAACATTTCGGCTTCATCCGTGGCAGCGTCGCCATTTGCGCGCGACTTTCGATTTGAAAAACGCCGATGGTGTCCGCGTGCTGCATGATCTGGAAAGTCGCCGGATCATCTTTTGGAATGTGTGCCAGATCGAGAGGCCGCCCGTGCTCGCGGCAAAGCTCCAGCGCATCCTGCATCACCGACATCATGCCAAGGCCTAACAAGTCCACCTTCACAATGCCCAGGTCTTCGCAATCATCCTTGTCCCATTGGGCGACGACGCGTCCGGGCATCGACGCGTTTTCCAGCGGCACAAAGGAGCTCAACTTGTTCTGACAAATGATCATGCCGCCGGAATGCTGCCCAAGATGCCGCGGCAAGCCGTAAATGGCGCGATACAATCGAATGAATGCCGGCATCCGCGGATGATTTTTCGGTAAACCGGCCTGCTCGATTTGCGCTTCCAATTCCATCGTGTGCGGGAAATCGCCGTTTGCGAAGAGGTGTGAGAATCGATCGATGATGCTCGAAGAAAAATTTAGTGCTTTGCCAATCTCGCGCGCTGCGCTGCGACCGCGGTAACTGATGACGTTGGCTGTCATCGCCGCGCCGTGCTTGCCGTAGCGGCGGTAAATTTCCTGGATCGCAGCTTCGCGCCTGTCGCCGCTGGGCAGATCGAGATCGATGTCCGGCCACCCTTTGCGGCTCTCGTTCAGGAACCGTTCGAAGACGAGATGATTTTCCACCGGATCCACCGGTGTGATCCCGAGGCAATAACACACCGCGCTGTTGGCGGCGCTGCCGCGGCCCTGGACCATGATGTTGTGTTCGCGGCAAAAATTGACGATGTCCCAGACGATCAAAAAATACCCGGGGAACCTGAGCTTCGTGATGAGCGCAAATTCTTCCTCGATCTGGCGTTTCACTTTCGCGCTGATCGCGGCGTACCGTTGTTGCGCGCCGAACCAGACGATGGTGCGCAAAAATGAATCCATCGTGTGACCAGCCGGCACCGGATATTCAGGAAATTCGTAACCGAGATTCTCCAGCGAAAACGTCAGCCGTTCGGCCAGGCGCGACGCGTTTTCAATTGCTTCCGGCAAATCGCGAAAGAGTTCGCGCATTTCCCGATCCCTCTTCAGATAACGTTCGGCATTTCGCGTGAGCATTTTCCCTGCAGCATCCAGATGGGTGTGTTCGCGAATGCAGGTGAAAACATCCAGCACCTCACGTCCGTACGGCTTTGCGTATTGCACGCCATTCGTAGCGAGGAGTGACAATCGATTCACACGCGCAAGATCGACCAGTTCGCGATTGACCCGTTCCTCGCCGCGTATGAAATGCCGCTGGATTTCCACGAAGACATTTTCGCGACCAAAGGTCTGGGTCAAAAATTTGGCGCGGTCTGCCGCATTCTGGGGAGCGCACGCTTGTAGCGTCCTGGCGAATGCATTCTGCATTCGCGAACTTTTCTTGGGCTCAATCTGGTCTGTGAATCTGCTTTCAAGGAAAGTTCGTTTCGGCAGAATGCCGAAACCAGCATGCTGCAAGCATGCGCTCCCCAGAAATCCTACGAGCCCTTCCGCGAATTCCGGCAGCTCGTCCCAATGCACTGCGCATTTTCCTTTTTCGCTCCGCAAATGCGCCTGGGTCAGCAGTTCGCAGAGATTTTTGTATCCGATGCGATTTTCGACCAGCACCGGCAAAATACTGCGGTCTTCCATTGACAATTCGCATCCGATGATTGGGCGCACATTGTGTTCACGCGCGGCGACTGAAAATCGTTGCGCGCCGTAAACACCATTGCGATCGAGCAACGCCATTGCCGGCATTTCCAGTTCGGCTGCGACTTCAGCTAATTGCTCGGGAAAGGAACCGCCTCGCAAAAAGCTGAAAGCGCTGCATGCATGAAGTTCGATGTAGGACATGGCTGTAGCGGCGGTCTATGACCGCCGAAATGGCTAGTCATAAATCCCATCGACCTTCCAAGTTCCCCTCGCCGCGCCGTAGCCTTGCGTAGTCGGGTGAGCTTCATGAACTCGAACCAGATCACCGCTTTCCAGCTGCACATCCCATTCAGCGCGCGCCCAGGATTTTTCGTCCCACCAATTTCCGGAAATCAAATACGGCCCGCCTTGGTTGATGACTTTTCCGTTCAGATCTGCACTTCGAAGATGAGGAGGGATATTTTCTGACAAAAAAACGAACGCAGATACTGCGGGCCGAAATCTCCTCAGCGCGGGGCGCAACGGAGCACAGCCATCTTGGCTGTGTGGCAGGCAGGCATCTTGCCTGCCGTTTCTTTTGCAGGCGGGGACGCCTGCTTGCCCCACAGGCTGGAAGCCTGTGCTACGAAACGGCTCCATCCGAAATGCATCCGGCTGATGCGTTTCTTCCAAAACCGGCCTGCCAACTCGATCAGCGCCCAGAAGAGCGATCAAACATGCGAGGGTTTCCGAGAGTTGATGCGGATTGAGGAGTGTCGTTTCAAACAATCCAAATTGTTCCTTGGCAGGTTTAATCGGCTGCGTACTCAGAGCGACTGCAACGATCGGATGTTCGGATCGAAAATTCTCCAAGTGCATCTGGAGCATGCGAAAGAGAAGATCGACATCATTGGTCGGCTGCGGAATTTTGAAAACGCGCTCGTATCTTTGGTTATTTCCGAACGTGATTCGCAGGGTCAGTTCCTTTGCGACCAGATAAATTGCGCTCAGCCGCACTGCCAATTGCTCCAAAAAACGTCGGAGCATGAATAGCAGCGGCTCGGCCTTTTCGATTTCGTGCTCAAATTCAAAGCTCTCCTCGAACGACTCCGGCGGTCGAACCAGTTTGAGCACTCGCCTTGATTGCCCGTTCGCGCGTTCCCACATTCGGACAGCTTCCGGTCCAAGCCGTGCGCCGAGCTCCTGCTTATCCAACGCCGCGAGCTGACCAAGCGTGTGAATTCCCCATTTGTGCAGGATCGCGAAGATGTCCTGCACTTCCATCTGCCGTTCCATGTAGGCAATCTACGGCAAACGGCTCTATATGTTCAAGTGAACAGTTAAATAATTTCAACCGGACATTTCGGCAGCGCTTGCATAAAGGCGCGGCCGTAGGGCTTGGTCACGATCCGATTATCAAGAATGACGATGATGCCGCGGTCGCTCTTTGTTCGGATCAAGCGCCCAACGCCCTGGCGAAGTTTCAGAATCGCTTCCGGCAACGAATATTCAGTGAACGGATCGCCGCCGCGCTCCTCGATCAGTTCCAGCTTCGCTTCAATGAGCGGATGATCCGGCACCGCAAACGGCAGGCGCGTAATGATCACATTGGATAGCGCTTCGCCCGGAACATCCACGCCACCCCAAAAGCTGTCCGTGCCAAACAAAACACTACGCGGCGTTGATTTAAATTGTTCAAGCAGCTTGCTGCGCGGCGCGCCCTCTCCCTGCATGAGAAAGTTCATGTCCTTTTCCATGAAAAATTCCCGCAGCGCCCCGCCAACTTGCTGCATGTCGCGGTAACTTGTGAAAAGCACAAACGCGCGCCCGTCGGTCTTTTCGACGAAATGGGCGATCCATCGCTCCAGTTCTTTCTGATAAGCGGCGTCGCGGGGGTCGGGCATTTTTTGGACAACAAACATTTTCATTTGCCGCTGAAAATCGAAGGGACTGCCGAGCTGCAACGGTTCCGCTTCTGTCGCACCCGTCCGCTCACGAAAATACGCGAGGTCCGCGCGACCCACCGCCAGAGAGGCGCTAGTCATTACACAACAGCAGTTCTCGCGAAACAGCATGCGTCGTAACACCGGCGCAAGATCGACGGGCGCGGCGTTGAGAGCGAGAAACCGTTCGGTTTTCCCCTTGCGCTCGACCCAGTAAACGTGCTCCGGCGCATTTTGCTCGAGAAAAATCGCAATGCCGTCGCGGGCGTCACGGATGCGCCGTCCGAATTCCTGGAGTTCCGCTTTCAAAATTTCGTCATCGGCGCGTTTTACCACCTCGGCAACGCGCGCCTGAAGCGCGGTCAGCCGGCCAGTAATCGTGTCCGGAACAAAATCCACATCCCGAACGCGAAACTCGCGGCCTTTGCGAAAATCTGATTTCGCCTCGACCGCCGTGAAAAATTTATCAACGACATCAATCAGCTCCGCCGCGAGTCGCACGCCGTCCGCGTCCCGCATCACAGTGAAAAGTCCTTTGCGCGTGCGCGTGTTGTAGAGGCGCTGGATTGTCGATCGCAGCCCATACTGCGAGACGCCGATACCGATCTGCTTGGATGCCACCTGCTCGACAGTGTGCGCTTCATCGAAAATGATGAAGTCATTCGGAAAAAGAAACCCGCTCTCGCGTTCTTGCTGTGCATCGGGCGAGCCCAACAAGATGAAAAGCAACGTGTGATTGAGCACGATCACGTCCGCAGCCAGCAAACGTTTGCGCGCCTGCTGATAGAAACAGCGCGGATTTTGTCCGCAGGTTTTCTGAGTACAGATGTGCGCTTCGCTGCAAACCTGCGTCCAAACTTTCGGATCGGGCTCCACTGATAAATCGCTTAGCGATCCGTCACGGGTTGTGCTCGCCCATTCGGCAAGGCGTTCCAATTCGCTTTTCTCGGGACCAGTGAAAAGTTCCTTTGCGCTTTCCAACGCACGCTCCAGCCGGCGCGGGCAAAGATAATTTTGCCGGCCTTTCATTAACGCGGCTTCGAATTCGACCGGCAGGACTTTTTTCAGAATGGGAATGTCTTTGTAAAGCAGTTGTTCCTGAAGATTAATCGTGTGCGTGGAAACGATCGCTTTTTTGTGCCGCTCGAGTGCAAAACGGATCGCCGGAGCGAGATAAGCGAGCGATTTGCCCACGCCCGTGCCCGCTTCGATCACCAGATGGCGTTCTTCCTCCAGAGCTTGCGCTACGCGCGCAGCCATCTGTTGCTGCTGGGGCCGAAACTCGAAATTCTTCGCCTTGGATAAGGGCCCGTTCTCAGAAAAGAACGCGTGGACCCGTTCGACAAATTCGGTGCCTAAAGAATCTTTGAGCGCAATCATGAAACAGATCACTAAGGAAAGCAGGAATCCGAGAATTTAAAGGATTTCGTTCCTGCTTTCCTGGGCTCCTCAGAGATTAATGGGTGAGAATTCTGTTGCAATCCGAGCTTGGAGCTTGAAATTTTTTTGATGCGGCTCCTGGATCGATACGTAATTCGCAATTTCCTGCAGATTTACCTTTACTGCATCGCAGGCTTCATCTCGATCTGGCTGATCTTCGACGTCAGCGATAATATTTCGACCTTTATTGACGAACACATCGGTGTTCTGCTCGTGATTCGCTATTACGCGACCCAGTTGCCGCAGGTTTTTATCATTCTGCTGCCGGTTTCGCTCCTGTTGTCGCTTCTTTTTGCGCTCGGTCGAATGTCGCGGGCGAATGAAATCGTTTCCATGCTCACAGCGGGCGTAAGTCTGCCCCGTGTTTTGCTGCCGTTGGTTGGCATGGGGCTACTCACGGTAGCGGCGAGCATGGCCCTCAACTATTCGCTGGCGCCGCACGCCGACCTGGCGCGGAAAACATTTCTCGACGAAGCGCAGGCGCGTCCCAGCCGTTACATCCAGGGGCAAATTTTCCGTAATCGAACGGATTCGCGCACCTGGTTCATCCAGAATTTCCTTCCGCGCAGCAATACGTTCAACAACGTGCAAGTGCTTCAACAGGACGCTAACGACAACATCGTTACAAATTATGTCGCAAGCCACGCTACCTACCACCCGGAAACGAAAACCTGGGAGTTGGAGAATGTGAAACTCGTTCACTATGACCACGCGGGAAATATCGTTGACGAGCAGATTCATCCTTCGCTGAGAATCGAGCACTGGAGCGAAACGCCGTTTCGACTGGGCAGCGCAAATGAGCGCGCAGAATTCCTCAGCTTAACTGAGCTGCGGGAGTATTTGCGGTTCAATTCGGATTTTCCTGCAACATTGCTTGCGCCGTTCCGCACCCATTTTCAGTATCGGCTCGCCTTGCCATGGACATGCTTTGTAGTGGTATGTATCGCCGCGCCGCTTGGAATTGGCTATTCGCGCCGGGGGGTTCTATCCAGTGTTGCCGCAGCAGTCGTTCTGGTTTTCACCATGAACTTTCTGATCCACCTTTTTCTGGCACTGGGCGAAGGCGCCCGGGTCCCTGCATGGATCGCTGCGTGGACACCAAACATTCTTTTTACGGCAATTGGTCTCTACCTGCTCTATCTTCGGGCCTCCAATCGCGAACCGCCTAGCTTTCGTCTTTTCACCGCGCGGCGTATAGTTGCGCGATGAACCCTCTGCCGAACGAATGGGCGATTAAGCATCGCTCAGACGCCTGCGCCGCAACGCAGCGTCCGTTCGTCCCCGGCGAATATTTTTATACGCTGCTTTATCACGATGTCGATGGTTACCGGCGCGAGGATTTGAGCGAAGAAGCATGGCAAAACCGGAATGAAAACATTCTGCCGTTCTCGTTTTGGAAATCGCGGTACGAACCGTTGCCCTTAAAGCCGGCCGAACCTGTGCCCAAAGAAAATGCCGAGCAACTCTTCCGGCGTTTGATGGCATCGAACGAGCCTCCAGCAAACGCCTGCTACGTCCTCGCCGCAATGCTAGAACGCAAACGCGTTTTGAAACAAGTGAAGACAGAGTCCCGCGACGGCGGGAGGCGCGTGCTCATTTACGAACAGGGCACAACGGGCGACGTATTCGTTGTGCCCGATCCACAATTGCGCCTCGACGAACTGGAGACTGTGCAGAACGAAGTTGCGCAGTTGCTGCAGAACGCAACATCATGACTACCGAATCTCCGCCTCTCAATTACAAGATCGGCAACGAGCGCCTGATCGGCGTTACGGAAAGAGCGGCGACCAAGCTAGCCTCGCTGCTGGAGGAAAAAGGCAAACCCGATGGTGCGCTACGCCTCAAGGTTGTCGGCGGTGGCTGCTCCGGTCTGCAGTACGTGATGGATTTGGTAGATGGCCCGAAGGAGCGAGACATTCTCGTTCCAACTCAGAACGTTCGCCTCGTTGTTGATCCAAAGAGCGCGCTTTTCGTCAGCGGCTCCGTGCTGGATTACAGCGAAGACCTGCAAAAAGGCGGCTTCAGAGTCACAAATCCCAATGCCGTGGCTCATTGTTCCTGCGGCGAAAGTTTTGCTGTGTAATCCCGTCTTGCATTTTGCTGTGAATCATGTCTGATTCACAACATGACTACAGCCACCGTTCGCGATCTGCGCACGAAGTTTCCTAAGGTTCGGCATCTGATCGAAACAAAAGGGGAAGTGATTGTGACCGAACGTGGCGAGCCACGATTTCTGTTGCGCCCGTATCAGGCTAAGTCTCCCCGAAAAGCGCCTGCGGTGGATTTCTACAAGCGGGTTGTCGCTCGTATGCCGAAAATGCTAACGGAAAAACAGTCGCGCGCTATTGACGAACTAAATCGCGGTGAGCGTTAAAGCTCCATATTTCGATACCAGCGCGCTGCGTCCGCTTTTTATTCACGAAGAACGGTCGCGAAGAGTAGGGCGCTCCCTTCGGCGACACGGCGGAATCGTGCCTATAACACGTTTCGGATATGCCGAGCTCATCAATTCCATGGCTTGCGCCGTCTTCCGCAAAGATATTTCGCGAGAACAATTTGCCGCTGCCACCGCGGAACTGGACGCGGATCTCAAATCTCAGCGCATTATCATGATTGATCTCCTCTGGCGTTCGGCCATGGATCGCGCAAGTGAGTTGAGCCGAAAACACACTCCTGAACTTGGAAGTAGAATGCTTGATATCCTTCACGTTGCATGCGCACTAGAACTCGGTGTCCGAACCATCATGACGTACGATGAACGACAGATCGCGCTGGCAAGAAAGGCGGGCTTGAGGACGCTCAGTCCCTGAAAACGCCACAGCCGAACCCGCCGCCAAAACGGACCAGCTACACCTTCATGACCTCGGACTCTTTGTGCTTGAGATGGTCATCGATGGATTTGACGAAGCGATCGGTCAGTTTTTGCACTTCGTCTTCCACGTCGCGCAACTGGTCCTCGGTTAATCCTCCGGCAGCCTTGAGTTTCTTCGCCTCATCCAGCGCAGCGCGCCGGTTTGCGCGCACGCGCACACGTGCTTCCTCAGCCATTTTGCCCAGGGAACGGACAAGTTCTTTGCGCCGCTCTTCCGACAGTTCCGGAATCGGCAACCGAATAATTTTGCCGTCAACCGCAGGCATAATGCCGATCTTCGATTCCTTCAGCGCTCTCTCGATGTCCGGCACCGTCCCGGCGTCGAAAGGTTGAACGACCAGCAAACGCGGCTCGGGTGTCGTGATTAAAGCGAGTTGCTTTAATTTCATGTTCGATCCGTAAGCATGAACATCGACGTTTTCCACAAGCCCAGGCGAAGCTTTCCCGGTCCGCACCGCGGCAAACTCGTGCACCATGTAATCGACGCTTTTTTCCATCGACATCTCGGCTTCCAGAAGAATGTCATCTCTGCTCATGTCGTCTGAAGTTTTACGTCCGATGGGGGCTCGTCGCAAACGAGGGTGCCGACTTTCCGCCCGAGTACAGCATCGCGAATATTGCTGGGATTGTTCATGTCGAAAACCAGGATCGGTATCTTGTTGTCCATGCAAAGGCTGAACGCTGTCGAATCCATTATCTGTAAACGTTTCGCCAGCGCTTCGCCAAAGGTAAGCCGCTCGAAGCGTCGCGCGTCTGGATACTTCTTCGGGTCGCGATCATAGACACCGTCAACCTTGGTTGCTTTTAAGATGACATCGGCCCGAATCTCGCTCGCACGCAAAGCTGCCGTTGTGTCGGTGGAAAAGTAAGGGTTGCCGGTGCCGGCGGCAAAAATCACGACGCGACCCAGCTCCAGATGGCGAATGGCGCGGCCCAGGATAAACGGCTCGGCCACATTTCTCATGTCGATCGCACTCTGCACGCGGGTCTCAACGTCCATCTGCTTGAGCGCGCTTCTTAAAGCCAGCGCATTAATGACGGTGGCGAGCATGCCCATGTAATCAGCAGTGGTGCGGTCCATGCCCCGCTGCGACGCTGACAGACCGCGCCAGATATTTCCGCCCCCAATCACGACCGACACTTGCACGTCCAGATCGCGAACTTCCTTGACACGCTCAGCGATCTCGCGCACCACCGCGGTCGAGATGTTTTCGCGCCCGCCGCGCTCCTGCATCGCTTCACCGCTTAGCTTGAGTACGATGCGCTCATAAACTGGTGTTTCCATCTGCATAGTCGCAGACCAACATCAAACAGAAGATAGTTATGTTTGGAAAGCAAAATGGTAATGGGGAGCGCGGGCGCCCTCCCCGGAATCATCGTGCTCCGCGCACGAGCGTGGCGTGGCCTCGCAAAAATTCAGCGGCACTCATTCGCCTTTTTCCTTCCAGCTGAACTTCTCCCAATGACACGGCGCGTTCTCCAGCGGCAACAACAAGCTTCCTGTTTCCATGCAAAATTTCGCCTGGCGGGCCGCTGAAATCGACAATTGTTGCGGAAAATATTTTCAAGTTTTGCCCGGCAATTTGCATAAATGCACCCGGCCATGGATTAAACGCGCGAATTTTTCGCTCGACTACTTCCGCCGGTTCCGACCAGTCGATCCTGCCATCGTCACGCTTTAGCTTCGGAGCATAAGTAGCCTGCGCGTTATCCTGCGGAATCCGGGGCGCGGTCTTAGCTTTAAGCAATCGCAGGGATTCAAGCAACGCTTCGGGCGCGATCTGTGCCAATCGGTCGTGCAACGATCCACCGGTATCATTCGGGAGAATGTCAGTTCCGCGCTGCAATAGGATGTCGCCGGTGTCGACTCCTTCATCCATGTACATCACCGTGATTCCCGTCTCGCGATCACCCTCAGTAATGGCTGCCTGAACCGGCGCGGCGCCGCGCCAGCGCGGCAGAAGCGATGCATGCAGATTCAAGCAGGCGATCTTCGGAATTTCCAGAACGTCGCGCGGCAAGATTTGGCCGTAGGCCATTACAACAATCACGTCAGGTGTTAGCGCGCAAATCCCTTCAATTGCGTTGGGATCTTTGATTTTTGTCAGTTGTAAAATCGGCACTCGTAGGGCGCGACCGACGGACGCGCCGCGGGTAAGGGCTTTCTTGATTGGCGGCGGCTCGATCAGCTGAGCGCGTCCGACCGGCTTGTCCGGCTGCGTCACAACTCCGACGACGTCGTGTTCTGATTTCAGCAAAGCTTCCAGCGTCGGCACGCCGATCTCGCCAGTGCCGATGAAGACGATGCGCATGCCGAACTACTGCGTCAGTTGATGCGCAGCCCGGCGACGTGGACGGCGGCGCGTCATTGCTTGCGCGAGCATTTTTTCGCCCGCCGTGACTTCGCGCCGGCCTACTGAGGATCCGCACCCTGTGCAGAGATAATCGAAAATCTCGCGGTCAGGCAGAACTAACAGCAACCGCTCGCGCACCGGCATCGCGGCTTTGCATTTTTCGCAGTAGAGACTGGAGGCGGTGAAATTTTCAAACTGCTGCTGGTTCATATACGCCGTCGTTCACGCTCTGTAGAATCTCGAGCAGAACTTTGGCGGGCGGCTGAGTTGCGTCAACCACCGTGACCAGCTCTTGCGAACAATATGAGAGCACCGGTCTTGATTCCTTTTCGTAGATATCAAGCCGTCGCTGGATGACTTGTTCGTTCGCGTCGTCGAGGCGGTTCTCTTTTAAAGCGCGCTTTTTGAGCCGGTAAAAGAGCGTCTCGCGATCGGGACACGCGAGATGAAACAGCTTTTTGACGTCGATCATGTCGTCCATGATTTTGGCCTGGCCAAGGTTTCGTGGAATCCCGTCGAGCACGAGCGTGTCGATGTCCGGCTTGAACTTGTGCGCTTCCACGGCTGAATCGATTGCCTGTCGCCACAGCTCCACTGTGATGTGGTCCGGGACGAGCTGGCCTTTACTGGAGTAATCAAGAAATGCTTTACCAACTTTCGTGCGCGTGTCGATCGAGCGAAACACGTCGCCGCAGGCGCAGTGATAAAAACGCGGAATGGTGCCGAGCGTTTTGCCTTGCGTGCCTTTGCCACTGCCTGGTGCGCCAAAAAGAATGAATGTGTTGTATCTGATCACGGCGAAATTGGCTTATACTGCAGGTCGGCCCGGATGGGGAAGCAGAATCCGACCCAACTATTCCTCAGGTGCGAGCGGATCGACATTCACCCGCCGCCCGCCGCGATCGAACCGCACGTTGCCGTCCAATAGCGCAAAGATTGTGTAGTCGCGACCCAGACCGACGTTCTTGCCGGGCAAAAATTTTGTGCCGCGCTGGCGGACAATGATGTTGCCGGCGACGACCATTTCGCTGCCGAATTTTTTGACACCGAGCCGCTTGCTAACGCTATCACGTCCGTTTTTAACGCTGCCTTGTCCTTTTTTATGAGCCATAAGGGAACTTTGATCGTTGAAGTTTGAGGTCTGGTGTCGATCTATTCTTCTTTCTTCGACGCAGTCTTTTTCGCTCCTACATTGATGCTTTTGATTTTCACGCGCGTCAATTTGCGGCGATGCCCAACTGTGCGGTGATAACCTTTCCGTCGCTTGTACTTAAATGCGATCACCTTCTTGTCCTTGCGCTGTTCGAGAACTTCAGCCGTCACTTTTGCTCCGGAGATCAGCGGGTTGCCGTGCGTGACGTCCTTGCCATCGGCAAACATCAGCACGTCACCAAAAGTTGCAGTCTTACCCGGATCGACATCGAGAAGATCTACATCAATCGTGTCGCCTTCCGCGACGCGAAACTGTCTGCCGCCAGTCTTGATAATTGCGTAAGTCATAAGCGATTTTCCGGGGAGAAAAAGCCGCCCAAAATTCCACAGATGGCCGCACTTGGCAACCGGAAAACTGAGCTCGGCTAGGCCACAGCTTTATCAGTCTCACCGACAAGTTCTGCGTACAAAGCCGCGTAGCGCTGCGCAGACGCGTCCCACGAAAAATTGCACGCCATTGCGCGTCTCATCAGCTTGCTCCAGAGCCCGCGGTCTTGGAAGATGTGCCGTGCGCGCTTGATCGCGTCCCAGAAAGCTTCGCTGGAAAATTCGTAACAAAGAAACCCATAACCGCTATCTGTTGTCGGATCGTAATCTTCGATGATCTCCTGGATTCCTCCGGTCACGCGCGCCACCGGGAGAGCGCCGTACTTCAAGTTGTACATCGCGATCAAACCTGCTGGCTCGAAACGCGATGGAATCAGACTGATATCCATCCCGGCCTCGATCAGGTGCGCCAGCTTTTCGTCGTATTTTCTTTGGTAAGCAAACCTCGTTGGAAATTTTCTGGCTGCGACTGCGAGCGCAGTTTCATACGCGGGATCGCCTTCTCCGAGAATGATCAGGCGCACATCATCCCAAAGAAGTCGATCCAGAAGCGGCACGAGAATTTCGAAGCCTTTCTCCTCAACCACGCGAGTCACCATCCCAAAGACCGGGCCGCTTGGCGCAGACTCGAGCTTGATCTCTTTGAGCAATGCCTCACGGCAAACCTGCTTTCCCCGAAGCCGCCTCACCTCATAGCGCGCGGGAATCAAACCATCCGACGCCGGATTCCAACGCGTGTAATCTACGCCGTCTAAAGTGGCGCTCAGCCGATGCGCATTTTCGCGCAGCACACCATCAAGACCATGGCCGCCAGCCGGCGTTAGGATTTCGCGCCGGTAATGTTCGCTCACCGTTGTGATCTTATCGGCATAAAGGATTCCACCTTTCAGAAAATTCAGACGCCCAAAAAATTCGACGCCGTTCAGGGTGAAAAAGCGCTCCGGCAAATTTGTGAGCGCAAAATCGAGTCCCCAGAAACTGCCTTGGTCAGCCACGTGATGAATCGTCAGCACAGTTTTGAACGGCAGCCCATGCGCGTGCACGAACACCGGCACCAGCGCCGCGGCCCAATCGTGCGCGTGCAAAACTTGCAATTGCGGAGTCAATCGCCGAGCCAACTCCAACGCTGCTTTGCACAAAAAAATAAATCGCGCGGCATTATCTTCGTATGGCTTACCGCGCTCACCGTAAATTCCAGGGCGATCAAAGAATTCGTCGCAGCGAATCAGAAACAGCTGCACGCCGCTGGCGCTTCGCCCCTCCGAGTAACGTGCGGTGTAAACTTTGTCGCCTACCTGCACATCGACACTTATGCCGGTATTCTTTTTCTTAAATGCGCGGTTCTCCTTGATCTCGCGGTAGAACGGCAGAACCACGCTTACCTCGTGTCCTCGAGCACGCAGTGCGCTGGGCAACGCATCCATCACATCTACGAGCGCGCCCGCTCGCTGCAAAGGCGGTCCCTCGGCGCTGATCATCAGAATTTTCATGAGATCTTGAACGTTAAATCGGCAAAGCCGCGACTCCCTTTTTAACCATGTAACTCTTTTAACCTTGCGACTTCTCAGTCCTGCTTGTCCGCCAGGTATCCGCGTTTCACCCACTCCAAGGCTTCCTCGCGCGAACGCAGGATTCCTTCCAATTGTCGTGTTTCGACTGCTTCGAGGATTTCGCCAAACTTCGGACCGGGCTTTAAGCCCAGCGTGATCAGATCGTCGCCGCGCACCAGTGGTGGCGGAATAATCGGTTCGTTCGCGAACTCATCGCGTTTGCGCAGCAGAAATTCGTAATTGTCGAGCATCCGATGGCTGCTTTCGCAATCGACCCGATGCAATTCCAACTCATTCTCAAAGGTCGGCCGCGCCATGAAACGCTTCAACTTCGCCACTCGCATGTTCGGAGCATCCTTAAAAACCATGTGCTGGCGCACCATTTCGACCGTCGCCTCGATTTCAGCGCTGGAAAATCGCAGGCGCCGCATGATCGCCTCCGTCATCTCCGCACCAATACGGTCATGGTCGTTGAAACGAATGCGGCCTGTTTTATCCACGCGCGCGGTTACCGGCTTGGCGACATCGTGAAACAACACAGCCAAAACCAGCGGACCAGAAACTTCTGCCGGAAGCAGTTGCAACATCAGGCGCGTGTGGACGAACACGTCGCCTTCTGGGTGAAACTGTTCCGGCTGCAGCACGCCCTTCATTGCGTCGAGCTCCGGCAGAATCGCGCGCATCAGACCACTGGAATCAACCAAGTCCCAGCCACGGACGCGATTTGGCGAAAGAAAAATGTGCACCAATTCGTCGCGAATTCGCTCGGCACTGATCTGGTTGATTGAAGCTGCGTTCGCAACGAGCGCATCCCACGTTTTCTTGTCGATCTGGTAGTCCAGCACCGTGGCGAAGCGCACGCCGCGCAGCATTCGCAAATGATCCTCCGCAAATCTCCTTGCCGGGTCGCCGATGGCGCGCACCAATTTCGCGGCGATATCGGCCTGCCCGCCGACAAGATCAATTACTTGCTCCGCTACCGGATCGTAAAATATTCCGTTGATAGTGAAATCGCGGCGTTTTGCGTCTTCTTCCGGTGAAGAAAAATGCACGGCACTGGGGTGCCTTCCGTCGATATAAGCGTCATCGGAGCGAAAAGTTGCGACCTCAAATTGGAAACTGTCCTCTACCACAATGATCACACCAAAGTGGGCGCCGACTGCGAATGTGCGCGGAAAAAGCGTCTGCACGTCTTCCGGCCGCGCGTCAGTAACAATGTCATAATCCTTTGGCGCTAAACCGCGCACCATGTCGCGCACACAGCCACCCGCGAAGTACGCGATATGACCGCGCTCGCGCAAACGAGCAATCACTTTGCGCGCGGCCTTTTCCATTGGCGAAGGTTTCACATGTTCACTGTAGCCGCTTCGCCGCGAGAAGCGCAATGACGCGCAGTTGTTGTAGCCGGTACCGGTGATGCCGGCCGGGTCCGCCGGTCCCGGCTACATCTGCGCTGTTTTCCCAGCGCTTCTCTGCGTCCGAAAAGAGTGAATAATGAAAAGCGCCACCGCGATCGAAATGCAGGAGTCCGCCACATTAAACGCAGGCCAGGGGTCGGCGTATGGAATGTGCAGATTGAAAAGGAGAAAATCGATGACATGCCCGTAGAGCAGGCGATCAGTGAGATTCCCTAGAATCCCGGCGAGCAGTAACGCAAGTGAGAGGTCGCGCCATGGATCGGGCTGGCTGTGTCGGATGAGCAGAGCCGTCACTACGACCAACGCGACGACCGAAATTACGATGAAAAAAGTATTGTTGCCCCTAAAAGATCCAAATGCCGCGCCCGTATTCGTAACATTTACCAGACTGAAAAAATCCGGCACGACGATGCGAGCGTCGTACGGACTAATGAAACGCAGCACCAAGTGTTTTGTCAGTTGATCGACTGCGTACAGCGGCAGGGAAAGAAAAAGGATGAATCTCATTTTCGATCCTTTGTGTCATGTCGAGCAGAGTCGAGACATCTCTAATTCGATTTTTGCATCAGAGAACCATCGAGCTGCGGCCCTAAGCCGACCACGACGCTTTCGCACCGATCGCACAAATCCGGATGCGCCTTGCTCGCGCCGACGGTTGACCGATGACGCCAGCAGCGCGCACATTTTTTGTACGGCGTTTTCGTCACCGAAACACTCGCCTCCTTCGTCTGGTGAATGGTCAGATCGCTCACAATAAAAAATTCTTCCAGTTCTTGGCTGTCGATCTTCTGTGTGACGTCGAAATTCGAATTCAACACGACCCGCGCTTCCAGGGTGTTGCCAATTAGTTTCTCCTGGCGCGCACGCTCGACCGCCTGCCCGATCACCGCGCGCAATTTCAACAGCTCGGCCACCTGGGCACTGGCTTTATGTTCTCGATCCTGTTGTTGAGGAAATTCCTCGAGGTGAACTGAACCCCTTGCTTCTGAATGGCGCCACGCTTCCTCGGCGGTAAAGGTAAGAACAGGTGCCAGCAACCTGCACAGCGCGCCGAAAATCTCATGCATGACTGTTTGCGTCGCGTGCCGTCGCGGCGAGTCTGCGGCGTCGCAATACATGCGGTCTTTGGTGATGTCGATGTAAAGGCTGCTCAGATCGACGGCGCAAAACTGGTTGAGCGTGTGATATACCTTGTGGAACTCGAACGCCTCATAAGCTGCTCGACAATCGCGAATCACTTCATCCAAGCGTTCCAAAATCCACCGATCAATTAGCGTTGTAGCCGCGGGCGTTGACCGCGGCGGGCCGGGGTCAGCGCCCCCGGCTACACGGGTGAAATCGTGCAGATTCCCTAGTAATATCCGCAGGGTGTTCCGAATCCGGCGATAGGTATCACCCAGACGCGTGAACATTTCCTCCGAGAACGGAACGTCAGCAGTATAATCGATGCTGCTGGCCCAAAGCCGGAGCAGATCGGCGCCGTATCGGCCGACGAAGTGATCGGCGGCGGTTGGCTTCGCGTACGTTCCCGACTTCGAAATCTTTTTGCCGTCGAGATCGACAACGAAACCGTGCGTGACGCAGATCTTGTACGG
>Ga0126371_10002031_pt1 | contig 17309 bp, 29 predicted proteins | sample PanSoiMetaPlot_4_FD_110145 | JGI IMG/M metagenome (GOLD analysis project Ga0126371, IMG submission 110145) | Tropical forest soil microbial communities from Panama - MetaG Plot_4 | ecosystem: Environmental > Terrestrial > Soil > Tropical forest > Bulk soil | place: Panama | collected 2016-02-17 | reverse complement strand
GCTTGCCGTTATCGCATCGGCTACCAACGCTACGCCCTGGCGGATAGCACTTTCAGAAAGCGCGGTGTAGCCCAGGATGAGGGTGCGGCGGGCGTGATCGGGCCTGCCATAAGCGTAGCCGGCGGCCATTTGCAGGGGATAAACCCCGACGCCGCGGCGCCGTGCCAAGCGGTAGATCTCGAGTGCCGTCGGCAATTCCTTCGGCACGTGCCAGGCGAGGTGCATCCCACCTTCCAAACCACTGAGGGTGACGTTTTGGAAATGACGAGCGAGTGACTCTGTCAGACAATCACGGCGCGCCAAGTAGATCCTGCGGATGCGCCGGAGATGGGTTTCGTACGCCCCGCTCGCGATGAATTCAGCAAGCACCGCTTGGTCAAGCCAGGAGTTGCCGTTGTCGAACAGAGCCTTGATGCTGATGGCGGGTCGCACGAGCTCGGATGGCAGCACCATGTAGCCGATCCGCAGCCCCGCACCGATTGCTTTGGAGAAGGTGCCCAGATAGATGACTGATCCCTCCCGGTCGAGGCCCTTCAGGGCCATCAGCGGCGACCTGTGATGACGGAAGTCGCTGTCGTAGTCATCCTCGACGATGTACGCCCGTGATCTTCGCGCCCAGTCCAGAAGCTGAAGGCGCCGCTCAAGGGACAGCGTGTGTCCGAGTGGAAACTGATGCGAAGGCGTTACATAGGTGAGTCCGATGCCGCGCTCTGGCAATCCGGAGACATCAAGGCCGTCGGAGTCGACCTCTACAGGAACCAGGCGCCCCCCGTAGCTCTCGAACACAAATGCCGCCCCCTGGTAGCAGGGACATTCGGTGGCGACACTTGCACCCGGTCGAATTAGAAGCCTAGCAACGACGTTGAGCCCCTGTTGGATGCCAGAAACGACGATCACTTGCTCCGCGGTGGCCGTTATGCCACGTGCTGGACCCAGATAGGTGGCGATCGCTTGGCGTAGGCGAAGCGTTCCCGCGGGCTCGCAGTAGTCCGTGAGGTTCGTTTCAGCTCGTTGCAGAAGTCGGCGTGCGTGCTGGCGCCAGAACTGCCTCGGAAAGAGTGAAGCGTCCGGTCGCCCCACCCAGAAATCGATATTCACGCGGTCGCGATCCGGATTTATGACAGTGTGCGCGCGGCCTCTGAACTGCACTCGGACAGGTCTTGCCTTGCGCTCTATGTTGGCGTCGGCCGCCGGCCGGTCCAATGCATGGATGGCGTCATCCGGCAGCTCCGAATTGACGAATATGCCGAGAGCGGGTCGTGTCTCAAGATAACCTTCTGATACAAGGCGATCGTAGGCCAACACAATGGTGTTGCGGGAGACGCCGAGTTCGGCGGCTAGCGACCGCGTCGCGGGAACTCGCACGCCCGGGGTAAGCTGCGAAGCCAAGATCAGCTGGCGGATCTGTCCGTAAATCTGGATCTGGAGTGCCGTTGTGACGTTTCTGTCGATGGTCAGCGGTAGCTGCATCGCTTCTCTGCCGGATTTTTCCCGCAGCCGGCTTCCCCCGGATGAGGATATAACCGCAGGCCGGAGGGCGCTCAGCGACTGGTACCACAATCTCTCCTACGGCGATAATATCGTGGCCCCATTGGTTTGACCAGTACTGGACCTTGTCCGTGTGCGGCAGCCGGGGACAATGTCAGCTGCGCGAACCAACAGGCGGCCTCGGGAGCTGGTCGACCGCAAGGCGGTGTTTGGGGCGCGGAAGGAAGGCAGAAAGTCCCGCAGCAGCTCTCACCAGTAAGGGGGTATCCAATGGCGATTTACCAAAGCATGCAGCGCGTGAGATTTTCGAGCGCCGACGGCTATAAGAAGTTCCAGGTGCTGTTCGCGGATGTACGGCGCCATTTGAAGCCGCTGCCGGGGTTCCTGCATCTGACATGGTGGGTCCATCCGGACGATCCGACTTGGTTCAACGAAGTGAGTTTCTGGACCAGCAAGGAGGCGCTCGAGGATTGGCACATGACGATCTATCACAAGCACGCCAAAGCATGGGCGGCGCAGGGCGCCATCATGGAGGACATTATTACCAACTTTGAGCTCAAGAGCACCCGCCTGCTGCGCGTGTGCCCTTGTTGTGGTCATGTCCAGGACAAAACCTTCGACCTGCACCGTGAGCAGGAGACCCTGGCGGAGCCGTGTCCGACGTGCCAGTTCCACTTCCCGGTTATGCCAGATACGACAAACAGCACCGCAGTGTTCAAGGATGTTGCCGAGAGCCCGGCTCCGCTCAAGGACGCTGCTGAGTAAGGCCGACATGCCTAGTGGTTGGGGTGAAACAAAAACCACAATCCAGTGCGTGGAGAACGGCCCGTATATGGTGAAGGGGCCGGTAGTGCTCAAAGGAGACAAGGGCGAATCGATCGCGACCATGGTGGTCATGTCCTTGTGCCGCTGCGGCGGTTCCAAGAGCAAGCCGTTTTGTGACGGCACGCACAGCCGGATTGGGTTCCGATCCGACAAAAGCGGGCAGGGGTAGACACCCTGTCCAAGGGCGCCGTACGACCAACCGTCTTCCTGCCAATCACTCGCGCCGTGGCAGTGGGCTGCCGTTGTCCTTGTCAAAAATCAAACTCGCGCCTGAGCACATTGAGCTGATGTCGACGGACCAGGGATTTTGCCGGAAAAGATGGACATCGATAGCGAGCACTTGTCCGCCCTTGAACTCGCCGTAAGCCATTGGATCCGTGTTGTTGGTACTTGTATCGAAACTTTCGGTGTGTTCGTCATCGTTGCCGGCGTCATCTGGTCGACTTTTCTCTATGTACATCAACGTACAGAGAAATGGCAGTATGATCAATATAGAATACGCATTGGCAGATCACTGCTACTTGGCCTCGAAGTGCTAGTCGCCGCTGATATCGTCAAGACGATTGCGATGGAGCTTACCTTCACCAGTCTCGGGCTCCTTGCCGGGTTGGTTCTGGTACGCACTTTCCTAAGTTGGACCCTGTTCCTTGAAATTGAGGGTCGCTGGCCGTGGCGACGCGAGTTCGTACCGATGAGCGTTGTGCGCGAGTCGAGAAAGCCTTCGGCATCGTCTTCCGCCGAAATCGAGTAGAAGGAGTACTTCTGTCTGCTCTGTCGGCGCATGTTTGGCAAGGGATCTAGGCGGGAGCACATCCAGATCGCTGGTTCATCCGCCACAACCGTTCCTATCGGAAACTCGAAACCGCTGACGGCACCTCGCGAATCGGTTGATAACATCCGATGAGGTCGCTATGCGGGTTGATCGGGTGTGCTATCCTTGTGCGTCGGCATCAACTCAATGTTTTGGGCCGTAGATCGAACACGATTTGCTCAACAGAAAATCACCTGTCTGCACTGGAAATCATCCGCCGAAAGGAGAGAGTTCTCAACTAGCGAGCGCGTCTTCACGAAGACCACAGCAGATGGATCTAGATCCACACCGAGTCTCAGCAAGGCACGTGATAAATCATGCGACAGGGCATCACCAGTCTCTCTACCTTGATTTGTCAGATTTGTCCGCGCCGAGTAGTGTTGCCGCGGCGCGCATAACCATCTCATCTAAATGCTCGCGACAATACTTTTCTACCCTATCCGCATTAGCTTTTAATTGTTGTACTTCGACGAGGGTACTGTCGTGCTTACCGCTATAGTAGCCATGTATCCAAATGGCGATGTATTCGGGCTTTGTAACTTCATAGAGGATGAATTGCCGACATGTGATCTTGGAGACATCGATCGTGACTTGCGCTTGAGCACGCGAGGCACAAAATAGTGCGAGGGTGAGTCCGATGAAAGCGAGTTTGGGATTCGTCACGAGCGTTGCTCCAAGCCCCTAGCAGGGGTTGAAAAACCCCGACGGATCAAAGTAGTCGGTCGGTCACGCAATTGGGACCACTTTCGGCCCTCAGCAGGAGTGTAGGATAGTTCGTCCCATATCGTCGGTTACGTGCATCGGCAAGCACCAGTTTACTCGTGGTCGTATCGTGGCGCACCTTGAACAGGTCTTAATTTCAGGGTCACTTAGAAATGAGTGTTTTGCGGTGAATTCAGGGATTTCAGCGATGTGTTTTCTGAAACCACCTAAGTCATTCGCCGACAAGTCCAGCACCAAATACGCTTTCATTCCTTACCTCGCGAACCAGCATCAGACCGCGGTCCGGATGGAGGGAGTAGAATAAGACCGTTATGCTGTCAAAGGCAAGGGTCGCTTTCCACTCGAAGCTGGCGCCACGAATAGCTTCCGTTCGTCGAACTATCTTCGCTAGCGGATTTGGCCATTTGGTGGTTCCATGGGTGCGCGATCGCGTTGGGGATAGGTCATGCGCGGTGCCGACAAACACCCAGGATCGCTGTTATCGTATCTGGAGGCGCGGGTTCCGACGGGCCATCCGCTGCGTGCGATCCGCGAGATTGCGAATGGCGCCGCGTCGGACCTAAGTGCCGACTTTGCGGCGATGTACGCATCGCTAGGACGGCCCGCTATCCCGCCGGTGAAGTTCTGCTCACTGCGGCACGCGTTCTACACAATCCACTCGGAACGCCAGGTGATGGAACGGCTGAAGTTCGAGCTGCTGTATTGCTGGTTCGTCGGGCTTGGCATCGACTATGCGGTCTGGGATCACTCGCCGTTCTCCAAGAACCGGGACAGGCGGCTCGGAGAACGCTGGTGGAAGCCTTGGGAATGAAGAGCTCCAAGCCGAAGAGGGGCACCGGTCAAACCTGCGGCGAGCGGTGGACGGAATGAAGAGGTCAACTTCCGCGGCGAGAAACGCAGCAACCAGACCCACACCTCGACCGGCGATGCTGACGCCTGCTCTATCGCAAAGGCTCCAGCATGGAGGCTAAGCTTTGCCAAATCAGCCACGCCCCTGATGGAGAACCGCAACGGGCTCTTGGTTGATGCGCTACTAACGCGGGTGTCTGGCCATGCCGAACGGCTGGCTGCGCTCGATATGATTGAGCCCCCTCGCATACAGACGGCAGACCATTACGCTGGCGGCCAACGAGCGCTTCGATCCTGCAAACTTTCATGGAACTGCGTGAGATCACCGTGACGCCGCACATTGCCGGGAACACGACCCGACGTTCGGCCATCGACGGACCTGTCCACTCGGCATCCCGGCTACGCAACGAGCCAGCGCATCCCGAAGCGCATCGGCTGGATCAAGACCGTCGCTGGCTTACGAAAAACAAAATATCGAGGGCTCGAAAGAGTCTGATGGGCTTTCACCCTCCCCGCCGCAGCGTACAACTTGATCAGATTGTCAAAGTTGATGTCCGGAGAATGAGCGGAACCGGCCGTGCACCGCCGCGATGTGCCGAAGACGACTGCTTCTTCAACAGCCTGCTATAGCTACTTTCCGGCGCAAAATTCCTGAAAGGAGACCTTGGCGGTCACGAACTGCTGCGCCCGGATCCAGGCAGTAGGCCCAATCTTCCGCTGTCGACGCCCTCACAGAACCCACCGCGGAGGGCCGAATGCCCGACGGCTATCGTCATGCCCGGGACCCTCGGACCATATACGCCCCTAACAACGCACCGCGGTTAAATCGTGGCTTTTCAGCAACATCATTGAGCGTATTTTACGGCAAGACCACACACCCGTTGACCTTGAAATCAATTCCGCGTCTTCTATCTGCCGCGGCGTTGCCACGAATTTTCCCGAAGGGGGATCACCCTATGGCCAAGTCATGGCTCGTTATCGGTTTGCTAACCGCCGCCCCGCTATTATCGATCGGTGCGCTCGCCCGTGGAGACCACGGACCCTACACCCGCACCTTAATCACGTACCCCACCGCGACCACGCAGCCGACCGTAACCGCTCCTGGCTTGCGATCGGGGCGTCGAATTTCTAAGTAGCGATCACAAGCGGCGGTGAAGTGGTCCCTGCGGGACGCGCGAGTTGCTTTCAAGGTTCTCACCACCCCTCGCAACAGTCCAAATATTGTCCAAACACAAGTCAAAAATTAGGATCGCACCATCGCATGGATCTTGGCAGCAGGCGAGCAGCCCATTTCTTCTTCCGGTTGGAGATTAACGAAGCACATCGCCCGGGCGCGTGACGGGCGCCGAACTGCAGCTGACTGGCATGGGGCAAGTAGAGCCAATTGTCGTGGCACCAGCGCGACCTCGAGGCAGCGCGTGGCCTCGACAATCTCGACACGTCTGCCGTCAGGCCGCCACAATGTCGCGCGTGGCACCACGGCCTGATCAGGCCGATGAACTTAGCGGCGTCCTTAAGTCTCGAGCGGGTCGCCTGGCCGTTGCATTTGGGCAACACGGTTCGGAAAAGACGGCGGCGTGGGGTCCTTTTCCTTGCATGAACGTGTCCGGACTCGAAAAAATCGACTGTCTCGCGCTTGGCTGTGCAGCGCGGCTCAGGTGAAGGGCGAGACCAGAGAGGACGGGTGATGAGCCCATGGCGGTTTGCTGCCTTCCCAGCGTTGTGCGGAACGCTCGTTGTCGCCGCTTCCGTTGCTGCTTCGCGGGAGGCCGTCACGGTTAGGCTTCGGGTAGGGACACCGCAAGCAGACACAACAGCGGTATCTCCTCGAGCGGATAAAGCGCCTTGCCGGCCTGGCGTGGGTCAGGCAAATCCTGAAATGATCCGCCTCGCCGACTGACCTGGGCCCCGTCGCCGAATCCGCCATCGCAATCCCCGCGTATCGAATCGGAGTGCCACGACAGACTCCGCACTTTTACGCGTTTGTCACATACTTCCTTCACCCAGCTGCCCTGCGCACTGACTTGCAAAAATCGCTGAAGTGCGTCAATATTTGGGGAAACGCGAATTCTCGACAAGTGCATACAGACGGAGTCTAACATGCACTTTCTTTGGACCATCCTAATCGGCTTCGTCGCAGGCGTTATCGCCAAATGGATTCACCCTGGTTCCAATGAACCATCGGGTTTCATTCTGACGACGATCCTTGGAATTGTTGGCGCTTTCGTCGCTACCTATCTCGGCCAAGCGGTTGGGTGGTATAAGGCAGATCAGAGCGCCGGGTTTATCGGCGCAATCGTGGGGGCCGTCATCATACTTACCATTTGGAGCATCATTGACCGCTGGCGTCGGGCTGCTTGAGCTGTAATTGATTTTCACAAGCAAGCGAAAGGAGCCTTGATGCGCTATCCATGCTCAAAAGTCTATTGACGCGCACACAATCGGCAAATGGTTGTCGGTCCGGAGCACCGAACGTCGGAGTTCGATGATCAGTTGGCACCTAAACTTCAAGCGGCGCGACGTTCGTAGCGGCGGTGCAACCCGCCGACTTGGGGCAAAGCCCCACATATTCGCAAGGAGCAGCAACGCGACCGTGACGTTTTGGATGCTGTATACCCTGATCGTGCTTGACCATGATCGGCGACGGGCAAGATTGTCGGTATTCCCACTACGCTTCCCCGCCTTGCTGCCAGCAATTTGCAAATTCGCCGCAAGAGCACATTGAAAGCGCAGCCGCGTCGACGGCACGGGCAAACTGCGACCTATCTGATTAGCGCAGCAAAAGGCTTCAACCAACTCGATTGAGATAACACCAAAGGCTGGCTTAGTTGGAGCCGGCCACCAGATGTTCCTTCCGTTGTCCTCACGCTTGATCAGCAGATGCGTCCCTTGGCGACGAGCTTAGAACCCGAACTCGCCGTAACCTCTAGCCATAGCGGCAGCAAATATGGGGAGCAGCAAGAAGAGGCCCACCTCCGCCCAGAGCAAGCCGCGAATGCGCAAGATTTGCGGATCGTCTGGCGCGCCGGTTGCCCTACGCCATCTGATGAAGGCTAAGGTCGGTGGAACGGACAGAAGCCCGACAATCACGAACACGCCGATCTTTGCCCAGAAGAAGGCGTTGTGGGAGTAATATAGCCAACCTTTGGCGGCGAAAATCGCTCGTCCAAAACCGACCGCGAGGATGAGTCCGGCCAGCACGCCATACCATAGGTCGATCGCTGTTACCCTCTCGACCATAGCCTTGGTCATGCCTCGACGCACAACGACGAACTCGGCCATTAGAACGCCGAACAAACTGAACACTAGCAGGTGGTGAGCCACCGCAAGAACCAGGTCTAGCAACGTCTCCTCCTAGCTTAGCGACCCCCGGTGACGCGGTGCCGGCGCTGACCGCCTTTGTCGCGTGGTGAACGGGGAGCGTGGGGCGTGGTTCGCCGTATGACCCCTGACTCCCAACCCTGGAAAATAGCCATTCGCCGGGACACGTTTCCTGACATACCGCATTTATTTGGTGGCTCGGGTGGCGATCCCGCGAGCGTCCGTCGAACTCGCGGGCCAGGATAATCGACAGGCGGGCACCGCTGCCGAGTATCGGACAGAATCATCAGTCTTTTTTATTACATAAATTGGGGAGCGGGGGATCTTTACATCATCGTTAAAACCATCTGTTTCTCCATGCGTCTCTACCGCAAAACAAAAATCTGCCTTCTCCTCAACGACTTCAAACGGTTACGTAGTGGTATATTTTGCTTTCTAGCCTGGTGCACAGTTCCATCGTGCGCGCATCATGGCTTACCTTGGCTCCTCCCTGGGACCACCTGTAGGCGCAAAAATACGGTCTAAAGCCTTTGCCGTTTTCCAGGAACTCGCCAGTAATGAAGGGGACGGAGGCGCGCATGGGCGATGCCGACCATTCACGGCTTGCGACGCCCGGATGGGGCGAGGGGACGCGCCGGTCCTTCACCACGCGCGGAGGTGCAGCACGTGAGGACACGGCCCCGGACGTGTCATGCTCCTAGCTTGTAGACGTGGTGCAGGTCGCCGAGGACATGATCTTTGCGGATTTTCACTGAGATGGACTGCCATCCATCTGATGTTTGACGATAATTCCAACGAGGCCGCTTGGCTTGATATCAGCAAGTGATGCCTTTTTTAGCGTAAAGACATACGCGTCATCGGTGAGCTTCACATTCCTCATCGTCCCGTCGCGTGCTTTCACGAGCAATGTCTGGTTGTCCACACTTTCGATCCTGCCGCGCAAGGGGAGGGCTGTGGCATAGCAATGGAGGCAACGAGGGGAAAGACAACGGCGGCCGCACCAACCACGCTGCGCACAATCGTTATCATGTCCGTCCTCCATCATCAGATGCCGCAGGCACCAGGTCACCTGGCGGGTCGGCTGCCATCGATCGATGAACTGTGGATACCTTGTTTCGATCAAGACCAGTTAGCGGACCAATTGATCTTGATTGAAGCAAAAGATCGCAGAGACGCGCCACCAGCGAGATATCGTCTTTTTGCATACGCCTGGATCAAATTTGCGCGCCAAAGATGTTGAAATAGATGGATGGGATTCATTAGCTACTCGCAACGCCCATGACGACGTCCTCCCAGCGATCGGAGATTGAGTTCGGGCGACGTGCCGAGGCTGTCTTCCAGCCGGCGCCGACAATCGACCCCCTGTTGGGCTGCTCGGAACACGTAGGTTGGGGTGCGCTTGCCTGACATTTTCGACGTCGCGAGGCGAGCTAATGCAGCCTCAACGCGGGCGTTGGACCAGGGGTGAGCGACGCCTGCAAACGATCGCGGACCGCTGAGCGGGTGCGGACCGGCAACCGTTGCGAAGGCAGGCGCGTTGCACTGTCGACGCGGGGCCAGGTTTTAGGCATCAAGAACAATCGATCGGCGGCGGTCGGGATTCAATGAGGGGCCCCGCCACCAGGCGAAATGCGGCGGTCAGGAAGGCGGTGGCTGGCGGCAAGAATGTGGAGTAGTCTTGGACCATGGGACGCAGCTTGTGCTGTTGGCATTGGATATGTCAGCGGTCAATCAGGAGGCGGTCATGCGCCTGATTTTCATCGGTTTCGTTATGTTCTCGGCTTCGATCGCTGTTGTGGACACTGGGGAAGCCCAGGGTGGCACCAAAACCGAGCGCGGCCCTGTCATGCAGGCGCCGGTCGGTCATCGGCAACCGACGCAGCAGGGGGTCGAGGGCGACGATCAGTTCGCGGATACCGGCTTAGCTAAGGTGATTAACGAGCAAAATCGGATGCTCGATCGTGCTCTCAAGGGCATCTGCCGAGGCTGCTGAGGGCCCGGCAGATTGCGCGACGGGCATGATCGAACGGCTTTGCCGGGCCGATGCGCAGCGGACATTACCCGTATGCGACAAGGACAGGTACCGATGATCACGGGTCATCGGGATCAAATAAAGTTCGGTACATACGTGCTGTTCCGCGTCCAGATCGTTCACATGATGCTGCGGTAGACTGCGGCAGGAGGATGTGCGGCCGGGATGTCTGATGGTCCACGGTAAGATCTGACCATACTGGGGGACGCAGCAGGCAAACTACGACACCGTCAAAGCTCACGCCACTCCATGCGCGCGTCACGAGGTCCCGGTCATCAAGATGGAGTTTCTAACCGTATTCTGCGGAGGCTTTCTTGGCTGGAGTTGGATGGCGGCGATTGACGCGCCAACGGCTTCCTCTACTCGGCCCGCACAATGCCGCGCCAGAACCCCGGGCTGCGCATCGACCATTTCGGGGAACTCTTCCAGGCATCTGTGATGGGTGCATGAAGTTGCTGACGCTGGCTGTAGAACTGACGCAGGAACGGGTGGTTATTCCTTCTCGGCATTCGGTATACTCTTACTGTTCTCCTTTTTACCCTGCGGAGGCATTGAGCTGGTTGCGGATCGGCCGGGGAGGTGATCTTGTAGAGCGGGCGCGCCGTCAGGTGACCAAATCGCCTCGCTCGATCACGATTGGCGTTGCGACGGAGATGGGCAAAAAATAAGTGATCCATAAGCGTTTGAGTTCGCATGATTTAACGTTCGGACCGCCGATCCGCGCGCGGACCGTCAAGGACCGCTACCTCGCTTCCCTCGCGGATGCGGTATAAAAAATTTAGCCGAATGATCATTTCTGACTCGCTATCCCTCTTGGATGAGAGCAACATAAATGATTGTCGACATCGCGATATGGACACGGGATGACTGAGAAATTGGTTGCGCTCCGACCTAGCCGCTGAGGAGCATCGTCGGGTGCGAGACTATTCTGTTCATTAGAGAAGGACCCTTGAAGGGTGCGCGGACCACTTCACCAGCATGAGCGATCAAGGATCCGTCGACAAGACGAAGAAAACTAAAACGGATCTCGACATCGAGCTGTAGGAAGGGCGGACGTTGTTGCGCCAATTGCACGAGTCGTCCAACTCAATCGGGGCTCCTGGTCTCATACTCGCCAGCGTTTTTTAGGCTCATTGAGTCTCGAGCCGTCGAACGCCGATGAGCGCGTCCTCCTTCGAGGGTGTGCAGATGTGCCGCGGCCCGACTTAACGAGGGAGTGCCTTCAGGTTCTAGCGCGGTCACCATCAGATTGACGTTAGATGAGGCGCCGCGCAAACCGTCATGATCCACCAATTCACGTTATCGGTAGGGAGTAAAGCTGCACACTGGCCGTAAGTCCTGTCGATCACTGTCGGAGGGCACAGGGAAATGGTTATGACTGTCGAGACCATTTTGAGGCAGAAGGGCGCTGATGTTGCAAGAATAGGACCCGATTCCAGCATTAAGAACGCAGCCGACTGGTTGCGCGCTAAGAACGTCGGGGCACTTGTGGTGACGAGCGGCGATGTGATCCTCGGTCTCATTTCCGAACGCGATATTGTCCACGCGTTTTCCCGGTACGGCGAAACCGTGGCCGCCATGGCCGTCAAAGAAATCATGCCACGCGGGTTGACGACCGTGGCACCGGATGACGATCTCAATCACGTGATGAAACTGATGACGCGCCATCGCGTGCGTCACATGCCTGTCCTTCGCGATCGCAAATTGGCTGGTATCATCAGCATTGGGGACGTGGTCAAACGTCGGCTGGACGACCTGGAAATTGAGGCGAATGTCTTGCGCGACCGCTATATCGCCAAGCAATGACAGAGCTCAACCGGCCGATCGACGAACGTGGTGAGAACAAGTATTTGAATAAATGGGTATTTCCACGCGGCATGAAACGCGAGGGTGCGACGGCAACAACGGCCTTTGTCGAAGCGCCGCAGCCGGGTCGTCTCGCGGAGGCGCGACCGTGCAGACCGCGGGCTCAATCTCCTGTCAATCGCCGGGCAGGACTTAGTCATTCGGCGCGGAAAATCGAAGACGCCGGGGGTAGTGGCGCCTTCGCGGGCAAGGTGCAGGCCAATTTTAGAGGGCGACCACAAGGCAATTCAATCCACGCCGCTTCCGCGCGACGCTCAGAGAGTAGGCGCGTGTTCGCCTTGCCAATCTTGCGTCCCTCACCATCGACACGTTCGAGTTTGAATATACGACAGCAACAAGTTGGCTCTAACAAACAAGAGTGTCGAACACCAAACAGCATCCGACCATCCTGACATACGGTGCTTACCGTCGGATCATTTGGGCCATGACATGCGACGGTGCCATATTCTTCCGACACTCGTCGGCACGTTCAACACAGTTTGGGTTGAATGCGAGAATGGCAGTAATGCCCAGGGAAGCTCCGAAAATCCTGCGTAATGGCGGGCCATTGCGGGCCCCTTGAGGAGAGACAGTTGAGGCCACTCGATATTCGAGTTGGGGCTGGTTGCCATCCCTCTGGGGAGGAAGGATATGATGACGACACCTATTCGTAAAATGACTTCACCGGTAGCATCAATCGCGTTGGCAGTGATGATGTTATTGAGTGCGAGCACGTTCGTCATGGGCGCCGGCGGAGCCGCGGGCGACGGTCACGTAGGCGGACCTGGCATTTCTGACTTGACCAGCGGAACAGGTAACCATAGTGCGGCGGGTCCGGTTGTGAACGGCCGCCGTGAGCGTGAACCAGGGGTCCTGCGTAGTGGCGGTCGCCGATCAAGGACTGTACCTGCGCGGCGATAACCTCATTGAGCGTCGGCGCAGGCTTATCCCTGACAGCACCCGCTGTTGATAGTCGCTCCAATGAGCGATCTGAGTGCCGTTATTGCCCCATCAGCCCCATGCCAGTTTTGCAACCCGCCGTCGCGCGTCTGACTAAGCACTGTCAGTTCGACCTGTTGTGCCAGCTCGATAACAGAGCGGCGCGAGACAAACTGGAATTAGCGGGTCGCCGTGTGCGTTTATTTCGGGGCAAATTCCGAATCGGGCCGTTTGCGAACCAGGTATCGTTGCTTGCCGGTCATCACGAGCTGACGAGTCTGGTTATGTACGGTTGCCGCGAGTCCGATCACCCCTGTCCGTCGATTGGGTGTCAGTTCGTCTATTTCCAGGGCCGGGTAAAGTGTATCACCGACGAAGACGGGATGACGGAATCGCGACGACTGATCCAGAAACCCAACCAAACTGTCCTCCACCAGGAAAGGAAATTCGCCTGCCCCGGCCGCGGTCTGAATCAACACCTGGTAACCATGCGCCAGCATGTGAGGCATCCCTCGGCGCCGACAGTATTCGACGTCGTAGTGGATCGGATGATTGTCCCCGCTCGCCGCCTGGAAAGCGAGGAACAGCGCCTCAGTCATGGTCCGGCTCGGAATGACGAACCGTTCGCCAAGCACGAAATCATCGAACCAACGAGTCTTGTAGCGACGATGTTCCGAAGGATCGAACGACGCAGCCATAATAGACGTACCCCTTTATTCGTAGTGAAGCCGGCAATTCCTGTGGCTGGATTAGCGCGCCGGGCTGAGCCTCCACTTAACCTTAGCGGGTGCTATACCTGCGCGGGAAGCTCGAATGCGCCGCCGTTTTCGAGCCGTTTCGAACATCTATTTCCAGGATCTCGCTCCCCGCGCGTGGGTAACCCACGCCAGCGGAGAACTAGCCTACAATATCGATCCCAAGCATGTCTCCGGATGCGACCGTGGTCGCAATTATTGGATGCGACAAAGGACGACGATTGACCCGCATGTAGAGCCGCCCGGGTTCTCGACAGGCGCAGATCGGGCGATCGTAGCTAAGGTCCACCAGATCGTGCGATCTCAAGGGCAATGTGCTGTCCGACAAAATGGTCAGCTACAACTCTCACATAGAACACGGGCCAATCTCGATATCTGTGGCGGCGCCATCGGAGTGAATAAGTTGGCTCCGATGGCGTTGACCATGTCAGCGAGCTTGGGCCGGATCTGCACAGGCGGCGATGGGGCACGCACCATGCGCGGCTGTTTTGACCGCCCGGACCCGTCCTTGCCGGATCCCCCAGGTGATCTCGGGGTCCTGTCTTAAAACCGACTGTGCAGGAGAGCGGCCTGCTCGCGGATGCTGACGACTCGCAGCGTACTGTCTGCTATCGCGGTCAGGTCGTATTCGAGCAGACAAGCCTCAATCGACACAAAAAAGCTTGGCGTTACTAAAAGTAGAACTTTATATAGGAAAACAACCTACACGATCGCTAGCCGTCAATAGCTTCGACCGCTAGCCAATACCTCTTAATGGTTAATTAAACATCCCCTTCTGGCCGAACCCCGGGAAACGGGCGTGGCCTCGACGTCGCCACACTTTGCCCCAATTTCGGCGCTCTGAGGTATAGGGCGTTATTCGCGTGCGTCTTTCAGGAGACTGTGCCGGCTGCGGGGGCAGCACACTTTCGGGGGAACCTTATGGGGATGAAGGTTGCTTTGACGGCCGTGTTAACTTTGGCACTGATCAGTGACGCTGTAGCAAGGCACTATCATCATGCGACCGAGACAGTCTATAAACCCCTACCCGTAGGTACGCGCGACAAGTTTGCTCGTGAATTGAAAAATCCCGAGATCAAGGAACGCCTGTTCCGCTTGACCGAGGTCGAGGTCCATCATCAGGGGTCCAAGGCTACGCAGGCCTTCATGGAATCGGTCTTGAACCGCGCCGACGCTCGCGGTCAAACCTTAGCAGAGGCGATCAGTGATCGCCATTATTACCCTGCCGTCAGTTTGCGAGGCTGGGATCCGGGCGATGACCGTCCGATGTTTCGTGCCGTCCTCGACAAGGTCCTAGCGGGATCTAATGTGGCGGGATTTGCGACAGGCAACGCCTCGAGGCATGTCGGTTTCAATGGCGGACGTCAAACTTATGTGCCCGGCACTGGTGAACGCTTTGGCATCGAGGGCACTGACTATGCTTGGGTCTTTTCGATGCAAAAGCGAATAAAGGTTGCCGAGTTGATGGAGCAGCGACGTGTTGCCAAGCTCGAGGAGCAACGCCGCGAGCAAGAACAAGCAAAGCCTGTGGTCCTTGCCTCCGTTACCTTCGAAGATCGCTGGGGTAAACAACCCGGGGTCATGACTTCCAACTTCGATGATCGCTGGGCGGGTATTAGGGGGCAATGATCGCGGTGTACCCAACGGCGGTTCGAGGCGATGGTCGAGTCGCTGCGTCAACGCCACCCAAAATACATTGAGGGCCCGCCGGCCGCCAAACGCAGCCAGGGTGGGGTGGCTATCTTCTCTGGAAATGCGGCGTCCTTAGTCCGTAGAGTGCAGTCGATGTCGCCAGAGGTAATTGCAATGAATGTGGTGCAGCTCTCCGAGCGCACTCGCTTCGCTCAAAGCAGATAGACGGTCCGCGCATTCAGATCGCGCAGATCTTACCCATCTTTCAGCGGTCGCATTGGCTTTGAGGCGATCTGAATCGTGTGCCAACTTACTGTATGGCAAGGTGGCTCACGCGACGATCAAAGCTCGCATCATGGCGGCTTTCGCGATCGTGGTCGCGCTCGGTCCCAGGTGCGGCATTCCACGATCCCGATGAGCAACGTCAAGCAGTGGGAGCACTCGCATGATCCTGCCGTCGGAAATGGCGCATTTTGCGGACAACGCCCGGCATTTTGATCATAACCACAGGGGCTGACCAGCGACAGCTAAGCGCCGCAAGCGCGAAGCAAAGCTCGACAAGCTATTCAAGCCGAAGACGTCTGAAAGACGCGCACTGGGCGTAAAAATACGCTTTTCGGCAAGACCCCTAAGAAATAGCGCTCTCATTTCGGATCGCCGCGGCCTTCGGCTCGGGAGGTAGATAGCAACCTGCTAACTCAAGTTTTGCCAGCTCGTGCGCAAGCACAGCCCCAACTGCGGCGCAAGCTAGCTTGCGCAAGCCGTCCGGGTGCCAGTCGGCACAGTCAAGCTTAGTCGCTTTCATTGCCTCGACGACACGATCAACTAAGTCGCTCAACGTAAAGCCTCCAATCCTCTTTCTGGTCGACCCGCGGTTCGGCAGCCGGTGGCTCTGGCTCCAGCTTCGCGGGTTGCCACCAATCGTCCAGCCGCTGCCTGCGCAGCGTGCCGCCGATGGCCCTAAAGTCATAGATCATCGCGGGCATGGTCAATCGTCCGCCTAAGGGCTTCTTCTACCGGCAAGTTAGCGCCGCAAGGCAGTCCCCGAGCGGTGACGGGGGTCACACCGCGACAGTCCGCCACAGCTTTTGCAGCAGGCCCACCGCCGCGATGTAGACATTCGCCACTGCAGTCAATGCCAGAGCCTCGCTTTCCGGCATGTGGGTGGCGCGCCAGGGTCGTAAAGTCGTCTGCTGCGCGTTTCCTGATGCCCTGTGCCTACGGCGTTCGAGTTTGAAAATATCCGACGGGGCGACGAGCGAACATCGATTCGACAGAGGCAACGATCGACCGCCTAATCTCGCTGGCCCGTCCGTAAAACATCGGCGGATTTCGGCACCAACTGCAGTGTTTGTCCCTCGGCGGTATGTGGCAGTCGCAGCCATTGGAATCGACGCCAGCGTGGCAGCAGGTCGGCATAGTGCGGTGAAAGGATGTGGGCCGACTGACCGAGCGCCGTCAGGAATACCGATCGGTCGAGATCCGAAAGGTCGTAGATGGCGCGCAGCGCCGGGCCATGTGTATCGACATAGGCCCCTTTGGGATCCGAGAAGCGGAAAGCGCCAGCATTGACCGTGTCGGACGAACCGTCCGCGGGTAGTCGTCGGTCGAACAAATCTCGCAAGAGAGGAATCCGGTCAAAGATCGGGTGAGCGAACAGCGCCGGGTGAGCCGTTCCCCAATGCCAGGCCGTTGGGTCCGGGCCATATCTGGCAGTAAGCTCGTCGAGGGCGTCTTCAAGCGAGGTCTGAAGGACCACCGCGCAGCTGGCGGGCCCGCACCAATGCGGGTGGCGGGTGAGGACGCCTTCGGTGGCCCGTGGTGTCATCCCCCAGTAGCGTTCAAAGTTCGAGCCGAGCGCTGTCCGGAACAGCTGCTTGTTGAGCGCCCGCAACCAGGCGACGAAAATCAGCGGCTCCGGTCGCTCGGACGCCATCTGTCCATCCCAGTTCGCCAACAGCCTGGCCGCTACGCCCGCGCGCGGGTCGCGCGGCTCGGCCTTCAGCATGAGCGGCAGGAGGTGCTTTGCCGACAGCGAAACGATGTCGCCCTGGAGCCGCGTCGAACTCTCGATGGATTGCCTGGGCGT
>Ga0126371_10002029_pt1 | contig 17316 bp, 19 predicted proteins | sample PanSoiMetaPlot_4_FD_110145 | JGI IMG/M metagenome (GOLD analysis project Ga0126371, IMG submission 110145) | Tropical forest soil microbial communities from Panama - MetaG Plot_4 | ecosystem: Environmental > Terrestrial > Soil > Tropical forest > Bulk soil | place: Panama | collected 2016-02-17 | reverse complement strand
GCGCCTTCGCCAATCCCGAGGAGCTGGCCTACGCCCGACCGGGTCTGCCGGCGCAGCCACTTTATCGCGTGCGCTTCCGCCAGCGCGAGGTCTTGCCGGATTACGCCGGCAATCCGGCCGACACGCTCGACATCGAGATTTATCAGCACTGGCTCGAACCCGCCGGGCACGACCGATGAGCGAACCGCACGATCACGCCCACGATCATCACGATCACGCGCATCCGCATCGCCATCCGCCGCGGCCGGACACCGACGACACGCTCGGCCACTTCCAGATCATGGAAATTGCCGTGCGCGAGCTTCTCATCGCCAAGGGTATCGTCACGCCGGCCGAAATCCAGGCCGCGATCGAGGCGATGGACGCTCGCGGCGAGGCATTGGGAGCGCGGATCGTCGCCCGCGCTTGGACCGACCCGGCTTTCAAAGCGCGGCTGATGGCCGACGGCACCGAAGCAGTGCGCGATTTCGGCATCGACATGGGCACGACGCGCCTGTTCGTGGTCGAGAATACGCCGACGGTGCACAACGTCGTCGTCTGCACTTTGTGTTCGTGCTATCCGCGCATGGTGCTGGGCCTACCGCCCGACTGGTACAAAAGTCGCAACTACCGCAGCCGAACTGTGCACGAACCGCGCACGGTACTGAAGGAGTTCGGCACAATCGTGCCAGCGGACAAGGAAGTCCGCGTCCACGATTCGACGGCGGATATGCGTTACCTGGTGCTACCCGAGCGGCCGACGGGCACCGACGACTGGAGCGCCGAGCGGCTGGCGCCGCTCGTCAGCCGCGACGCCATGATCGGTGTCGCCTTCGCGCGGAGGCCCGTCTAGCCGCGGTTCAGCCGGTTGTTGACCAGGTCGGTGACGACCGAGGGGTCGGCCAGGGTCGATACGTCGCCCAGTTGCTCGTGCTCGTTGGCTGCGATCTTGCGCAGGATGCGGCGCATGATCTTGCCGGAGCGCGTCTTGGGCAATGCCGGCGCCCACTGGATCAGATCCGGCGCGGCGATCGCGCCGATCTGCTTGCGCACCCACTGGCCCAGCTCCGTACGCAACGCCTCGTTGGGATCGTTGCCGGCCTTCAAGGTGACATAGGCGTAGATCGCCTGCCCCTTGATGTCGTGCGGATAGCCGACGCAGGCGGCTTCGGCGACCTTCTGATGCGCCACCAGCGCGCTTTCGACCTCGGCGGTGCCGATGCGGTGGCCGGCGACGTTGATCACGTCGTCGACCCGGCCGGTGATCCAGTAATAGCCGTCGGCATCGCGGCGCGCGCCGTCGCCGGTGAAATACTTGCCCTTGAAGGTTGAGAAATAGGTTTCGACGAAACGCTTGTGGTCGCCGAACACCGTACGCATCTGGCCCGGCCAGGAGTCGAGCATGCACAGATTGCCTTCGGCGACGCCGTCGAGGACCTTGCCTTCGCCGTCGACGATCGCCGGCTGGACGCCGAAGAACGGCCGCGTCGCCGAGCCCGGTTTGGTCGGTGTCGCGCCCGGCAGCGGCGTGATCAAGATGCCGCCGGTCTCGGTCTGCCACCAGGTGTCGACGATCGGAACTTTGCCGCCGCCGACGACGCGGTGGTACCACAGCCAGGCTTCGGGGTTGATCGGCTCGCCCACGGTTCCGAGCAGCTTCAATGATTTACGCGATGTCTTGGTGACGAAGCCGTCGCCTTCGCGCATCAACGCGCGGATCGCCGTCGGCGCGGTGTAGAAAATGTTGACCTCGTGCTTGTCGATCACCTGCCAGAAGCGCGAAGCATCGGGATAATTGGGCACGCCTTCGAACATCAAGGTCGTGGCGCCATTGGCCAAGGGCCCGTAGACGATGTAGCTGTGGCCGGTGACCCAGCCGACATCGGCCGTGCACCAATAGATCTCGCCGTCGTGATAGTCGAAAACGTATTGATGCGTCATCGCGACGAACACCATGTAGCCGGCGGTCGTGTGTAGCACGCCCTTGGGCTTACCCGTCGAGCCCGAGGTATAGAGGATGAACAGCGGATCCTCGGCGTTCATCTCGGCCGGCGGGCAGTCCTTCGACGCCTGCGCCATCTCCTCGTGGTACCAGCGGTCGCGTTTCGCGTCCCAGCCGATCTGGCCGCCGGTGCGCCGCACCACCAGCACCGTGTCGACCTCGGGGCACTGCTTCACCGCTTCGTCGGTGTTGGCCTTGAGTGGAATCTTGCGACTGCCGCGCAACCCTTCGTCGGCGGTGATGATGATGGTCGAGCGGCAATCCTTGATGCGGCCGACCAGGCTTTCGGGCGAGAAGCCGCCGAACACGACCGAATGGACCGCGCCGATGCGCGCGCAGGCCAGCATGGCGAACGCCGCCTCGGGAATCATCGGCATGTAGATGGTGACGCGGTCGCCTTTCTTGACGCCGAGACTCTTCAGCACGTTGCCGAGCTTGCACACGCTCTCGTGCAGCTCGCTGTAGCTGACATGACGGCTTTCCTTGGGATCGTCGCCTTCCCACAGGATCGCTGTCTGGTCGGCGCGCAGCTTGAGGTGCCGGTCGATGCAGTTGTAGGCGGCGTTGAGCGTGCCGTCCTCGTACCATTTGATGCTGACGTTGCCGTCGAAGCTGGTGTTCTTGACCTTGGTATAGGGCTTGATCCAGTCCAGACGCTTGCCGTGCTCGCCCCAGAATCGCTCCGGGTTCTTGATCGAGTCCTCGTACATGTCGAAATATTTTTTTTCGCCAACCCAGGCGCTTTGCGCGACCTGGCGCGGTACGGGGAACAAGTTGACGGCGGTGTCCGGCATGGCGCTCTCCCGAAAGGCTTGTTTCCGCCGAGTTTAGGAACCCCGGCGGGTGGGAACAAGCGGCTCGGATGGCGCCGAGAACCACCGATTGATCACATTGCGGCCGCGCCACGACCATTACCTATGCCCATCTTTTCTTTTTCGGATACGCAACCGGAAGAAGGAGACGGGAATGCGTTACGTTTTTCTGCTGCCGATCCTCATCTTCGGATTGGCCGGCTGCTACAGCAGTCACACGGTCGAGAAGCCGGTCTACGTCCAGCCGTCGCCGCAAGCTCCGGGGTCGGTGGTCGTACCATTCGGCGGCGCGACGGTCGTATGCCCGAACGGCACAACCGTATTGGCGGGGTATGCCTGCTGACGTCCAGCGCGAGACCGGCTCGCCGGCTGCGCGATCAATGCCGGAAATGTCGCATGCCGGTGAACACCATGGCGATTTCGCCTTTGTCGGCGGCGGCGATCACCTCGGCGTCGCGCACCGAGCCGCCGGGTTGGATCGCCGCGGTGGCGCCGGCCGTGATCGCGGCTTCGAGGCCATCGGCAAACGGAAAAAACGCGTCGCTTGCCACCACCGACCCTTTGATCGCAGCGCCGCCCTTCTCCGCCGCGACGCGCACGGAATCGACGCGGCTCATCTGCCCGGCGCCAACGCCGACTGTGGCGCCGCCTTTGGCGAAGACAATGGCGTTCGATTTCACGTGCTTGCAGACGCGGAAAGCGAAGATGAGGTCGGCGATCTCCTGCCGGCTCGGCGCGCGTTTCGTCACGGTCTTGAGCTGGTTCGCGGAGACGCGGCCGCCGTCGCGTGTTTGCAACAGATAGCCGCCGGCCACCGATTTGAACGTGACGCCGGCCTCGGCCGGATCGGGCATGCCGCCCGTCGCCAGCACGCGCAGCGCGTTTTTCTTCTTGAGCGTTGCCAGCGCTGTATCCTCGAACGCGGGCGCGATCACCACTTCCATGAACAATTGGCCGATTGCTTCGGCGGTCGGCGCGTCGAGCGGCCGGTTGACCGCGACGATGCCGCCGAACGCGCTCGTCGGATCGGTGGCAAGCGCCTTGTCCCACGCGGCGCGGAGATTGTCACCAACAGCGACGCCGCACGGATTGCCGTGCTTGACAATGACCACCGCGGGTTCGGCGAATTCGGCCGCCAGCTCGAACGCGGCGTCGGTGTCGTTGAGATTGTTGTAGCTGAGCTCCTTTCCCTGGAGCTGGTGCGCCGTGGCGACACCTTTGCGCGCCGCGCCGCCGACATAGAACGCCGCGTGCTGGTGCGGATTCTCGCCGTAACGCAGCGTCTGCTTGCGCGCCGCCGCCAGGATCAGCGCCTCGGGGAATTCATCGCCGGCTTGGCGTGCCAGCCACCAGGCGATTTCGGCGTCGTAGGCGGCAGTGCGGGCGAAGGCGCGCTGCGCCAGGCCGCGGCGCAGCGCCAGCGTGGTTGCGCCCTTGTGCATGTCCATCTCGGCAACGATGGCGTCGTAATCCGCCGCGTCGGTCGCCACGACGACGTCGGCGTGGTTCTTGGCGGCGGCGCGGATCAGCGACGGCCCACCGATGTCGATATTCTCGATGCATTCATCAAACGGCGCGCCGCGCGCGACCGTCGCAGCGAAGGGATAGAGGTTGACGACAACCAGATCGATCGGCGCGATGCCGTGCTTGGCGATCGTGTCCATGTGCGTGCGCTCGCCGCGTTTGGCCAGGATGCCGCCGTGGATCGCGGGATGCAGCGTCTTGAGCCGGCCGTCGAGCAGCTCGGGAAACTTGGTGACGGCGGCGACTTCCTCGACCGCAAGGCCGGCATCGGTCAGCGCCTTGGCGGTGCCGCCAGTCGAGACCAGCGCTACCTGATGCCGCGCGAGCGCCTGGGCGAAGGGTATAAGGCCGGCCTTGTCGGAAACCGAAATCAGCGCCCGGCGGACCGGGCGAAGGCGGGGTTCGGACATGGGATTTCCGCGCAAAAGGCAGCGCGACCATAAGGCCGCGGCGCGCGCCGCGCAAGGTCAGCGGGCGAAGATCGCGCCGTAATGATACGGCGGCAATTCGACGATTCGGGCGAGCCTCAATCCGGCCGGCGTTACGCGCGCAATGGTCTCTTCCGGCGACAGGCGCAGCTCGGTGCGCGGCCCACGCGGCTCGCCGGACACCGGCGTTTCCTCGCGCGGCCGCTTGTGCCAATTGATTACGCCGAAGTGTCCGCCGGGCTTGAGAGCGCCACGGACGGCCTCGGCGAGCCGCGCCGGCTCGGGCACGCCGTGAAACGCGTTGCCCATCAGCACATAGTCGACTGTCCGCGGCACCAGGGCCGTGAGGTCATAGGCGTCGCCCGCGACAAAGGCACAGTTGGTCGCGCCGGTGGCGGTGACCCGCACCTGGGCCATGTCGAGAAATTTGGGGTCGAGATCGACGGCGACGACATGGCCGGCGATCGTCGCCAACGGCGCGGTGAACCAACCGTCGCCGCAGCACAAATCGATCACATCACTGCCGCGCTCGATCCCCATGGCGACGAGCACGCCGGCCGGGTCGGGCCACAGCACCGGCCACCAGCCGGCCGTCGGCATCTCAGTGCCCTGGAAGAAACCGATCCGCTCGTTCATGGCGTTATGCCTCGCCCGGCCTCTCGCCCTTCTTGGCTTCGCGCTTCAGTGCCCATTTGACCGCCGCGCCGGTCGAGCCGGCATGGCCGTCGAGCACGATCTGCTGCGTCTTGCGTGCCGCGCCGTCGCCGAGATAGATGCTCTCGGCGAGGTTCATCACCGCGCCCGCCGCCTTCAGCCGCCAGAACACGCCGCTCGGCGATTTCAGCAAGACGGCGCTGCCGTCCTGTGTCGTCGATGCCTGTACGTCCGGGTGTAGATGGAACCGGATGCCGAAGCCGTGGCCGCGTGGCGGACCGGTGCCGACCACGACCAGCCGGTCTTCGCCGCGTAGGTCGTCACCGTCGGCCGCAAGATACAGCTCGCGCTCGTGGCGCAAACCGAAGTTCGGCACATAGCCCGTGTGGCTGCCGCCGACCCAGATATTGCCGTCCTGTTCGTTGCGCTGCGCCTTGACCTCGGGCCGTGTGGCGAAGTGACCGTGCTCGACGGCTACCGACGCGGTGTCGGCGATGATCAGCGTCGAATGTGCCGCGGTCGCGCGCATGGCGGCTCGCCACTGTGCGTCGCCGCCCCGATAGGAACCGCAGTTGACGACAAGCCGCTCGTTGCCGTGGCTGAATTCGAAAGCAAGCGCGCCGGCATGGGCTTCGCCGTCGAACGGCGGCGGCGGCGGCGCGCCGCAATCGAATAGCGCCAGGCTGCGCCCCGCCTGCAATCGTTCATAGCCGGCCTGCGGCGCGTGCGCCGGCGGCCGGCCCTTGGCTGCCGACCGCTGCAACGCCAGATTGATAATGCCCACGTCGCTTGCCGTCGCGCCGTTGAACAGCGCCAATCCGCCATCGCCATGCCGGAAGAAGCGCAACATCGGCGCGGCGCGGTCGATCGCGTCCATCACCGGCTTGGGGATTTCGACGCTGGCCGCGCTCAGCACGTCGCGCGCGTCGATCAACGCCATCAGCGCCGTGAGTTGCTGGTTCGGATTGCGCGAGACATGCCCGCCGTCGGGCAGGATCTGCGCTTTCGCCTCGGCGGACAGGCGGGCGCAGGCGGATCCGAGCCGCCGCTCGTCCTTGAGCGCGGCAAGCGCCGCAACGAGGCCGCGCAGCGCGCGCAGTCGGCCGATGCCTGTCGCTTGGCGCCAAGTCCGGTGCAGATGGCGCGCTTGCCGCGCCAGGCTCATCAGTAAGGCGTCGCGGAAGGCGGGATCCTGCGGTGGCGCGGCGAGCAGATCGTGATGCGCGATCCACGCGAACAGGCGCTCGCCGACAATTTCGGCATTCCATGATACAGGCTCAATGGCGTCGCAACGCCTGAGCCAGTCCGCGGTCGCTTCGCGTGCGGTGCGCACGGCTGACTCGGTGCCGAGCGCAGCGAAATCGGCCAGGAATCCAAAGCGGTGGTTCTCGGCGGTCCATCGCGGTGCCTGGCCGAGCAGCGCCTCGCCGCGCTCAGGGTCGCCGGGCCAGGTCTCGGCCAGGCGCAAACGCAATTCGTCCGGCGCCGGACCCCACAGGGCGAGATTGTAGAGACTCGAACGATAGACCCAGTCGCGGAGCGCCATCACCGCTCTCCGCCGCGCAACCTCGCGATGTTGCGGGCATAGGCGCCATTGCCGCCGGCGAACGTCGCGGTGCCAGCCACCAGAACGTCGGCGCCGGCGGCGACCGCTTCTGGCGCCGTCTCGAAATTGATGCCGCCATCGACCTCGAGGTCGATGGCGCGCTTGGTCGCGTCGATGCGCTTGCGCACGGCGCGAATCTTATCGAGCGCCGCCGGAATGAAGCTCTGACCACCGAATCCGGGATCGACACTCATCACCAGCACCAAATCCAGATCGTCGAGCACATAGTCGATCGCGTCGACGGGCGTCGCCGGATTGAGCGCGACGCCGGCCTTCTTGCCGAATGACTTGATCAGCTGGATCGTGCGGTGGAGGTGCGGTCCGGCTTCGGGATGGACGGTGATGATGTCGGCGCCGGCCTTAGCGAAATCCTCGATATAGGGATCGACCGGCGCGATCATCAGATGGACGTCGAACGTCAGCTTGGTGTGCGGCCGCAGCGCCTTCACCACCACCGGTCCGATGGTCAGGTTGGGCACGAAATGCCCGTCCATCACGTCGACGTGAATATAGTCGGCGCCGGCCGCGGTCACCGCCTCGATTTCGGTGCCGAGTCGCGCGAAATCCGCCGACAGGATCGAAGGCGCGATTCGGGTCGTCTGCCGCATGTGGCCTGACTAACAGGGATACCGTGCCGCATCAAGACTTGCGCACGAGGCGGCAGGCGTAGAAGCCATCGAGGCCACCATCGGCGGCAAGATGGCTCGGCAGCGTGCGCAGGTCGCCATCGGGCGTGATGCAATCGGCGATCTCGTCGATCTCGGCCGGGGCAACCGGCCGGCGTTCGATCGGTGCGCCCTCGTTGAGCAACCGCGCGATGCGCGCCAGGCCTTCTTCGGCTTCGAGCGAGCAGACGCAGTAAACCAGCGTGCCGAGCGGCGCCAGCGCGCGGACGGCATTGGCAAGCAAGCGGTCCTGTTGCGCGGCGAGATGCGCGACATCGGCTGGCGATTTGAGATGCGGCACGTCGGGATTGCGCCGGATCGCGCCGGTGGCGGTGCACGGCGCGTCGAGCAGGATGAAACGCAACGGCTCCGCCGGCTGCCAGTCGCCGGCGTCGGCGGTCACGCACTCTGCCGTGAGCTTGAGCCGTGCGAGATTGTCGCGCAGCCGCCTCAGCCGCACCTCCGATTGGTCGAGCGCGATCACGCGCGCGCCGCTGGCGGCAAGCTGCGCTGTCTTGCCGCCGGGCGCGGCGCACAGATCGGCGACCGTCGCGCCGTCCAGTTTGCCGAATAGCCGGACCGGCAACGCCGCAGCGGCGTCCTGCACCCACCACGCGCCGTCAGTATAGCCCGGCAGATCCTCGACCAAGCCACCCGGCGCGCGGCGCAAAGTACCCGTCGGCAAGACCGTGGCGTCGAGTTTCGCCGCCCAGGCCCGTGCATCCGCCTTCACCGACAGATCGAGCGGCGCCTCACGCCAATGTGCCATGGCGATCGCACGCGCCGCCGCCTCGCCGTAGCTGACGCTCCAGCTCTGCCACAGCCACTCGGGCGTATCGAGACGCGCCGCGTCCTGCTGCTTCAAGATGTCTGCACCTTCCCGCGCCAGACGGCGGAGGATGGCGTTGACCAAGCCTTTCATCGCCGGGCTGTGGGCGGCGGCGAGGTCGACCGATGTCGCGACCGCGGCGTGCGGCGGCGTGTCGAGGAACATCAGTTGCGCGGCGCCCAGCCGCAGGATGTCGCGCACGGTTCCTGATTTCATCGGCCGTGCCAGGCAGCGCGCCAGCGCATCGTCGAGCTGGCCGAGCCGGCGCAGCACCGTTGCCGTCAGCAATCGCGCGAACGCACGGTCGCGCGGGCTCAACGCGCCGAGCGCCCGATTCTCCACTAGCGCCTGGTCGAGCGTCACACGCCGTGCCAGCACGGCATCAAGCAGGGCCAACGCAGTGGCGCGGGCATTGGTAGTTTTCGCGTTCATGGCGGGAGCAGGTTCGATCCGTTACACTTACGACTAATGACCGATTATCACGGCCGTACCGTCGTCGTCACCGGCGGCACCGGCGCTCTGGGCCAGGCGGTGGTCGAAGCGCTGTTGGCGCACGGCGCGTCCTGCATCGTGCCTTACATCCACGCGGCTGAAGCATCGCAATTTCCGCTCAAAGACCGGGTAACGCTGGTTGGTCCGGTCGATCTCGCCAGTGAGAGCGACGTCGCGCGCGTCTACGACGGTGTCGGCGCGCTGTGGGCGTCGATCCATCTTGCCGGTGGATTTGCGATGACGTCCATCGGCGACACCAAAAAGGCCGATGTCTTGAAGATGATCGAGATGAATCTCGTCACCTGCCATCTCTGCTGCGCCGCCGCGGTGCGCGCGCTTCGCCGGAGCGGGCAAGGCGGCCGCATCGTCAATGTCGCTGCGCGACCGGCGCTCGAGCCACGCTTGGCGGCCGGCATGGCCGCCTATGGTGCCAGCAAGGCGGCGGTGGCGGCGCTGACCGAGGCGCTGGCTGAAGAGGTCGCGGGCGACGGCATCCTGGTCAATGCCGTCGCGCCGTCGATCATCGACACGCCGGCCAATCGCGCTGCGATGCCCAAGGCCAAGCACGATGTCTGGCCCAAGGTGGACGAGATCGCGGCGACCATCCTGTTCCTGGCGTCGCCAGCGAATCACGTTACCCGCGGCGCGATCGTGCCGGTCTACGGCAAGAGCTGAGCGGTCAGCCCTTCAGCAGGCCTTCCTGCTTCATCGCCTCCTGCACCTTGGGCCGTGCCGCGACGCGTTCCATGAACGCCTTGATGTTCGTGAACGACGACAAGTCGACGCCCGTGTATTGCGACCAGCGCAGCACGGTGAAGGCATAAGCGTCGGGAGCGCTGAATTTGTCGCCCATAATGTATTGTTTGCCCGCGAGGTGCTTGTCGAGGATCGCAAGCCGCTTGGCGAGATTTTCGCGCGCGATTTTCTTGTATTCGTCCGGCGTGGTCGGGCGGAACAGCGGCGAGTAACCCTTGTGCAGTTCGCTGGTGATGAAGTTGAGCCACTCCTGCGTGCGCACGCGCTCCATCGAACCGGCTTTGGGCACGATGCCGCTGGCCGGCTTTTGGTCGCCGAGATACTGCACGATCGCCGGACCCTCGGTGAGAATCTGGCCGTCGTCGAGCGCCAAGACGGGAACGTATCCCTTGGGATTGATGGCGAAGAAATCGGCGCCCTTTTCGGTCTTCTTGCTCGCAGTGTCGACGCGCTCGACTTCGTAATTGAAGCCGGCCTCGTTCAGCACGATGTGCGGCGAGAGCGAGCAGGCGCCGGGCGAATAATAGAGTTTCATGGACTCCCTCCGTGGGTTGGCGGCCGGCACGCTAGCGCGGCATGCCGGCCCTGGCTATCCCGGTGGAAGCAAACCGGCCCTGCGCCGGGCGCGCAGGCGGCGGCCCGGCGGGAGAAATATCCAGTTGGGATTCCCACCATGGTTTCCGCCGCCCCAACCCAATTCGCCGGCTTCTTCGACGGCCACTACACGGTCGTGCCGCAAGGCGAGACCGCCGACATGAAGGCTGGCGGTTGCTGCCGCGCAACGCCTACTAAGGCAAAAAAAAGAAGGGGCCCAAAACGGGCCCCTTCGGCTTTTCAGCTCAGATCATACGCTCAGTTGCGGCGTTGGCCCATGAGCTGCATCAGCATGATGAACAGGTTGATGAAGTCGAGATAAAGCGCAAGCGCGCCCATGATCGCCTTCTTGCCGGCAACGACGTCACCGTCGCCTTCCCAGTACATCTCCTTGATGCGTTGTGTGTCGTAAGCGGTGAGGCCGGTGAACACCAGCACGCCGATCACCGAGACCGCGAAGTAAAGGCCCGGTGAATGCAGGAAGATGTTGACCAGCGAGGCGATGATGATGCCGATCAGACCCATGATCAGGAAGTGGCCGAAGCTGGTCAGATCCCGCTTGGTGGTGTAGCCCCACAGGCTCATCGCCAGGAAGGTCGCCGCGGTGATGAAGAACACCTGGGCGATGCTGGCGCCGGTGTAGACCAGGAACAAGCCGGCGAGCGATAGGCCGACCAATGCGGCATAGCCCCAGAATGTCGCCTGTGCGGCGCCTAGGCTCATACGCTGGATCCGGAAGCTTAGCAGTAGCACGAGGCCGAGCGGCGCGAAGACGACGATCCAGAACAGGACCGGCGTCTGCATCAGCGCCAGATAGAGGCCGCTCGCCGCCGCGAAGTAGGCCACCACACCCGTGATGGCGAGCCCGCCGGCCATGTAGTTGTAGACGCGCAGCATGTAGCTGCGCAGACCCTGGTCGATGCCGACCTGTGGGATTGCCGTCCGCGCGGCAAAACGGTTGCCGGTATCGAATGACATGGTTTGGAACCTCTCTAAGCCAGAGTGGCTTCGGCGGTGATATTGGCACAGGGCGCCGGCAATTCAATGACTGAGTAAGCTCTTGGCGCTGGACCTAAATTTCCTGTTATCGGAGTCCGCCCGGCGGCGGTTGACCGTCGCCGCCGCCGCGGCCAAATTCGCGGCCACTTCGGGCGACAAGGTCGAAACCCATGGGTTGGCGCGCACAATCGTCCCTCAAACCCGCCACTTGCGGCGCCGCCCGCATTGCAGGGGCGGTGGCGGTCGAGCGCGTAATTGGTCCGCGTCAGCCCGGCGTTTGAGATGCTGCGGCTGTTCGTCGGCATCGCCCTGCCGCCCGCGCTCAAGCTCGAATTGTCGCGGCTTGTCGGCGGCCTGTCGAACGCGCGCTGGGTCGATCCCGGCAATTATCATGTCACCCTGCGCTTCATCGGCGAAGTCGACGAAGGCGTGGCGAGCGACGTCGACGCGGCCCTGTCGGGGGTTCGTGCAAAACGCTTCGCATTGACACTCGCCGGTGTTGGCTCGTTCAACGCGCGCAATCTTTTTGCCGGCGTCGAGCGCAATCCCGATCTTGTCCATCTCCAGGAAAAAGTCGAAAGCGCGGTCGCGCGTAGCGGCATCGAGCCGGAAAGCCGCCGCTTCGCGCCGCACGTGACGCTGGCGCGGCTCAAGGGAAAACCGGACGCGCGGCTCGGCCATTATCTCGCCGAGCATGCGCTATTCCGCGCGGCGCCGTTCGACGTCGCGCAATTCCAGCTCGTCGCGAGCTATCTCACGAAAAGCGGCTCGATCTACGAAGATCAGGCGGAATACGCCTTGGGCGGCTGAAAAAACGGGTCGCGGCCGGCGATCGAGGGGGAACCGCCGCCGGCCGCGACCTTCGCGCGCGACAACCGGCAAAATCGAAATTCATGAGCGCATCGTCAGGCCGTCACCGGCAAGTCCAATCCACGCACTTACGATGTTAGGCGATGGCGCTTAAATAACCGTGAAACTGCAGATAACTGCCGACAATTTGCGGCAATTTGGCCGCATCTATTCGGCGGCGGCCTGCCAGCCGCGCAAACGCTGGCGCAGGATGGTTTCCCGGTGATCGGCGGCGGGTTGGTAGAACTGATCGAACTCGCGGAAGGCCTGCGGCCAATCCTCGGCGCGCGCGCGCTCGGCGTCGACTTCAAAGCTGTCAAAGCCGCAACGCACCATGAACAACAGCTGATCGCGCAGCACATTGCCGCCGGCGCGCAGTTCGCCTTTGAAGCCGAAGCGTCCGCGCAAGAGACGCGCCTGCGTATAGGCGCGGCCGTCGATGAAGCGCGGGAAGTTCAGAACGATGAGCGCGAAACGCGTCGCGGCCGGGCCGAACGAAGCCGGCGGCACGTCGTTGGGTAGCCGCAGGCCGAGCGGCCCGGTGCGGTCCACCCAGTGCTCCGGCTCCGCCTGCCAGCGCTTGAACGTGATGGTGACAGCCTCGCCGCTGGCCGGCACCTCGTCGTCGGCCAAGTGACGCCATGGATCAGGGCGAAAGCTGCCATTCCTATCGAGCAACATAGAGAGCCTCCTTGAACGGCGCCAAGCCGACGCGGCGGTAGGTATCGGGGAACTGCTCGCCCGGGCGCCGGAATCGAAGATAGGTGTCGATCAGCCGGTCGACCGTCGCGGCCACCTCGTGCGCCGGCACCGCCGGCCCGACGATGCCGCCCAACGCTGCCTGGGCATTGTCGCTGCCGCCAATGGTGATCTGGTAGGACTCGGCGCCGTTCTTTTCGAGCCCGAGAATGCCGATGTGGCCCACGTGGTGATGGCCGCAGGCGTTGATGCAGCCCGAGATCTTGATTTGCAGCGGCCCGATCTCCTCCTCGCGTTTGGCGAGATTGGTCGCCAGTGCGTGCGAGATTGGAATCGAGCGCGCCGTTGCGAGGCTGCAATAGTCCATCCCAGGACAGCAGATAATGTCGCTGGCCAACCCGATATTGGGCGTCGCCAGGTCGGCCGCGCCGAGCCGCAGCCATAGATCGTAAAGCGCGGCCTTGCGCACATGCGGTAGGACCATATTCTGGTCGTGCGTTATGCGGATCTCGCCGAAACTCAGCCTGTCGGCGAGTTCGGCCAGCAGTTCCATCTGGCTGGCGCTGCAATCGCCGGTGATTCGGCCGGGCTGCTTGAGCGAGATCACGACAATGGCGTGGCCCACCGCTTTGTGCGGCTTGACGTTGTATTTGACCCAGCGCGCGAAATCGGGCTCGGCGGCGAGCGCCTGATTCAGCTCGGCGTCGCCGTTTGTGTCGGGATAGGACGGCGGCGCGAATTGTGCCTGCATCGCCGCGACCACGTCATCCGGCAGGTCGAGCTCGTCGCGCTCTGCGCCCATGGCGGCATATTCGGCCTCGACTTCCTGGCGATACTTCTCGATGCCGAGCGACTGCACCAGAATCTTGACGCGCGATTTGAACAGGTTGTCGCGCCGTCCGTACTGGTTGTAGACGCGCAGGCAAGCAGTGATATAAGCGAGCACCTCCCGCCGCGGAACGAAGTCGCGTACCGTCTGCGCCAGGATCGGCGTGCGGCCGAGCCCGCCGCCCACCAACACCTCGAAGCCTAGCTCGCCTTTCTCGTTGCGCCGCAGATTGAGGCCGAGATCGTGGATCTTCACCGCCGCGCGGTCGTCAGACGCGGCGTTGAGGACGATCTTGAATTTGCGCGGCAGGAACGAGAATTCCGGATGCAATGCCGACCATTGCCGCACGATCTCGCCGTAAGGGCGCGGATCCTCGATCTCGTCGGCCGCCACGCCGGCGAACGGGTCGGTGGTGATGTTGCGGAACGAATTGCCGCTGGTCTGGATGCCGTGGAGCTGCACGGTGGCGAGATGCGCCAGGATATCCGGCGTGTCTTCGAGCCTGATCCAGTGATACTGGATGTTCTGGCGCGTCGTGAAATGGCCATAGCCTTTGTCCCACCGCCGCGCCACATGCGCCAGACCGCGCAGCTGCGCGCTCGACAGCGTGCCGTATGGAATTGAGATGCGCAGCATGTATGCGTGCAGCTGGAGATAGAGACCGTTCATCAGCCGCAGGCTGCGGAACTCGTCCTCGCTCAGTTGGCCAGCGAGCCGCCGGCGCACTTGATCGCGATATTGCGCGACGCGCTCCTCGAGGAATTTTCGGTCGAATTCGTCGTAACGGTACAAGGCCGATACCCTTCCGCTGCTGTGGTTTTCCGCGCCGCCGTCAACCGCCCGAATAGGTGATCGTCGGGCCGCCGGCGCGGATGCGCTCGCGCAAGGTCACCGGCACGACGCGTTCGCCGTCGCGGGTGGTTTCGATCAAAGTCGGTGCGACCGCCGGATGGGGCGGCGGCCCGGCTTGCGCTTCCGCCAGCAGGGCCGCGCTGTCCCGTTCCTCGACCAGCCGCGCCTCGGCGATCGTCGGTGTCCAGATGCCGGCGCCGGCGAAATAAATCACCTTGCCGTCGTGCAGACGGTTGCCGGTTACCAGCTTGAACACCGGATCGCTCACCGTGCCTCCTAGCCGCGCGGCTGCGCCGTGGTGCGCAGATAGGGCTTCACCTTCTTGAAGCCTGGGAAGATTTTCGCCGCCTCGTCGTCGGAGACCGCCGACGTGATGATCACGTCCCCGCCCTGCTTCCAATTGGCCGGGGTCGCGACCCGGTGCTTGGCGGTGAGCTGCAGTGAATCGATGACCCGCACGACTTCGTCGAAATTGCGGCCGGTCGCCATCGGATAAACCAGGATCAGCTTGATCTTCTTGTCGAGGCCGATGACGAAGACGTTACGCACCGTCTGGTTGTCCGCCGGCGTGCGCTTACTGGCCTCGCCCGACGCTTCGGCGGGCAGCATGCCGTAAAGCTTTGCCACCTTGAAATCGCTGTCGCCGATGATCGGATAGTTCGGCGCCTGGCCTTGCGTCTCTTTGATATCGTTGGCCCAACGCTGATGGTCGTCGACGGAGTCGACGGACAAGCCGATGATTTTGACGTTACGTTTTTCGAACTCGGGCTTGAGTTTGGCCATCGTGCCGAGCTCGGTGGTGCAGACCGGCGTAAAATCCTTGGGATGCGAGAACAGCACGGCCCACGAATTGCCGATCCAATCGTGGAACTTGAGCTTGCCCTCGGTCGTCTGGGCCTCGAAATCCGGCGCGGTATCGCCAATTCTCAATGACATGGATGCCTCCTTGGAGATTCGTTTCAGTGTCGGTGGACGCGGCGGCTGGCCAAACCGTTGGCAGCGCCGCTCGGATAGTGTGACTCGAAATCGGTGCCGAAGGCGAGCCAGCCGCAGGCTGCAAGCCAATCCGCGGTCCATTGCCGCACGGCCGCCGAATCGAGGCCGGCCGCACGCCAGCGTTTGCGTTGCGCGCTGATTTCGTTCAGCCGCGTTGACCATTCCGGTCCGATGATGTGGCCGAGCGCGCGCTTGACTTCGGATGCGAGAGCGGGCGACCGACCGGCAGTCGATACGGCGATCGTCAAGTCGCCGCGATGGAGTACGGCTGGCATCTGCACGTCGGACTGCTCGGGTGCGTCCTCGACATGGACGATAGCGCCGGCGGTGCGGGCTTGCGCCGCGATCGTTGCGGCCGTAGCGGGTGCGAGGCCGGCGATAAAGGCGATCTGAATACCGGCGAGCTCATCAGCGCGCGGCAAGCGCGGGACCAGCCGCGGCCCGGCCAAGGTCGCAAGGGCGATGCTCGCGTCCGAGGCATAGACCGTCAGCGCCGACGCGCCAGCCGCACCCAGCCGCTCGAGACGCTGGGACGCCGCTGGGCCCGCGCCAATCAGCGCCAGCCGAAGACGGGACAGATCGAGCGTCAGGGGCAACATGCGGCAAAAACCTCGCGCAACAACGGCTTCAGGGCGGCCCATCGGACTAAACCGCAAAGACGTGTGTACTTATATCCTATTTCACTATCTGTGATAAGAAAATACGAATAATACACATTATATATAGTGTTTAAATTGAAGAGTCGCGCGACGGGCGGTCCGGCCGGTGAGTCTGCTCAGTGGGTTGGTGGTGACGTCGTCGCGGGATGAAGCGTGATGTGCTGGCGCGCCAGATCGTCAACAACCTGCTTGGCAGCGGCATTGCCGCTCTGCGCCAACGCGGCGGTATCCTTGGCCAACGCGTTGATCTGATCGCGTAACTTGAGCGTGCTTTCGAGCGGCGCCTGCTGGTTCAACAGAATGGTCGAATAATTCAGACGTTCGCGCACGAGTTGCACCGTCTGAAACACCACAGCCGCGAAAAAGCCTAGCGCCAACAACGCCAAGCCTAGCTCGACGGGTGGCTTGCGTTGACCCGCCGGCGCCGGCTCGCTGCTCATCGCGTCCTCTTTGTCGAGGCGGCGCCCGATGGACTCAGCCCATGCCGCTGCATCATGGCAATCAATGTCTGGTCGTTGGTCGCGGCCGCTGCCGCATCCAGACTGTGTACCAGAGCTTCGCCAATTGCGCTGTATTGCGGGCCGTCAGCGATGAACTGCTGGCGTGCAGCGACCTCGGCCTGGGTGCGCGCATTGACCAGCGCGAGCGCAATATTGACCGCAACCAGCAGGACGCTGATTCCGGCGAGCCCGATTCCGCTCCAGGCGATCCAGCGCGTGTTTCGCTCCGTCATCGTGCGGTACCTGTCGATCAGCGGCCCGGGAGGCCAAGCCGCAAACGGCCGCCAACTTAATGCAAAGCCGCGGCCGGGACAAATGACCCGATTCCCGGTAGCCTCCACGGCGATGGCGCATTGGCTGCTGAAATCCGAACCGTCCGCCTATTCATGGGTGGACCTGATGCGCGACCGGCGTACGGCATGGACCGGCGTCCGCAATCACCAGGCGGCGAACAATCTACGCGCGATGCGGGTTGGCGATCGCGCCTTTTTCTATCATTCGAACGAGGGACTCGCGATCGTCGGCGCGGTCGAAATCGTGCGCGAAGCCTATCCGGATCCGGACGACAAAAGCGGCCGGTTCGTCGCCGTCG
>Ga0126371_10002028_pt1 | contig 17319 bp, 19 predicted proteins | sample PanSoiMetaPlot_4_FD_110145 | JGI IMG/M metagenome (GOLD analysis project Ga0126371, IMG submission 110145) | Tropical forest soil microbial communities from Panama - MetaG Plot_4 | ecosystem: Environmental > Terrestrial > Soil > Tropical forest > Bulk soil | place: Panama | collected 2016-02-17 | reverse complement strand
GATTTGTTCAGCACTGTCAACGCGTCGGCCGCGACCTCGATCGCGCCCGTCGCTAAGCTCGCGTTCTCAGTACCGGCGGGCCGCGGCCGCACCGTGCCAACAGCCATGATGACGTCTTCGGAGCGCAAGTGACCCGCGGTCTCGTAGGATTCGCGCGCTGTCGTGCGGGGGTCGAAGACGACTTGCGTGACGCCGTAGCGGTCGCGCACATCTACGAAGATCAAGCCGCCGTGATCGCGGGTCGTGTTGACCCAGCCGCGTACGGCGACGAGTTGGCCGGCGTCGCCGGCACGTAATTCGCCGCACGTCACGAACCTGTGCGTGCTAGTGCTGTCGACCGAAGTCAATGCGATGTCGCTCCGTCGGGCTCGCGCAGCGCGCGCTTCACCCCGTTGAGATAGTAATACTGGTACGCGATCTGACGCGCGATGAACGGCCAAGTGTTCTTGCGCGGCGAGCGCTCGCCTGCGCCCGCACGCTCGATCGCGCGCCGCATCGGGCCGGCCGCCGCGAGCAGTGAATGCAGTGCAAGCGACACAGGCGTCATGCCAAGATTGGCCATCACCGCGATATCTCGGTGTTTGCGGTAAAAGCGAACGGTCGACACGCCGGCCAGTTCCATTTTGCTCTTCTGCTCCTCGTAACCGACCGGATGCCAATGATAGTTGATGGCGAGCGGATCGTAACGCAATTCGACGCCCGCCTTTTGCAGCCGGTACCCGAGCTCGAGGTCTTCGTGACCGTAGCCTGTGAAATCCTCATCGAATCCGCCGACCGCGAGCAGATCTTCGCGGCGTACGGACGCGTTGCCGGTCAAAAAATATAGCCACGATAGCCGGCGTCTGGTCGAAGGATGCAACGGCTTGCGCAGGCTTGGATCGTCGCGCTGCGCGCGGTACTCGTCGAGCGTGCCGACCTGCAGCTCGCAGCCGACGATCGCGACGCGCGCGGTCGTCTCGGCGTGGCCGGCGGCGTGGCGCTCGAGCAGATCGGGCGATGCGATGATGTCGGCATCCGTAAACAGCACGACCGGTGCTTGTGCCGCGGCGATGCCGGCGTTGCGTGCGGCGGCCCGGCCACTGTAGCCACCGGGCACGTGGCGCACGCGCGGGTGCTGCTCGCCGCCGAATTGCGCGAGATACTCCGCGGTGCCGTCGCTGCTGTTCGAATCGGCGACGACGATCTCGTACTCGCCGGCGTCCAGCGTCTGCGCGCGCAGCGACGGCAGCACTTCGCGCAGCGTGGTCAGCCGGTTGTAGGTCGGCATCACGACCGAGATCTTCATGTGGTCCGTTTCACACAGCCGGCGCGGGCTGGCTGAGCAATGCCCGTGTGCCGGCGAGGATGTCGTCGATAAGTGGCTGCGGACTCGCAGACAGCGGCGGTTTGCAGAGCACCACTGCCGGAACGTGCCACGGGCTCCACTCCTGCGAGCTCAGACGATAATAGCGGCGTTCGTACACGCCGACCACCGGCACGCCTTGCGCGGCGGCGACGTGCACCGCGCCGCAGTCGACAGTCACCAGCGCGGCGCATCTGCCGATGGCCGCCGCCCAGTTCAGCGCGTCCGCTTGTCCGAGCCAGTGCACGCGCGGAGCATCGATCGACGCCCGCACTCGCGCCGCGTCGGCGACGACGTCGCTGCCGTAGGTGACCAAGACATCTGGATGATCCTGCGCAAGCCTGCTGATGAGTTCGCCGACCGCCGCGCTGCCGAAATCGCGTTCGAACCAGCGCGGTGCGAGGTTGAGCCCGACCGACCCCAGTGGAAACTGCGTGGCAAACGCACGCGCGTCGTCTCCGACGTCGAACACGAGCGAATCCGTCATGACATCGGCGCCCGCCAGTCGAGCAAGCGACAGCACCTGATGCACCTCGTGTGCGATCGGCCTATCCGGAAACCGATCGGCGAGGTCGGGATCCGCTTCTGATATCGCGTGCTGCGTGAGCATCACGCGCGCTGCCAAGCGCGAGAGATAGCGCCGGCGGTACACGTATCCGAGGCGAATTGGTGCACGCGACCACAAGGCCAGGCGGTAATCCGCCGTGCGCGGCGCAAGCGCGATGGCAACGTCGACGTCCTGGCCCAAACGGCGTGCGAGTTCGCGGCCCTCCTTCGCGGGCGCGGATCGCGGCAAGACGTGCAGCCCGTCGATGTCGCGATTGTATCGCAAGACGGGTTCGTTGTAATCTGAGACGATGATATCGATGCGCGCGTGCGGCCACGAGCGCCGGATCGAAGCAATCGCCGGCGTCGACAACACCAGATCGCCGAGGCGGTCGGTGCGGATCAGAAGGATTCGATCGAAGGACGGCTTTGCTGCGTTCACGATCGCTGCGCTCGTGCGGCGCGGGCGCGGCGCAGCTCGTCGTAATACTCGGCGCGCGCCAGACGCGACGCCGCCCAGCGGCGCACGCCGATCGGTACGCTGGCATCAGGAGCGCCGGGCGCTGCGATGTGCCGGAGAACGCGCGGCCAGCCGAGCGCGCTCGTCACGCCGCTCCAGAACAGAGCGGGCGCGACCTGGCCCGTTGCGAAGGCGACCCGCCAGTGCGGATGCTTGTCGATGAACTGGACGGCCGTACGCGCTTGCGCGCGCGCCTGGCGCACCATGGCCCCAAACGCGGACGGCTGCGGCGCGGGCTTATAATGGTAGACAAGCGCTTCTTTAGCGAGGATCGATGGCACGCCCATGTGCCGCAGCCGCAGGCCGACGTCGAGATCCTCCCAGCCGTATTCACGGAAGCGCTCGTCGAACGCGCCCGCTTCTTTGAGCAACGCGAGCGGCACTGACACGTTCGTCGTCCAGAAATAGGCGCCTGAATAGTTGCGCCAACCGTACTGCGCCGGCGGCAGGTCGTCGAACGACGCCACGTTGATGACCCCGCCGCGACAGATCGTGCGCGGATGCGCGCGGTGACAGCTGATGTGCGCGGCGAGCAAACCGGGCGTCGCGAGCACGTCGTCATCCATGAACATGATGAGCTCGCCGCGAGCGCGGGCGATCCCCGCATTGCGGCCGGCGGCAAGCCCGGCGTTCGATTGGCGCACGACGGTCAGTGCGCACGTGGGGTGTAGCTTCGCGATGACATCTTCGTACGTGCCGTCGGTCGAACCATCGTCGACGAGGACGATCTCGTAGTCTTGCGGGTCGAGCTGTTGCGCGAAGAGCGCCGACATCACTTGCCCGAGCAGCGCGCGCCGGTTGTACGTGCACAGCTGCACGGTGATCACAGGTTGCTTCATGCGACGCTCGTCGTCATGCGTGTTGCCGCGCGTGCGGCGTCGACGACGGCTGCCGGGTCGAGCGCTCGATAGCAGTCGAATGTTTTGCACGTCTCTTTGCGGCACCAAAGCGGGCACGGGTACGTGTTCCCGAGCACGACGACTCGTTCGCCGAGCGGACGCCAGCGCATCGGCAGATCGGTGCGCAGCGCAAAGATGCCCACCGTGGGCGCACCGACCGCGGCGGCGATGTGCATCGGACCCGAATCTAGCGCAGCCACGGCCTCGGCGCGCGCGAGCAACGCCGCGAGCGAGCGCAAGCTTGTCCGCCCAGCGATGACCGCATTGGGCTTGCGCATCGCGTCTCCGATGAGGGCGATGACCGGCTTCTCGGCTTCGCTTCCGGTCAGCAGCACCGGCACGCCGAACGCGTCGGCGAGCTCATCGCCGATCGCCGCGAATTGGCGAACCGGCCAGCGCGCCGCGTCGATCGGCAGTCCGCGTGCGGCGTGCAAGACGACGAATCTGCCGAGCGGGGCGACCGAGGCGAGCAGCGCGTCAGCCTCCGCCCGGTCGCGCTCGTTCAGCGCGATCACGATGCGGTAATCGTCAGGTTGCGGCGTCGCGCCGAGCGCACGCGCATAATCCATCTGGACATCGCTCCACGCGCTCGTGTCGTCACCGCGCTCGGTTCGTACGGGTACGCGGATCGTATATCGCCATGAGTACAACCGGCGCGACTGGCCGACGCGCACCGGAATGCCGGCGCGTTGTACGATCGCCGCCACGCGCGCCGTTGACCAGAACACGACCGCGTGCGTATATCCTCGTGCTTTGATGCGCGCGACGACCTGATCGAGCGGCGCACCGTCATCGACGAGCATCGTTCCAACCGCAGGGTGCCCTTCCAACAGCGGAGCCGATGCTGCTGATGCTAGCACGTCGACGTTCGTCTCAAAGCGGCGCGCTAGCGCACGCATCGCAGGCGTCGCAACCAGCAGATCGCCGCTGCCGCCGCCGGTGCACACGGCCAGGATGCGTGCGGGCGTGGAAGTCACCGGCGGTCGAGCGCGCGCAGGCGTCCGATCTCGGCGCCAACATGCTCGCCAAAACGTTCAGGCACGCCCGCTGCGGCGGGGGGCTTCACAAGGCACACTGAGGGGGCAGCCCATGGCCGCCACTGGCGCGAGAGCTGATCGAAGCGCGTCATACCGAACAGATCGATCACTGGAACTCCGAGCATACCTGCGGCGTGGGCGGCGCCGCTATCCGGCGCGATGAGTGCGGCGAGCGAATCAAGATTCCGGAGCCAAGGCGGCAGTCCGGCCGGTGGAGCGCAACTCGTGTGTTCGCGCACGTCGCTATCGAGATGTTCCATCACAGCGTGTGCGAGGCCCTGGTCGGATGGTGCTGCCAGCAGCGTCAAAGCCCGCAATCCGGACGCGCGCAACGCCGCTGCGCAAAAGGCGGCGATGACGGCCGGCCCCCACCCGTCTGTCGAGAATTTGGCGCCGATCTGTACGCCGAGGTTTTGACTGCGCGACCGTCCGTCAGGCATCGCGCCTACGGCAAGCCAGGCGCGCATCGCGCCCGTGTCGTCGGGTGGCGGCGACGGTGCGCCGAAGGCCGTCGCAAGGCGATACAAGGTCTGGGCCTCGTGTTCTGGGCGAGCGATCCACGCGGCCGGACGATAGACGCGGTCTGTCAATTGCGCGTATTGCCATATCGATTTCAGCGGCTTCTCGAGGCGATGCCAGAAGCCGGCACGCCGCGGCGCGCCTGACCCTCGCGCAAGCCGGTAGCCGACCGGTTCTTCAGTTGCGACGATCGCATGCGTATAGTTCGCATCTCGTAAGCGCGCCTCGATGTCGCCGGTTCCGTCGTCGCCCACGCGATCGAGATCGTATTCGTACACGCACCGGATGCGATCCGAGAACACGCTGGCGTTCGCGGGCGAAAGCACGGCGTCGAACGTCGCGTCAGGGTATGCGCGACGTAGTCCCTCGAGCGCCGGGATGCACGCCAGCGTGTCGCCCAATCCGTCCAGACGCACGAGCAGGATGCGAGCGGATTTGCCGGTACCTGACCCGTTCGCGGCGCCGCGATCCTCAGCCACGCGTTGACCGCAGCGCCGTGCGCAAGGCGTCGATGTAGGCCGCGTCGACGAGCGCATCCGCGGCAAATGCGCGCATGCCGTGTCGTTCGCCGTCGTCCGGCCCGGCGATACGCTCGTATGCTCGGCGCAGCGGAGGCGCGTTCGCGATGGCGGCGCGCGCGAAATTCGCGGCGTACGCTCCCGTGGCGAGTTTCACCGGCCACGTCGGCGACTTGCGCACGAAGCGCGCGGCCATCTCGCCCTTTTCTCGCGCGAGCGCAAGCCGCCGCGAGAGCGTCATGACCGCAGGGGGCTTTATGTGATAGATGTACGCATCCCACGCGAAGACATGGCGCAGGCCGGCGGCGCGCAGGCGCACGCCGAGATCGGTGTCTTCCCAGCCGTACAGATCGAACGCCTCGTCAAAGCCGTTGACCGCTTGCAGCGCGGTGCGCGGCGCGCTCGCGTTACACGTGCAGAAATACGCCCGCGAGTAGTGTGCGGCGGTCACCGGCGCCAGGTGCGAAGCATCAGATACGTTGATGATTGGACCGGTCACGACGCGATCGAGCGCATCGCCGTGCGCTGCGAGATGTGCGGCGACGAACTCGCGCGGTGCAACGGTATCATCATCGCAGAAGATGGCGATCGGTGCCTGCGCAACCGCGATGCCGGCGTTGCGCGCCTTCCCGCGATTGGCATCCTCAACGTAGACGCGGCGCGCGAGCGGCGCGGCTTGCTCGATGACCGCGGGCGTCTCATCGCGCGACCCGTTGTCGACGACGATCACGTCAAACTTGCCGGCAGCGCTCTGCGCGCGCAGGCTGTTCAGGCAATCGCGCAGGAAAGGTGCGCGGTCGCGAGTCGCGACGATCACCGATGCGCGCACAGCGCTTATGAGGCCGCTCCCGACGCTGACGCCGCGGCCTCAGACGCCACGGCAAGCGCCTCGCGCGCCATGCGGTGCGACGCGCCGGAGTCACCCGCGTACAGTCGCGCGAGCTCTTCACCTGTTGAACGCAAGCCGGCAACGTCGTCCAGCACCGTACCCGCTCGGTCGGCCACATCGCGCGGTGTGAGGTACCCGCGCTGTTCGGGAACGAGCGCTTTACCGGCGTCGATGTTCGGCTGCGCCATATACTTGAAGCGGCGCTCGAAGGAATGCGCGAGCCATCGCTTGAGCGGCTTGCCGATCAGCGGCACCCGGTGGAGATAGCCGCCGGGACCTGGGAGAACCGCCTCGTCCAGGCGATTGAATGGCACGACGATCAGCATCGGCCGGCCGAGCACTGCGGCCTCGACGCACTTCGTGCCTGGCGTCGCGATAACGAGTTGCGCGCGAGCGAGCGCAGCGTACGTACCAGAGCGGTCGAGCTCAACCCGCGTGCCATCGGCGATGACGGCGCGCCCGTCGCCGGTCAACTCCCCACTCACGCCGCCGAAGTCTGGATCGGGGGTGCGCAAGCTTTCAGCGATCTGCTCGTCGGACGTGAACGGCGAGATCGAGATCGTGACGCAAAGATTCGGACGCTTTCGCGCTGCTTGCAGCGCCGCATCGAGGAAGAATGGTAGCAACGCGCGCAATTCGGGCGGCCTGCTTCCCGGAAAGACGCAGATCGAATCGCCTTCGCCCGGCGGATGCTGCGGCGTCTTAAGACTGTCAAGCACGGCGTCCGCCACGAGGTTGCCGACGATGCGAACTGCGTCGGGGGGCGCACCGGATGAACGCATCGCCTGAGCGTTCGCTTCATCGACCGCGAAAAAGCGCACGAAGCTGTGAGCGTAATTGCGGCGCGTGAATTTGTACGTCATCGGCGTCAAGCCGATGCGTTTGGCGATCGTCTTGGAGTGATACAAGTCGCCGCCCATGTATTGCAGCGCGCCTGGGCCGCTCTCCATGCCCTCAACGCGGCGGCCCATCAGAAAGCGGGCGTATTGTTTGGGCGGCACGACCGTCGCCTGTGGGAACAGCGCTTGCGCGGCCGCGGGCTCTCTCCCAGTCGCATACGGGCAGGGCACGAAGACGATCGTGACGCGCGCGTCGGGAGCTAGAGCGTACAGCGAGCGGACGAACGGCCGCGCCCAGCCCATCAGCTCACCGGGACCGTTGACGGCGACGACTAGGCGCGCCGTCATCCCGCGATGCCTTCGCGAATGCGCTTGACGAGGTCGCTTGTCGAGCGGCCCTCGACATGCGGCGCGAATACGATCGTACCACCCAATTCTGCGACGGTCGTGGCCTCCGGTAACTGCGCAAGCGTGTAACCAGCGCTCTTGACGTGGATGTCCGGCCGCAGCGCGCGCAGTGTCTCGTCGGGACGTTGTTCGTCGAAGATACAGACGTAATCGACGCACCCGAGCGCGGCGACGATCTCCGCACGCTCAGCTGCCGGCACAATCGGGCGATCTGGCGCTTTCTCGAGCGCACGCGCAGACGCATCGGAGTTGACGCCGACGATCAGCGCGCCACCAAGGCCGCGAGCGAATTCCAGATATCTTACGTGACCGACGTGCAGCAAGTCGAAGACGCCGTTAGTGAAGACGATCTTCCCGCGCGCCGAGCGCAGCTCAGGCACGCGGCGTGCGAGCTCCTCGCGCGAGAGAACTTTATCGGCGGCGCGCATGGGATTTGCCACGAGCGGATTTCGGAGAGGTGCGCCGAGCCGACGACAGCACGAGCGCCGTCGGATGCCCGACGCCTTCGGCTTTGGCGAATTCAAGGATCTCCTTCGCGCTTGCCGTCGCAGTTCCGAGCTTCTCGACCACAACGCCGGCAGCAAGGGATGCGAGCGCGACCGCGTGTCGGATGGGTGCACCCGCGGCGAGGGCGAGCGTCAGCGCGGAGATCACGGTATCGCCGGCGCCGCTCACGTCGTATACCTGGCGAGCGACGGCCGGCACCGTGAACGGCGCGCCGGCGCCGAACAGCGTCATGCCGTGCTCGCCCCGCGTGACGAGGACGTTGTGCGCTTTCGTCTCGCGCAACAGGCGGGCGGCCGCGCGCGCAAGGCTGGCATCGCCGTCGATCGACATGTGCGCGGCGGTCGCAGCTTCTGCGAGGTTCGGCGCGATGCAATCGACCCCCGCGAACGCAGCGATGTTCTGCGGTTTGGGATCGCCTGTGACGACGACGCGCTGCTCGTGTGCCAGCAGCGACTGCACGATCGGCGCGCTCACCAACCCTTTGCCGTAGTCGGACACGATCGCTCCATCGATCATGCCATCGAGCCCGCGCAAGCTTTCCACGAGCGCTCGCTGTGAACGGGCGTCGAGCTTGCCGGCCACCTCGCGATCTGCACGTACGACCTGTTGGTTGTGCGCGACGATTCTGGTCTTACGCGTCGTAGGCCGCCCGTGCGCCATCTCGACCCCGGACGCGTCGATGCGCAGCTCGTCGCACAACGCCAGCGCCCTGCGTCCGGCATCGTCATCGCCGATCACGCCGACAAGACGCACGCGCGCGCCGAGCGCGGCGAGATTGTTCGCCACGTTCCCAGCGCCGCCAAGTGTGAAGGATTGCGAATCGACCTCGACCACCGGCACAGGTGCTTCCGGCGAGATGCGCCGCACGCTGCCCCACAACCATTCATCGAGCATGATGTCGCCTGCGACGGCAATGCGCACGCCGCGCATCGACTTGAGCAGATCAGAAACCCATGCCGGTGCAGCCGTGCTCATCGCGAACCTGCGCGCGGCGCTTGCGAAGATAGCCGAGCTGCGGGTGAGACGCTCGCGCGATCGGTGTCGATGATGAAGCGCGCGGCATCGGCGAGGTCGCGCGCGCGATAGTCGGGCGGCGCTCCGCTCATATCTTCTGAAGGCTCGTGCGGCGGCGTGCCTGGCACGAGAACGCAGCGGCAGCCGGCCGCGCGCCCGGCTTGCATATCGAGCAAGCGGTCGCCCACCATCCACGAACGCGCCAAGTCGATGTCCAAATCCGCGGCCGCCGCGCGCAACATCCCGGGCTTGGGTTTGCGGCAATCGCATTCGGGCGCACCGGCAGGACGTTCATCGGACGGCCAGTGCGGACAACGATATATCGCATCGATCCGCGCGCCGTCGGCCGCCAGCAGCTCGCGCACGCGGGCGTCGACCGCGTCCGCTTGCGCTTGCGTGAAGTAGCCGCGCGCGATACCGGATTGATTGGACACCACGACGATCGCGTATCCGGCATCCGCGAGCATGCGTAGACCTCGCGCTGCGTGCGGCACGATCGCAACATCTGTGGGATCTGCGACGTAGCCAGTGTTGACGTTGAGCGTGCCGTCGCGATCGACAAAGACCGCGTTCATGAGCCGGCGAGTTCTGCTTCGGCTAACTCGCAGATGATGTGGCCCAGTGCGAACTGCACTTCCTGAACTTTCCAAGATGGGCCGTGCGGCCCGACGATGGCGATGTCGGCAGACGCGACAATCGGTCCGCCTCCATTGCCCGTAAGAGCGATCGTCGTCGCGCCGCGCGCGCGTGCCATTTTCAAACCCTCGATGACGTTGGCCGACTTGCCTGACGTCGTGATGCCGACTGCGACGTCGCCGGCATGCGCCAAGCCTTCGAGCTGGCGCGCGAAGATGCGATCGAATCCGTAGTCGTTGGCGATCGCGGTGAGCGCCGATGTGTCGACGGTGAGCGCAAGCCCCGCCCAACCAGGTCGCTCGAGCATGAACCGCCCGGAGAACTCAGCCGCGAGGTGTTGCGCTTGGGCCGCGCTGCCGCCGTTGCCGAAAAAAAATACCCGGCCGCGGCCGCGGATCGCGGCCACGATCGCAGCGACCGCAGCGCTGACGGGCGCCTCGTAGTCTGCATCGCGCCACAGATCCGCGCGTTCGGCCATGCAATCCGCAAAGCGCTTGGTCTTCGCCGGCGCGCTCATGTCTCGATCCAGAACAGCTCTTGGTGCAGCGATGCGAGGTCGGCGTCGTTCATACAGATCTTCACGACTCTGCCGTCGTATTCGGAGACGATCTCATTCATCAACTTCATCGCTTCCAGGATGCACAAAACCTGACCTTCGCTCACCGTGTCGCCGACATTGACGAACACCGGCGCGTTCGGCGCCGGCGCGCGATAGAACACGCCGACGAGCGGCGCTAACACCTTGCGAACGTTCGGCGGTGCTTCGTCGCGGCGTTCCGTGTGCGTTTGTGGAGCGGCTGCCGTGGCGTGCGCGTGTGGTGGCGGCGGTGGCGAGCTCGCCGCGTCGTGCGATTTCGGCGGCGTCATGCGCAGGTCGACGTCGAGATCGCCGACGCGGACGCGCAGACGATCGAGCCCATCGCGCTGCATGAGCTCGACGAGCTGGTCGAGGATCTTCTTATTGAGATCCATCCGCCACCGATCCGTCCGTTGTGTTGCGCACACGCTCACCAGCGCGCAATCGTTCCGCTAAGGTATCGCCGAGCTCGGCGAGTTTGACGCGGATTCGTTCTCGCGTGCGCAGGTCTTGGACGGTGGCTTCGCCGGCGGCGCGCTCGTCGCCCCCGACGATGACCGCGAACGATGCGCCGGATTCGGCAGCTGATTTGATCTGTTTCTCGAGCTTGCGCTGCGTATAGTCCATGTCCGCGCCAATCCCGCGCCGGCGCAATGCATGCATCACCGGCACGAGCGCACGCATATCGTCTGGTTCGAGCGCCACCATCGCGACGTCGACCCGCGCGGCGCCGTCGAGTCTTGTGCTGTGCGCCGCCTCGGCGAGCATCAACAGCCGTTCCATGCCCATCGCGAGGCCGACGCCTGGCGTCTGCGGCCCGCCCATGTCCTTGACGAGATTGTCGTAACGGCCGCCGCCGCAGATCGCGTTTTGCGACCCCAGCGCCTGCGACGTGATTTCGAAGACCGTTCGCGTGTAATAGTCGAAGCCGCGCACGATGTGAGTGTTGAGCTCACTTGCGATGCCCATCGCATCAAGCAGCTCGCGCACCGACGCGAGGTGCGCGCGGCACGACTCACACCAAAAGCTGTCGATCGTCGGCGCGTGCGCGAGCACGGCGCGATCGGTTTCGTCTTTCGAATCGAGAATACGCAGCGGATTGCGTTCGAGCCGTTCGCGGCTGGTATCCGAGAGTTCGGACGCGTGACTCGTGAGATATGCGACCAGCGCGCGCCGGAACTCTGCGCGGCACCACTCGCAGCCCATCGAGTTGATCTCGAGACGGTGGTCGCTGACGCCGATCGCGCTGATCAATTCCATGCCGAGCGCGATCACCTCGGCATCGGCCTCCGGACTGGCGACGCCGAACAGCTCGACACCCCACTGATGCGACTGTCGATAGCGGCCTTTTTGCGGCCGTTCGTATCGGAAGATCGAGCCGCGGTAATAGAGCTTGAGCGGCAGCTCGGCGAGCAGATTGTGCTCGAGCACCGCGCGCACCACCGGCGCAGTGAATTCCGGCCGCAGCGTGAGACTTCTGCCGGCGCGATCGGTGAACGTGTACATCTCTTTGTCGACGATGTCCGTTCCAGTCCCGATCGTGCGCACGAACACGTCCGTGCTTTCAAAGATGGGCGTACGGATCTCGCGATAGCCGAAGCGTCCGCACACGTCGTCGACGGTGCGTTCGAGGGCTTGCCAGCGACCCGCTTGTGAGGGAAGTACGTCAAACGTGCCGCGCGGCGCGGCTGCGTGCTTCACACCATGTTCGATAGGTGAACCGCCTGCGGCAACCCTCCTTTTATCACTCGGCATTTGCGTTCGTGACGATTGCGCTCGGCTTTTGCGTCCTCGATCCCAGCGCAAAGGGCGTCGCGCAGGCATGGGCCGTGGCGTCGCGCGTTTTCGCCGACGCGGTCTCAATCGTGCTCGCTGCGTGCCCCTATGTGATCGGCGGCGCGCTTGCTGCGAGCGTCGTGCTGCGCATGCCGTCTACTCGCTGGCCCGCGACGCTGGCGCTCGCCGCGTTTGCGTCGGGGTGTGACTGTGGCATGAACGGCTTTGTCGACGCACTGCGACGTTATCCGGCACCGCTTGCCGGTGCGGCGTTGACATGGGGCGCGGTGTGCAATCCGGTAGCTCTTTTCGCGACAGCCGCCGTGCTGGGTCCACACGCGTTGCTCGCGCGTACGATCGGCGGCAGCATCGCCGCGGCGGCAGTCGCAGTGCTATGGTGGCGCGCGCACGATTTCGTGCGTAAATCTGGCGCTGGTGGCGCATGTCATGCAGCCGGCGATATTTCGGAACGCGTCGAACGCGCACTGCGATCGCTCGTGCCCGCTAGCGTTGTTGCGTCAATCGTGCTCGTCGTAGCACCGGTGGGCGTGCGCGAGCACATAAATCCGCTCGCCGCCGCGGTCTTAGGTGCGTTGATCTCGCCGTGCTCCACCGCCGATCCCGTGCTCGCGCGAGCGCTCTGCATCACGCCGGCAGCGCAAGTGGCGTTCGTCGTGGCCGCGCAGTGTGTCGACGTCCGTCAGATCTCACTGCTAGCGCGTACGTACGGCATACGGCACGCGCTGCTCGCCATCCTGAGCGGCGCGATTGGTTGTGCGTGCGCGGCGAGCATCGCATCGATGCCGCCGCGATGACGAGGTTTGCTGCCGCTCGAAACCATTCGGCGATCCGTTCGACGGCGTGTGCTGCGACTGCCGGCATCGCGGTCGCAGCGGTGTCGAGCGGTGCGTCGCGCGCGCTCGTCGCAATACCGCCGGTTTTCGTTTTGTGCCTGGCGCTGTTCTGTGGAGCGCTGGCGTTGCGCCAAGGACAAACAAAGGCGAGCGCCTTGTGGATATTCGTCGGCGCCATTGCCGGCATGCTGTTACCAACAGCGCTGCCTGTAGAGCACGTGCTGACGCGTGCAGCCGTCCAACAGCGTCAGACGGACCTTTTCAGACTGCTCGACGCGCTCGACGCGTCGCCGCACGACATCGTCGGCACGCGCGCCAGCATCTCAGGCACTTGGACGTCGGCGCGCTCACCGCGTGCGGCGAGCGTCTCGCGCCGCATCATGACATGTTGTGCGGCCGATTCCGTCGACCTGGGTTTGGATGTGATCCCTTCGCAGCGCACCGCGTTGCCTGACGGCGAAGAGGTTTGCGCCACTGGATTCGTTGCCGCACGGCTCGATGCCGGCGAGCTGCGTTACTCGCTTGTTCGCGCTTCGGTGCGCACGCGTACGTGCCGCTGATTCGGGGCGACTCTACACGCGATGTCTTTAGACGATAGAGTCTTAGGCCGTCAGTCTATGTAGCGGACCAGCACGTCGCCGCCGGCGGCCAGTTTGAGCAGGTCGGCCTTATTGCGCACTTCCATTTCGGAGAAGGTAACCTCGACGGGAAGCTCCGCGTGGCCGTCGCCTGTCAGCGCATCGATCTCGCGGATCTTGCGTACGCCCATCAAGGTCAGCCGGTCCATCCCGACGTTGTCACCGGTTTCGACGTTCTCGGAATTGTCTGCGACATCGGCCTCGCCGAATTCGGTGACCTTGCGCGTGGCCTCGTCGACATCCTCGGCCTCGACGACCAGCACGCGTTCCCAGACATGGCAGGGTCCGTCGCCACGCTCTTGTTCTTCGTAACTGCGCGACCATACGATAAGGCTCGCCGCGAACCAAGTCATGCGCGTCCAGCTCCACTGCCGTTCAACGAGCGCAGCACTGCGAGCACGTCGGCGGCATGGTCCGGTACGGCTACCTTGGGCCAGACGTGGCGTATAACGCTGTCGGGATCGATGAGAAATGTCGATCGCTGCAGCCCGATGGATTTGGTTCCGTCATCGGCGGTGCGCTCGACGAGCGTGCCGTATGCTTTGCATAACTGCTCGCGAGTGTCGGCCAAGATCGGGAACCCGAGGCCGAGATCGCGCGCGAACGACTCGTGCGAGCTGACCGAATCGCGGCTTACGCCCATGAGCTGCGCGCCGGCGGCTTCAAAATCTGGTTGAGCATCGCGGAACTGCGACGCCTCGTTCGTTCAGCCGCTCGTGTGATCTTTCGGATAGAACCAGAGCACGACCCAGCGACCTTTGAAATCACCGACGCTGCGCAGCGTGCCGTTCTGGTCGGGAACAGGGATTGACGGCGCGCGCGCGTTAACCTCGAGCATCCCGATCCTTTCTGTATCGTCGATGGAGTATCGTCATGGCATTCGACCATTCGCTCGTCACCACCGCCTTGGAATTGCCCAGCTATAAAATCACGAAGAACTTCGGCATCGTGCGCGGCATCGTCGTGCGTTCGCGCAGCATCTTCGGCAGCATGGGCGCGAGCTTGCAGCAACTCGTGGGCGGCAACATCACGCTCTACACCGAATTGTGCGAGAAGGTGCGCTTAGAATCATATGAGCTTATGATCCAGCACGCCGCGCAGATCGGCGCCAACGGGATCGTGAGCATGCGTTACGATGCGACCGAGATCTCACCGGGCGTGACCGAGGTGCTGTGCTACGGAACGGCGGTCGGACTAACCGCGGCTTAGTGGAGGAAGTATCGGCGCGACGTGAACACCAGTGCGATGTCTGCGTCGCGCGCGGCTGCGATGACCAATTCATCGCGAATCGAGCCGCTCGGCGCAACGACCGCGCTGATGCCGGCGCGCGCGGCGGCCTCGACGCCGTCGGCAAACGGAAAGAAGCCGTCGGTCGCCAGCACGGCGCCCTTCACCGCGGCCCCCGATCGCTGGCATGCGAGTTCGACAGCTGACACGCGATTGGTCTGGCCACCGCAAATGCCGAGCGTGACTTCGTCAGCGGCCACAACGGCAGCATTGGATTTCACCTGGCGCACGACACCGAACGCGAAACGCAGATCGCGCCATTGATCGGCTGTTGGTACGCGCGGGGTGACTACGCGCCACTCATCCGGAGCGGCCGCTGGATCGGGATACTCGACGAGCACGCCGCCCAGCGCGGACCGGACCTTTGCCGTCCTCATCAGCCGGTCGGGCAGCGCGCGCTCGAATCGCAGCACGCGCAGATTCTTCTTCTTCTGTAAGAGTTCGAGCGCGCCGGGTTCGAAGTCCGGAGCAGCGACGACTTCCAAAAATCGCGATTGCAGCAGCTCAGCCGCAGCGACGTCGATCCGCTCGTTGCACGCGACGATACCGCCGAACGCGGAGATCGGGTCGGCGCCCAATGCGGCCCCCAGCGCCGCTCTCGCTGATTCACGGGCCGCCACACCGCACGGCACGGTGTGCTTGACGATCGCAGCGACGACGCCGCGTTGCGAGCGCGACGTGCTGGGGAAGCCGCGCGGCTCGTCGACCGTCGCTAGCAAGCGCATGCACGAATCGACGTCAAGCAGATTGTTGTACGAGAGCGTCTTGCCGGATAGCTGTTCGGGAATGCGTGTTCCACGTCCGACGTAGAATGCTGCGCGCGCCCACGGATTTTCGCCGTAGCGCAGGCGGCTGGACATCGGGAAATCGACGTGCAATGTTTCGGGAAGCTCGGCGTCGGCGCGACCATCGGCGAAGTAGTGCGCGATTGCGGCGTCGTAACGCTCGGCGCGCGCGAACGCCGCCGCGGCCCAGCTGCGCCGCTCCTCGAGCGTCGGCCCTCCATGTTCGAGCGCGCGGGTGAACTGTTCGAACGCAGCGGGCTCGGTCAACACGCTGACGTTCTCATAGTTCTTGGCCGCGGCGCGCAACAGCGTGACGCCACCGATGTCGATCTGTTCGATCACCTGAGCCTCGCTCGCGCCCGGTGCCGCTGCGGCTTGTTCGAATGGATAGAGCGTCACGGCGACTACGGCGAAGGGTTCTATTGTGTGTGCACGCAGGTCGGCGACGTGCGCAGGCACTCGTTGGTCCGCTAAGATGCCCGCCATGATCGCCGGGTGCAGCGTCTTGACGCGACCGTCGAGCAGCGGCGGGAAGCCCGTGACATAACTGACGTCTTCAACCGCAAGTCCGAGCGCGGCGATCGCGTTGGCCGTTCCGCTGGTCGCGACTAGTCGATAGCCGTGTGACGATAACGAGCGGGCGAGGCTCTCGAGACCGTTTCGGTCCGAGAGCGAGATCAGGGCTGCCGGTGCGGCGCTAGGCACCCACCTGCTCCAGCGCGAGCGAGAGCAGGTTGGACACGCCGGGTTCGCCCATGGTGACGCCGTAGATTCGATCGGCGAGCGTCATCGTCGCCTTATTGTGGGTGATGATGACGATCTGCGCGCGATTTGCGAACTCAGTGAGCACCTGACCGAAGCGGCCGATGTTAGCCTCATCGAGCGCCGCGTCGATCTCGTCGAAGATGTAGAACGGGCTCGGCCGCACGCTTAAGATCGCGAAGATCAGTGCGACCGCCGTCAGCGAACGCTCGCCGCCCGACAGCGCGTTGAGGCTTTGCATCTTCTTGCCCGGCGGCTGGGCCGCGATCTCCACGCCGGCGAGCGCCGGGTCGTCAGATTCGGCGAGCCAGATCTTACCGACGCCGCCCGCGAACAGCCGCGAGAACATGTCGGAGAACGCGACCGACACTTTTTCGAACACGGCGTTGAACTGACGCACCGACTCGGCATCGATGTCGGCGATCACTTGCAGGATGCTCGCGCGCGCGCGTTCGAGGTCCATCAGTTGAGTGCGCAAGAAGTCGCGCCGCTCGAGGAGCGCCGCTTGATCTTCGAGCGCGTTGAGATTCACGCCGCCGAGGCGGGCGAGCTCTTCACGCAAGCGGCGGATATCGGCGTCGACGTCGCCGTCGTATTCCGCGTGGCGCTCGGCAACCTCATCGCATTCCTGTGGCGTCGCCGGGTTCTGCGCGAACTGCTGCGCCAGCACCGCGAGCTCCGCGTCGATTTCGGCCAACCTGATGCGCTGGCGCTCGAGTTCGAGCGAACGCTCCTTAGTATCCGACTGCTCGACGTTCAGGCGCTCTTCGAGCTCGCGAACTTTTGTGACGAACGCATCGCGCGTCTCGCGCAAGGCGTGTGCATCGCGTTCGGTGTCGAGCTGTGCCGCGTCGACTTCCGCTCGGCGCCGGCGGGCGGTCTCGAGCTCGCCGCGCGTCGTCGTTTCGTCATCCTTCGAGGCCGCAACCGCTGCGAGCCGCTGAGCATGCGCGTCGCGGCGTTGCG
>Ga0126371_10002027_pt1 | contig 17322 bp, 9 predicted proteins | sample PanSoiMetaPlot_4_FD_110145 | JGI IMG/M metagenome (GOLD analysis project Ga0126371, IMG submission 110145) | Tropical forest soil microbial communities from Panama - MetaG Plot_4 | ecosystem: Environmental > Terrestrial > Soil > Tropical forest > Bulk soil | place: Panama | collected 2016-02-17 | reverse complement strand
TGATTGTTGGTCTCCAGCACCACGGAGTACTTGTCAAAAGAACGGATTCGGCCCGTCAGCTTGACCCCACTCAGCAGATAGATCGTAATGTTGAGCTTTTCCTTGCGGGCCGTGTTGAGGAAAGAATCCTGGATATTTTGCGCCGGCTTGTTTTCCATCTGCCGATCTCCTTGCAAATTGGATGTTCAGACTCAGCTGTTCCTCGCAGCCCGTGGCGCAGGCGGCCGAAAGGCCCAGGGGGGACAACTGTTTGCAGCCCGATTTTGGCGCGCTCGAAACCGGGCTCCTCGCAGCAGCACTCCGTACAATACGAGGTCATGCGCGACTTTTCAACCTGACTTTCAAAAAGAATTTTGACTTATTCCTGCCTCTAACTTTGTGAAATCCGGCACCGGACGGGCTTCCAGACGCGAGACTGTTTGAGTGGCGTAATTCGGCGTCTCATCCGCCGCGGATGTCCTTACCCAGTAACATCGACTCTTAATTACTACGTTACCTCCCGTAGGCGAGCTGCTTGTCTCACAAAAGCGCGAGTTGAGGTCCGGTGTCGTCCCGATCGAGAACTGAAACTTTAGTGACCATCAACTCCCTCCGCAAGCAACCGGCCCACAAACGCGACCCGTGCCGCCGACGTTGTACAATGCGCCCTTACTTCACCGGAGGACCTGCATGCTCCACCTCGCAACGTCGCTCGGCCCCAACATCCACATACCCGCCGATGTGCGCACTAACATCGAAATCATTCTTCGCTGGATTCACTTCGTCGCCGGCATTATCTGGATCGGCCTGCTCTACTTCTTTAATCTCGTGAACGTGCCCTTGCAGAAAGAACTCGACGCCACGACCAAGGGCAAAGTCGTCCCTCCTCTTATGCTGCGCTCGTTGTGGTGGTTTCGAATGGCGGCCGTCATCACCGTCCTAGTCGGACTCGCTTATTGGGGATCCTTCGTCGTTGGTGTCGACGCGAAGAACGGCAACGCATCTTCAGGAACAGTCATGCTCAGCTTCTTCGGCATCTGGACGATCGTCTGGGGAATTCTCTACGCAGTCCTGATTCCTGGCAGAGGCGCTCTGGACAAAGGTCCAGTGATCGGGGTGATCTACGCAATCGTCGTGATCGGAGCGTCATGGCTCTTCCTGAGCCTCAACGATCACGGATGGGAAAGCAATCGCCTGCTCTCCATCGGCATCGGCGGAGGTATCGGCTGGGTCATGATGCTCAATGTCTGGGGAGTGATCTGGCGCATTCAAAAGCGTCTGATCGCGTGGACGAAAGACAACGCCGCCAACGGCACTCCGATTCCAGAACAATCGAAACGCATGGCCCGCATGGCGTTTCTTACCTCACGAGCCAACGCGATTCTTAGTCTTCCGTTGCTGTTCTTTATGGGAGCAGCCAGCCACTACCCGATGTTTGGGAAGTAGCGAGTCGCAAGAATCCACCGAATTTCACAACATGGACAAACAGATCGAGACGCGTGGGTCTCCACCAGCAAAGGAAAAGTGCCTGCGAGACTGCCTCGCAGGCATCGAAGTTTTGAAGTGCTGAGGTTAGAAGGTGAGCTTAAGCGCTGCCTGCATCTGCCTCGCTGATGTTGTTGCATCCGGACGTCCAACAGTCGAACTGATCAACCCGAACGTCGGGGAACTCTCCAAATTGTCTGGCTGCCCGAAGTGCGGGTGGTTGAAGATGTTGTAGCCTTCCACGCGCAATTCAAGGCCGAAGCGCTCTGTCAGCCGCATTTTCTTTGCAAAAGCGAGATCAAAGTTCACGTAGCCTGGGCCATAGAACTGATTTCGGGCTACGGTGCCAGCGCGACCAAAAGGTGGCGTTGTAAACGCTCCGGGATCCCCAAAGTAAACTTTCTCATCGATCGAAGTTGCCCCCACAGCGTAAGGATTTCCAGACACGTCGCACCAAGACGCAATTCCAGTTCGCTGGCTGTCGCGAACGCAGCGAACCTCAAATGGGTGCCCACCTTGGATGCTTGTCACTCCTGAAAACTGAATGCCTTCGAATATTTTTCCGATGGCTCCTGAACTCAGGTAAGCCTTCCCACGTCCGATCGGCGCTTCCCAGATGTAATTGATCACCAGAATGTGGCGGATATCGTTATCAGAGTTCCCCCAATCCTGCGCAAGGTTACGAGAGTTACGCGGGAATGTGCGATTGCCAGCCGCCGGAGCCAACGGATCGGATGAGTCATCCAAACCGTGTGCCCACGTGTAGGAACCTTGCACTTGCAAACCGTGGCTGAGGCGATGAGTGAACTTTAGCTGGAAGGCGTTATAGCTCGAGTCTGCGCTCGATCTTTGATAGAAGGGCTGAAATAGGGCGTTGTGAGCGACCGCATTGAAGGGGAGAATCCCGAAGTCGCCGCCGAAATACAAGGTCTGTCCCGAAACATCAGCCGGCGAACATCCAAAAGCATTCGTGGGGTCACTGCAATACGCTACAAGGCTCGCTACGAGATTCGGATCAGGGGGGTTGCCATCAACTTGGCGATAGATCCAACTACCCTTCGAGCCCACGTAGGCTATATCCAGGCTGTTGTTTCCTGGCAACTCCCTTTGGATTCCAAAATTCCAGTTGTTGCTGGCGGAATTCCGGAAGTGCGTATCGAAAACAATTGGCTCGATCAGGCTTCCATCTGGAACAACAGGCGATGGTGTCGTGGTGGGGGCGACGATCGGGAACTGCCCAGTCCCGAAGGCGTCGTTCATTGTTTCAAAGGGGAAATTGTTGTAGTCCTGCTCGAAAGGTGGGTTGCCACGAGCGTTGCCAAAGAGGTTTCCAAAAACGCGGTCATGGAAAATGCCGAAGGCGGCGCGCACCGCAGTTTTCCCGTCATGCCATGGATCCCACGAGAAACCAATCCGGGGTTCGATGTTTGAGTAATCCTGCTTGTAGATTTGTTTGCCCGTGCCTGGACCTACGGCGGAAAAGACAACCGGGAACGCATCGGGCGGAGTCAGCAAATTCGAGAAATTAGCATTCTCTTCGTACGGAACTCCATCGAGTTGATAGCGCAACCCTAGCGTTAATGTGAAATTCGGACGGACCTTCCATGTGTCCTGCCCAAACCAATCATATTCGTGTTGATGGAAGATCTTATTGTCCGTCCCGACGCGCGATGCAGCCTTGTTGAAAAACTCGCCCGCAAAGTCGTTGTAGACAAATCCATAGAGAGCAGAAGCCGCATCTTCTAGCGCAACTGAGTCATTCGCTGGAGGATTAATGAGGCTTACTTGCCCTTGTGTGTTCGTGAAAGCGGACATCGTTACTTGTCGCCGCGAGAAGAAATTATTAGCGCCGCTCTCATGTACGTTCCTGAAGTCGACACCAAACTTCAATGTGTGCGAGCCTTTTACCCAACTCAGGCTATCGCTGTAGCTCGTGGTTCCAGTCCTGCGATCTTGGCCGTTAGACACAAGATCTATGCACCCCATCGAAGCAAATGGACCTAAATAATAGTCGGTCGCGTTCCCGAATGTATCCGTGGGAGCAATGCTGTCGAATGTTCGATTCGTGCACGTAAATCCGGCAAAGATGTGATTCCACCCGAACAGAAAGTTGTTAATGAGCGTGGGCCGCAAAACGGACGTTAAGTTTGCAGCGACACCCTGATTGATTGCCTTTTCCCCAGTTGCTCCCATATTGCCAGGCAAGATGTCATCGTGAAAGGGATCTGGGTCCGAGAAATCGTTGTACCCGTAGCGTGCGGTAATTGTGTGCTTGTCGGTAATGTGGTGGTCGACCTTGACTACTCCCTGCCAACTATTTTGTTTCGAAGCACTCGGGAAAAAAACGGTGCCCACCAAGCCGTCGGGGGACGATGTGGGAGTGGGATACAGCGCGAGGATCTTTTGCGCTGTAGGATCAAGTGGTAAACCAAGCGCGTTGTTGGCTCCCGTCGGTGTCAGGTCGATGGGTTGACCCAAATAGTTGAATATTCCGGTTTTGAAATCTGCCGTTGGTACTACCGCCGAATTCGTCAAAGTCGTACGGAACCGCTGGAACTCCTGGTTGACAAAGAAGAACGTTCTGTTCTTGATGATCGGGGCGCCGAACGAATAACCAAACTGATTTCGTATATATGGGTCCATCGGCTGGGGCGCGCCAGACGCAGGATCCACGGCGCGGTTGAACCAATCTCGCGCGCCGCCAAAGCTGTTCCAGCGGCCAAACTCGTAAGCTGCTCCGTGAAATTCGTTCGTTCCGCTCTTCGTTACGACGTCAACGATTGCCCCGGTATTCCTGCCATACTCGGCGTTGAAGTTGTTCGTGATCACTCGAAATTCTTGGGCCGAGTCGGGATTAATGCTCAGCGCGCCACTTGGTCCACCTGGAACGGAGGTGTCGTTGTTGTCGGCGCCGTCGAGCAAGAAGTTGTTATTTCGTTCACGTGAGCCGTTGACTGTAATTCCACCGAGATAGGACGTCGTCTGCGAAGTTCCCGGTGACAAAAGAATCAGGCTGTAAGGATCGCGAGTGATTAGAGGCAGGTCGGCAATCTCCCGCGAATCCACCAGATTGCTGACCTGCGCTGTTTCGAGATCGACGGGCGGCGCCTCGCTGGCTCGCACAACCACTTCTTCGGTGACGGCACCGGGCTCCAGAACACCGTCTGCCGTTAGTGCCTGCGCAACGGTGAGTTCCACATCATCTAGACGGAACGATTTGAACCCACCTTTCTTGATGGAGATCCCGTAATGTCCCACCGCCAGGTTCTGGATGCTATAAACCCCGGTATTGCCCGTCTGGACGACGCGCGTGTCATTTGTCGCCAAATTCCTAACCGTCACTTCCGCGCCCTGCACAACGGCGCCGGACTGGTCGGTCACGGTTCCCTGAATCGATCCTGTTTGAGCCAAAGCCAGACCGCTCGCCAGAACGAGCGTCGTTACCACCAAGAGAATGCGTAGTCTCTGCATTCGTTTCCTCCAAATAAGTGCGGTAAATTCAAAGATATGCACAAAGGCCCACGTCCGCAGACAAGAACTGTCTACCAGCAAAGTTCAAGGGGAGATAAAAAAAGTACAGCAACTGCCACGCCAAAACAGTATCATGTTATGTCATTGCTGTTCAGTGCGTTACAGACCGTCTTACCACAAAATCCGCATTCCCGAATTTCAACGGGCTCAAAGTGTATGAAAAATCGGATTGAGCAGCTCAAGTCGCACGGTAACAAAATGTTGTGTACGAGTCGATAACTGTGGGGATTACTGCTGATTACGAAGGTAACAATGAAAAACCGCGGTCCGAAGGTCTGGCGATTGAGAGGGGTCCTCTGAGCAAATGAGGAGGGCAAGAACGACGGCCAAGAACCCCACAAATGAGGATTTCATACCAAGCTGAAAATCAATGCTCAGGCAAAGGTTGTTCCGACCTGAGCTCCCAATTACATAATTGCTTGCACTCGTCCATAACCTCCGTTGAACTAAGATGCTGTAAAGCCGTAAAAAAAACGGACACTCCGAGTCGGGAGTGTCCGCTATTCAAGAACTCACCCCGGATCCCTAGAAATTGATTTTCGCTCCTAGTTGGATGATCCGTGGATCCCGTGAGGTGAGTACCTGGCCGAATACTCCTCCGCCTCCGTTCTGTACGTCTTGAACCGAATTAGTGCCCAGCGGATCAGGCATAAGGAACTGAGTGTGGTTAAATACGTTAAAGAATTCAAACCGCAACTCCAGCCCCACTCTTTCCGTGAACTTGGTCTCTTTTGCAACGGCAGCGTCAGTGTTTGAGATCCCCGGGCCGTGGAAGGTGTTGCGGTCCACGTTCCCAAAGGTCCCGAAAGCGGCTGGGGCAAAGGAGTCAGGATTGAAGAAGAAGTGACCCGGGCTCCCGCCATCGAAACTCAACAACTGATGCGGATCGAGCTTCTGAAGCCGGGCTACCTGCTGCGGGCGATCCCAACACGAGTAGTACACGAACGCATCGCATGTGAACGAGGTGAACCCCGAGTCGCCAAGCGTAACCCCAAAACCGGTCTGGTACGTGGTGATTCCACTGACTCGCCAACCGTTCACCAATCGGTTTACGAAGCCGTTGGAATGGACCTTCGGGAACTCGTACGTATACGTCACAACAAAACGGTGACGGGCATCAAACGCCGAATCACCGCGGTCCAATGACGCGATTGGATTGTTGCCTCGAATGCCGCTGAACGCCAAGTCTTCGTAGCTCGATCCTTCGTCGATCGAATGACTCCAGGTGTAGGTCGCGAAAAACGAGACGCCGTGGGTCGGAGCCTTGTTCACTGTGACCTGCAGCGAGTTGTACCAGGAGTTCGCCCGCGTCCCTTCAGTCCCCAACGACGCAAAGATGTCGCCCGGATATACAGAATGGTCAGGGTAAAGAGGGTGCTGGAAGAGGAAGCCTGAGCCCGTGGCCGCGTTGCACGTTGGATCGGCGATACAGGCGGCCTGCCCAGCCGCTGTGATCGGATTACCCTCGGTGGATGTGATTAGCTTGCGTGCTGTTGCTCCGACGTACCCTATCCCCAAAATGGTCTTCGCGGGCAGCTCCCGCTGCATATTCAGGTTGAAGTTATAGGAATAGGGGGTATCGAATTTGGGATCCATTACGTTGAGCGACATGGGGAAGAACTGCGAGAAGTCGAGCGCAGCGCCAGGCTTCGGAAGGGTGAAGGGGAACTTGTTCGCGAGCGACTTTCCCGGTCGATTTGCAATATCGGTGAAAGGAGCGGCGAAGGAAGGCGATCCACCCACGTCAGCCGCTCCGCTGCTGTTCTGTGCGAAGGGTACAGCTCCCAGAAACTGCAACAGGAGCTCCTCCTCGTGGCGGTTGTAGTACATTCCAAATCCGCCGCGGATTGAGAATTTGCCCGGGCCGCCCGTAAACCAACTTCCTCCCTCGGGACTATAGGCAAAGCCTACGCGTGGCCCGAAGTGATTGTATTTTGTCTGAATCCCCATATGTTTGTTGCAGCCACGATCACCCGGGAAGTTCAGACCAGTAGGCGCTCCAGAAACGAGGCTACCGGTGGAATCGAATACCTGAGGAAAAACCGTCGATGCCTGTCCTGGAATGAAACAGTTCGAAGACACACCCTCGTTAAAGTTCTGTGAAATCGGCGTATCGATCTGATAGCCGGTACCGTAGGTCAGAGTGAGGTTGCTGCGAACTCGCCACTGGTCTTGAAAATACAAGTAGTACTCTTTAGCGGTCGCGTCGATGTGGCCTCCGCTGCCCTGTGCATAGGTCGCCGGAATGCCCAACAGGAAATCAGCCGCCGGCTGACCAGTCGTGAACGTAGACTGCTTGTTGAAACCGAACTGCCCGTTGTTATTCCCAAAAAATGGGTTGGCGACCATGAATGACCGCCCTTCAAATCCCATCTTGAGAGTGTGTTTGCCCGCTACTCTACTGAAGTTGTCCGTTAGCTGGTAAGTGGTGTCCACACGAGGCTGAGGACCATTACTGCTGAATCCCAGATTGAAGTAGCCGGTGATATTGATCCGCGGAACGCCCGCCCCAGCCGTGCCTTGTGGGTTTATGTCGAAGCCCAAGGAAGAAGGTTGTACGACCTTTTGAGGTAACACCGCTGCGAAGTCTAGCCGCGTCGCGCCCACCCGGAGTTCATTCAGCGTATTCACGCCAAAGCTGTGGTTCCAAGCAATCGTGGGCTGGTAGGTTTTGGTGGTTTGCTGGTCGCCAAATCCAGGTATTGTGGCGCCAGTAAAGGGAAGAGTCCGACTCTGGTTGTTTCCGCGCTGATACAAGAAAGTACCCCAAATCGAATCTTTGGGAGAAAAATTATGATCGACCCGGATGATCGCTTGATCGTTCAAGCCCGCAGCAAAGGGGCTAAACGTGAAATGATCACCGGAGTTCGCATGTGGAATTTGCCCCAGAAAGTTATTCGAGATGGTGTTGAAGTCCGCAGTCGGTATCACCCCGGCTGGGAACAACGTACACCACGCCGTCCCAGCAGGCTGCGTCACGCCGTTGCTGTCTTGCAGGGGAAACGGCGACGTTTTTGTTCCGAACGGGCAGCCTCCCGCAGTTGCGGCAAGCGCGGAAAAATCTCCCCCCCGTTCAGCGTCAGTAAAGACTTTGACATTGCCGCCAGACTGCGATTGCCGGAAGCGGGTTCCTTGATAGGATCCAAAAAAGAACGTGTGATCTTTCCAGATTGGGCCTCCCAACGTTCCTCCGAACTGATTCTGGTGAAAGACGCTCGGTGTACGTTGGAAGTAGCGATTTGAATTCAGGGCGGTGTCGCGAAAGAACTCGAATCCGGTGCCGTGGAAAGCATTGGTCCCAGTTTTGGTCACGGCGTTGAGGATGGCCCCTGAGTTCCTGCCGTATTCCGGGTTGATGGTGTTGGTGATCATCTGAACTTCGCCGATCGCGTCGGGGCTTGGAGTCACTAGGGGGCTGTTCAACGGGAGGTCGTTGGTGTCAGTACCGTTGACCAGAAAGCTGTTCTGCTGTGCCTGGCTTCCGTTGGTCGCATAGTTGGTGGTAAAGCGCGATTCCGACGCGACCACGCCAGGCAGCGTTTGCTGGAGCGTAATCCAGTTCCGTCCGTTCAGCGGGAGATCGGTGATGGTGGTGCCACTCAGGGTCGCTCCCAGCTGTATGCTCGTGGACTCCACCTGCACTCCATTTGCTTGAACTTCGAGTGTCTCACTCAAGGTGCCTAATTCCAGCGGAACGTTTTGCACAAAGATTTGATTCTGGATCACACCGATATTTCTCACCTCAAACCTCTTGAAGCCCGCTTTCGAGGCGCTCAGGACGTAGGTACCGGGCTTGAGGTTGATAAACAAATATGCGCCGTTTGCGTCCGAGGTGATTTCCATCGAGACTCCGGTACCCACCTCGGTAACCTTCACGTTGGCCCCACTTACTACGGCCCCGCTCGGATCGGTAATCGTGCCGCGAATGCGGCCGTAGAGTTCGTCGGCGCGAACTCCCTGTGTGACGAAGAGGACTACGAGGGCAAGAGCAATAGCTGCAAACGCGAGTCTGGGACGAAACGCATATTCCATGTTTGTCTCCTGAAACGAAGGCGTGTGCGGACAGGTGAACTTCGAGAAACGGGCCCCCAAAAAGCTTGTGCAGCGACCCAAAGCTACACAGACTGTCCCAGACAGCTGGCAAATACATTGCCAAAGACAATTTGTGTTATGTCTAGGTTGGTTATACAGATACAGATGTAGACAATTTGTCTCTATAAAAAATAGGGATCGATTTCTATGAATTTCAATATAACGACATAAGTAGTAAGTCACGTAGACACAGCTGTTTGGGGCGCGTAGGGGGGGTACGAGAAGATCAGGCGACCGGAATAACTAGACAGACAGGACAAAAATGCGGTTCCGATTTCTCAGAACCTGCATCGATGTTTGAACCGGTTACGATCCGCCGCCGTGACTCACGACATTCATTTTTCAACCAAGGTGCACCGTTAGCATTTCTTACGTCCGCCCCCCCATGAAAAAAGGAGGGGCGTTAAGCCCCTCCTCAAAGTAAACGACGCTCGAACCTCAGACTGGGTTAGAACGTGAATTTGGCTAGCAGTGCGATCGACCGAGCATTGCTCGCGAATACCGCCTTCGGATTGTTGAAGTTCGCGTTTCCGGGGTTCACATAGGCCTTATAGCTGGCGCCCACGGAACTAAACCCGTTCACGTCGTTCACCCCCAAACCAAAGCCCGGGTTGCTTCCGGGAATGTACTGTGGATGGTTAATGATGTTCGCGAACTGAGCTCCGAAACGGAACTTCATTCTCTCAGTGATGTTGAGGTCCTTATAGACAGCAAGGTCGATGTTGTTCGTGCCCGGCGCCTGCAGAGTATTTCGGCTCAGGTTGGAGAGAGCTCCGACGCCCGTTCGAATGTATTGAGCATTCGGATTCTTCGCCACATAGGCTACCGTGTCGCCGGCATTCGGCCCGGCTGTTGCCTTGAGAGCCGTAACGTCCGTTCCGACTCCCTTCTGGCCGCTAGGATTGAGAATGGCTCGATCGCCCGCGGAGTCAATATTGAGGTTTGCGTCTCGATTCGCTTGGGCAGTAACCCATTGTCCCGTTTCAAATGTGTACACGGGGCTGAACTGCCAATTCCCCACCACGTTCTTCATAAACCAGTTTCGATCCGTAAAGATCTCAGGTTTGTAAACCATGGCAAGGGTGAACCTTTGCGCACGATCCAGCGCTGAATTCGCCTTGTCCGCCTTTCCGAAGCTGAAGAAATCTTGGGGACGGCGAGGCGTAATGTCGGTGCTGTGGAAGTCTGCCGTGCTGTTATCGATCGTGTGGCTCCAGGTGTACGCTGCCTGGAAAAGCAGTCCATTGCTCATCCGTCGTGTCAAGCTGCCCTGGAGACCCTGGTAGGTGGACCATCCACCAGGAATGAACGCCGTGATGAAGGGCGCGCAGTCTGCCGGGGTTGTCGCCGGCACAGGGCACCCAAAACCCGCGTTTGCTAGTGCCTGGTCGAACGGATTCCCGCTCTTCAACGTTGTCAACCCTAGCGAAAGGGCGTTTAACGTGGCCTGATCAGGCGCCTGGAGATAGGTTGGTATGAAATTGGTCGGCGTAACAAGAGCATGTAGCGAAATGATGTTCTGGAAGCTCAGGTGATTGCCGCGTGTCCCTACATAGTTCATTTCAGCAGTGTAGTTCTTCCCAAATGCGTGCTGCACACCGAGATTCCAGTTCACCGAATACGGATCCTTGACCTGGTTCGGAATCCAGTTGGCCGTGTTGGATTTTGCCGTGGCCTCATCCAAAACCGTGATCCCACTGCCTCCACCACCGGACAACCCACCCCCGGCAAGAAAGCCCGGAGTAATCGCGGCCGGGTCTACGTTATTTGTCGAACCAACTTGTGGAGGCACCGCCAAAATACCGATGTTGTCGTACAAGGTGTCCCATGCAAGACTAAAACCGCCTCGGATTGAGGTGTTACCGCTCGAGCCAGGAGAGTAGGCGAAACCGACTCGTGGCGCCCAGTTGTTCTTCGGCGGCTGAACCTTGCCGAAGTTCAAAGGCTGGCCCGACTGAGGAACGATTAGGCTCGGCGTACTTGCTAGCGAATTGAGAGCTTGCCTGTTTTCGCCCGTCGGCGTTGTTGTGTACTCGTACCTGACCCCCAAATTGAGACTGAGGTGCTGCCGAACGCGCCAGGTATCGTTCACGTAGAAGTAGATTGCCTTCTGATTCCCGTAGTACGTCGTCGAACCTGTACTACGCTGTCCGAAGTTGTCGGGAGAGAAGTCTTCCAGGTATAGCTGCGTGGAGTTGTATTCGTAGTCGCCACGAGCGCGCTGCGTGAAGCCTTGCGGCGAAATGTACCAGCGGTACTCCGCACCAAACTTCAGCGTGTGGCTGCCCTTGGTCATGCTGACGTTGTCGACGATTTGATAGAAGTTCTGAATCGTAAACTGCGGAGCGTTTCCATCCGGCCCGACGTTCAAGCCGTTGCCGAGATCGAAAAGTGTAATGTTCGGAAATTGATCCAGGCCAGGATATTTAAAGGTGCCGGCCCCAATATTCTGCGCAAACCGATTGAATCCCAACCGGAATTCGTTATTCACCGTTGGCGAGAACGTGTGATATTCGCTGACATTCACCAGGTGGAAGGTGTTCCGGTACGGCGTGAAGAACACTCCTAACTGCGCAGCGTTGTCCAACAAATTCTCGCGATTGTAGATATACCTTCCGCGGATTTGGTCATTCTCGGAGAGATTGAAATCGATTCCCTGCACGAAGTTTGTCCAACTCTGCCATGCCGCGGGCACGATGGAGACGTTGCCGACCTCAACCTGTCCAGCAGGGCAACCGCCGTTTGCAGGAGCAACGAATGGGCTGAACGTGGTCGCACCCCCACCGGTGGTGCCATCGTACGTGATGCAATTATTAGGCGCTGCGGCAGGCGCTGTGGCTTGGGGGACATATTGCTTGAATATCCCGAGATTGGTTGCGCTGACGTTCGGATCTGAAGCAATAGCCGCCAACCCAGCAGCGGTGGGTGTTTGTACCGCTCCACCACCAACGGAAATGTAGCCCAGCGGATTACGCTCGAAGTTCGTGAAGAAGAAAAGCTTGTTCTTGATAATCGGGCCGCCAAGCGTCCCACCAAATCGATTGTTGTCTAACCGCGGATTTGACGTCAGGCCCTGCTGCACCCACGTCTGATCGACCGCATTCAGATTTCGATTTCTGAAGTACTCGTAGGCCGAACCATGGAAACTGTTGGTGCCACTCTTAACCGTCGTATTGAATTGACCTCCTGAGGAATGGCCGAACTCAGAATTGAATTGGTTCGAGAGCAGCGTGAAGTTCTCCACCGCGTCCGGGGGCACCGTAATCAGCGCACCGGTTACGGTCTTATTATTGTTGTCAACTCCCTCCACAGTGAAGTTGTTGTCGCGCGGCCGCTGTCCACCGACCGATGGGCCGACTCCAAGCCCCATGGAACTTGCGTTCGTTACACCGGGACTCAGCATCGATAGATTCAACACGCCCGCTCCAGCCCCTCCGGAGGACGTCAGCCCAAGATCTTGCGTCAAACGATCCGAGAATGTGTTTTGTAGCTGAGCGGTGGTCGTATCAACCGGTGGGGTCTCGCCACTCACCTCGACAGTGGTTGAACTAGTTCCAACTTCCAACTTGATGTTTATGTTGTTTGACTTGTTCAGTTCAACGGGTACGTTCTCGATAGTGGTTGTTTTGAAACCGGAAGATGTTGCGGATACCTTGTATGTCCCCACCGGCAAGTTGGTGAACAGATAACCTCCGGTGCCAGACGAAACTGTACTGACCCGTTGGCCAGTCGCATCGTTTAACGCTGTGACGGTCGCTCCGTTTAGTGCAGCTCCCGATGGGTCAGTCACAGTGCCAGTAAGGTTCCCACTGATGGCTTGTCCGAATGCGGCGGGCACGAGGCTGATCGCCAAGCAGACGACACTCAATGCGGCCAGTTTGAAATTCTTGTTGGCTCGAATCATCGTAGTTTTCTCCTGCAAACTTGAAACGTGTAGTCCTAAACCTTGAAGCGAACGGAACTCAAAGTAGAAATAAACCTGCGAAACAGACGAAACGGTAGAAAGACATACCTATGCCAAGACACAGCGGTGCAACTCCACTACCAAAACATGGAATGATAACAGACCATTGTTCTTAGCGATTTGTATTACTGGAACGAGGGCGGAAATTCTGAAAACGGAAGGAGTACTATTAGCGGCGTATGAATATTCGTAGGGATTTTGTCTCTTCGCCTTACCGTCTGCTCGATAGCACCAATACAAATCACAACACTGTACAATTTGTTGTGTACAGGTAGGCGACTTTCCCAGCAGGTTCGGGTTCGCAAAGAAATGGCCCCGGGTTACCGGGGCCACGAAATTTCAGCTACGTTCCTTCGGTGCTTTGTATCGTGCTCCGATCTAACTCTTGCTGATCGTTAGAACCTCAACTTTCCTTCAAACTGAATGATGCGGGCCGAAGCAGCCGCTCCTACGAACGATCCGTAAGGACTGGCGGGAGTCGACACGGCGCTCTGAATGTAGCCCACGGTCGTGTCGGGATGAAGCCATGGTGTTGCCTCGGCATCGACTGACGCCAACGCCCAGTTGGGATTCGCGAAATTCGGGTGATAAAAGAAGTTGTAGAAGTTTGCGCCTATCCCCAATTTCACCCGCTCAGTGATGTTGAAGTTCCTAATAACGCTCAGATTCATGTCGAACAAATTCGGACCACGGTACTGTGTTCTGCACTGTGGGTAGCACGTACCGCAGTCCTTCATAATCGACGTAGAAGAACGTCTTGTTCTTGAAGATCGGGCCACCGAAGTCGGCGCCCCACTGGTTGGCATTTGCGAACGGTCGCAGCGTCCCGGAATTATTCGCGAACCAATCGTTCGCGTTCATCCCTCGTCCATTCCCGTCGTACTTCACGCCCCCGTGCCAATCGTTCGTCCCCGACTTCGTGATGTACCTGACCTGTGCGCCCGCCTGCTGGCCATACTGGCCAGAATAGGGATTGGTCACTACGGTCGCTTCCTGGATCTCGTTTACACCCAGCGTGAGATTGGTGGCGCCGGAGTTGTTAATGTTGAAGAATGGATCCATGTTGTTCTCGCCGTTCACGGTGAACAGGTTCGACGTCGCCGGCATGCCGTTGACGGTCAGGTTGCCGTATTCACCTGAGGTGTTCATCGTGGCGCCGGGCGCGGTCTGCGCGATGTTGGTGAGATCGCCGCGCCCGGGTTCGGCACATCCTGGCACGATGCGCTGATCGTATGTAGTGGCGGCACCGGAGGTTTCAGTGTTTACCACGGATGCTGCAGCCGTCACCTCGATTGTCTCCGAGGCCTGCCCCATCTCCAGCGTGAAATTCAACGTCGCGACCTGGCCCACGGCCACGCTGGCGCGACGCTCTTGCTTCTTGCATCCGGCTCGCTCCAAGGTCACAGAGTATTGACCGGGCTTGAGCAGTGAGAACCGGAAGTAACCCGCGTCGTTGGTGGTTGTCGTCTGAGATTCGCCGCGGTCGAGGCTGACCAATGTCACTTTGGCGTTGGCGATCACTGCCCCCGAGGGGTCACTGACCGTGGACCTGCAATATCTCCCGAGATGAGGGATTGGGCTAACATCGAGGGCGCCGCCCACAGCGCGACGGCCAGCAGGGTCATTCCAATAAACAAGAATTGAATCGCTCGTCTGCGATTTTGATATGACATGGCTCTCTCCCGAGACATAGGAACTCGGCTCGCGCTGTCCCCGAAAACGAATAGAAAACTGGAAGAAGGACAATCGCGCACAAAGCAGACACCGCGAGCAAATACACGTCGCCCGGAACACCGGGGGCACGACCCCGACATCATCGTCGCGACCCGTACCAGCTCGCAGTGACGATGCACACAACCTTTTGTGATAAGGGCTGCGCACGGTTCCGCATCGAAGACTGCTAGTTGGGCAGGACCGGCACGCTCATTTACGATGAAATCCCGAACGTCATGACAGATTCCGACGCACACGCTGCGGCTTATCGCCACGGTATCGACCTTTTCAACCAGGAGAAGTTCTTCGACGCGCACGAAGTTCTGGAAGACGTCTGGCGTGACGCCCCGGAACCCGAGCGCAAATTTCTGCAGGGCCTGATTCAGGTCGCGGTCGCCTTCCACCATCACACGCGCGGAAATGTTGTTGGCTGTCTGTCGCTGCTAAACCGGGGCGGCCGAAATCTATCGCTTTACGACTCACCTCACGGCGGGATAGCCGTTTCAACTCTGTTGCAGCTGCTGAATGAGTGGAAGGATGCGGTCGCATCCGATCACCGAGTTCCGCCGTTTCCAAAGCTGCAAGTGGACTTCTCGTCGCTTCAGTAGGTGGGACGCTTGAGCATTCCTCAACCTGCTAGAATTTTCTCTGTCTCGTGACTCAACCTTCTAGTTCGAAGACGGGCGCCGAACCGCGGCTTGCCTCGGTTCCAATGCTCGATCTCACACGCCAGTACGCGCAGATTCGCGAGGAAGTTCTGGCCGCCATCGAGCGAGTCTGCTCATCGCAACATTTCATCCTCGGCGCCGAAGTCGAGATGCTCGAGCGGGAGGTTGCGGCATTTGTCGGTGCGGCCGATGGTGTTGGATGCGCCTCCGGAACGGATGCGCTCTGGCTCGCCCTCCTAGCGGTGGGCGTACAGCCCGGCGATTCAGTTATCACCACCGCGTTCAGTTTCTTCGCTTCCGCAAGCGCCATTGTGCGAGCCGGCGCCCGTCCGATCCTCATGGACGTCGAACCTCACACGCTCAATCTCGATCCGGCGAAAGTGGAAGCGTACTTGCGCGCGGAAGGGCCAACAGGCTTGCGCGCTTTGCTTCCGGTGCACCTTTACGGCCAGTGCGCGCAAATCGACGCCTTCGAGCGCCTTGCCCGCGAATTCGATCTCGCCATCGTGGAAGACGCCGCTCAGGCTATCGGCGCTGCTTGGCACGACCGTCGTGCCGGATCTTTAGGCGCAACCGCTGCTTTCAGTTTCTATCCGACGAAGAATCTCAGCGCATACGGCGACGCTGGTCTCGTCACGACGAATAATCCGGAAATGGCGGAGCACATGCGACGCTTGCGTAATCACGGGAGCCCGCGTCGCTATCTGCACGAAGAACTCGGCTGGAATTGCCGCCTCGATGCGATTCAAGCGGCCATCCTGCGGGTCAAACTCCCGCGGGTCGAAAAATGGAATCAGCAGCGTCGCGAACACGCCGCCACTTACGATCGATTGTTAACACAGTCCGGACTTACGTCCGCAACCATCGATTCACCGATTCGGCCGCTAGGTACAACGCCGCACGCACAGCACGTCTATCATCAATACGTAGTGCGCGCTAAGCGCCGCGACGACTTGCGCTTGTTCCTCTCGGACCGCAAGATCGGTACCGAGATTTACTACCCAATTCCGATCCATCTCCAGCCGGTTTTTGCGTATCTGGGATATCGCGAAGGCGACTTGCCCGAATCCGAGAGTGCTGCGCGAGAAGTGCTGGCTCTACCGATGTTCCCCGAACTCACCGACGAGGAACAGCAATGGGTCGTGGAGAGCATTGCGGAGTTCTATTCGTAGCGCTTCGCTATCAGCTTTCCGCTATCTGCTCTCAGCCTTCTACTCCGCGCTATCTCAACAGCGGTACGGTTACCGTGTTTGAGAGGCGTAGTCTCCAAAGCCGGGTACAAACTCTATTTCTGATGACAGCAAGCTGAAGGCTGAGAACTGAAAGCTGACAGCTGAAAGCTGAGAGCTGTCTCACGGCAAACACTTCCCCATAAAGTCGACCAGGTCTTTCTTCATCTTCTGGTGCGAGCCGCTGTCGACGTAGACCATGTGTCCCGCTTCGTAAGTTTCATACGAGATGTTCTTGCGGAAGTTCGGTCCCAGATCCAGGTGATCGACGGAATAGTTTGCCGCGTAATAAGGCGTCGCGAGGTCGTAGTAACCCTCCATCACGAGCACTTTCAGATACGGATTCTTCACCAGCGCCGCGCGCAGTCCCGGCCCCGTATTCGGATAGCCCCTGGTCGCCTCACCCCACTCCCACTTCTGAAACGCCGGTTCGTCCCAAGCAAACACTTTGTAAGCAACGTCGACTTTGTAACCCAGTTCAGTGCGCACATAGTTGTTGAATACCGACGTGTACGGAGGCAGAATCGCCGAACTGGTTGGATCGTAGAAACGCGTGTCCAGCAGGCCTTCTGGATCAACACCCGTGAAACGCCCGTCCAAGCGGCCCACGCGCAGTTTTTGATCGAGAAGCAGATTGTGCGTAAACTCGCCGACATCGATG
>Ga0126371_10002026_pt1 | contig 17324 bp, 11 predicted proteins | sample PanSoiMetaPlot_4_FD_110145 | JGI IMG/M metagenome (GOLD analysis project Ga0126371, IMG submission 110145) | Tropical forest soil microbial communities from Panama - MetaG Plot_4 | ecosystem: Environmental > Terrestrial > Soil > Tropical forest > Bulk soil | place: Panama | collected 2016-02-17 | reverse complement strand
GGCGTGCGCTGCCTGGCCAAGCCAGGCGACTATGTTCAGCAGGGACAGCACATACTCGAACTCCGCGCCGACGACCCCGCTCGTTTCGCCCCGGCGCTTGCGGCGCTGCAGGCGGACGTGATCGCGATCGGCGGGCAACCGCCGCCCCAGGTCCCGCTGGTGGTCCAGGAGGTGGGAGGGTAAAGGCCATGAGCCCGACGATTGAGCAGATCCGCGCCGTGCCCAAGGTGCTGCTGCACGACCACCTGGACGGCGGGCTGCGCCCGGCGACCGTGATCGACCTGGCCGACGAGGCCAGCTACGACGGGCTGCCCACGCGCGACCCGAAAGAGCTGGCGAAGATCCTGACCGCCGGGGCCAATCGCGGCCACCTCAACCTCTACCTGGACGCGTTCCGGCACACGGTGGGCGTGATGCAGACGCCGGGCGCGCTGCACCGTGTCGCCAGGGAGTGCGCCGAGGACCTAGCCGCCGACGGGATCGTGTACGCGGAGGTGCGGTTCGCTCCCGAGCTGCACACCCAGCTTGGCCTGTCCCTCGATGAGGTGGTCGCGGCCGTGCTCGACGGCTTCAGGGAGGGCAGCGCCAACCGGCCCATCCGGGTGTACGCGCTGCTCACCGCGATGCGGACTGCGGCGCGCTCGCTGGAGATCGCCGAGCTCGCGGTGCGGTACAGGGACGCGGGCGTGGTCGGCTTCGACATCGCCGGCGCGGAGGCGGGCTGGCCGCCGAGTCGCCACCTGGATGCCTTCCAGTACATCCACAGGGAGAATTTTCACATCACCATTCATGCGGGCGAGGGGTTCGGCCTGCCGTCGATCTGGGAGGCCGTGCAGTACTGCGGCACCGAACGGCTGGGCCACGGCGTGCGGATTTCCGACGACATCGAGATCTCCACCGATGGCGCGGTCAACCTCGGCCGGCTCGCTAGCTACGTCCGTGACCGGCGCATCCCGCTTGAGATGTGCCCGACTTCGAACGTGCAGACCGGCGCGGCCGAGTCGATCGAGCGGCACCCGCTGCGGCTGCTGCGCCAGCTCCAGTTCCGGGTGACCGTGAACACGGACAACCGGCTGATGAGCCAGGTCACGCTGAGCTCGGAGTTCGAGCTCCTGGTCAGGGAGTTCGGCTACAGCTGGTCGGACATCGAGTGGCTGACGATCAACGCGATGAAGAGCGCGTTCGCCCCGTTCGACGAGCGTCTGCGGCTGATCAACACCGTGATCAAGCCCGGCTTCGCCACCGCCCGCGCGATGAGCGACGCCTACGTACCGCCCGATATGCTGGCCCGCTAACCGCCGCGCCAAGACTGCCCCCGACAACTTCGCGCCAATTCGCGCGTCTCTGGAATGTGGACCCCCTCACTGACGCCCCGCCGGATTCTGCGCGCACAGCCGCATGGCACGTGACCGCGCTTTACGAGGCGCACGCGACCGGCCTGGTCCGGTTGGCCATGCTCATGCTGCGCGACCAGCCGTCCGCCGAAGACGTGGTGCAGGACGCCTTCCTGGGGGTCTACCGCCGCTGGGACGCCCTGACGGACCAGGGCCGTGCCCTCGCGTACGTCCGCTCCAGCGTGCTCAACGGTTGCCGGACCGTGCTCAGGAGGCGGGCACAGCGCGGTCAGGTCTCCTTCATCGCACCGGATGCGGAGTCCGCTGAGGCCCGCATGCTGCTCGGCGAGGAGCACCGCGAGGTGCTCGCCGCGCTCCGTAGGCTCCCGGACCGCAAGCGCGAGGCGGTCGTGCTCAGGTACTGCCTCGACCTGCCGGAAGAAGAGGTTGCCAGGGTCATGAACGTCAGCCGAGGCACGGTCAAGTCGGCCGCCTCCCGGGGGCTCGCCGCCCTCGCCCGGATGCTGAGGGAACAGTCATGAGCGTCGTTTCGAGGCTGCGCGCGACCAGCGAGGCGGTCAGCGAGTCGATGCGCCCGGTCCGCCCGCTGGACCTGCCGCAGGTCCCGTCCCGGCTGCCCCGGCGGGCGCGCATGGCCCGCCGCTGGCCCTCCTGGCTGATCCCGCTAACCGCCGCCGCGGCCGTGCTCGCCGTCGCCGTCGCGCTTGTCGTCGTCAGGGACATCCCGGCAGGAAGGCCGTCTGCCAAAGCCCCCCGCGGTGTGACATCGAACGGCGCGGTCGCGGTTCCGGCCGACCCCGAGGCGGTCCCGAGCTACTGGGTGGCCCTTCGTAACTCGGTGGTCGTGGGCGACACACGCACCGGCAGCCTGCTCGCGACCATCGCACCGCCGGCACATTACGCGTTCGGCGGGGTGACGGGTGCGGCGGACGACCGCACTTTCGTGGTTGATGCCTGGGCGCTCGGTGGGAATACCCCTATCGAACTGAAATCGCGGTCGTGGTACCTGCTCCGCATCGCACCGGGAACCGCGCATCCCGCTGAGCTGACCAGCCTGGCCATCCCGGCGACGCCGGACAATGCACAGGTCGACGGCATAGCGCTCTCGCCCGACGGAACCAAGCTCGCCGTGATGTACCAGCCGAGCGGCGGCTCGTCGTCTCCCGGCCCGGTGAAACTGCTCATCTACGCGGTGCCTGCCGGGACGCTGCTGCGCTCCTGGGCCGGGCCGGCACCCCGCCCGGGCAGCAACGACTCGTGGTCCTTCGGCTTCTTCCCCGGCGCCGACAACAACACCACCCTGTCCTGGACGACGCGCGGGCGAACGCTGGCCTTCGCGTGGCGTACCGCGGATGGCCCAGGCCTGTACCTCCGGCTGCTGGACCTGACCCGTCCCGGGCACGACCTGCTCGCCGATAGCAGGGTTGTCGTCTCGATCGCAGACAAGGGCCACATCTACTGCCAAAGCCTCGCGATCACGGGCCAGGGCCGAACCGCGGTCTGCGGCGCGGACCTTCCGCGGGCGCTGCCGGCTGGCGTCACGCTTGACAAGGTGCTCAGGCCCGGTCCGTGGCTCGGCTGCCCCGCGCCCACGGACGCGGTCGAACCGGGATTCGCCGAGCTTTCGACGGTGACGGGAAAGGTGACCCGCGTGGTCTACCAGGTCAAGGGACTCTGCGTTGGCGGGGGGTCAGCCAGCGTGCTGTGGGCGAGCCCGTCGGGGAACACGATCCTCGGCATGATCGTCTACACCACCGGCAAGACGATGCAGCCGCACCGGATAGTCGTCCTGGTCAGCCACGGAACGACGACGCCGATCGCTTTCCCGGGCGCCGCCAAAATCTTGTTGCCCGGGGCAGTCGCCTTCTAGCGCCGGCGCCCGCGATCCTCATTCGGTGGCGATGGCCCGCATGACGTTGAGCTTCGCCGCTCTGCGGCTTGGCAGGATCGCCGCCGCCACACCGGCCAGCCCAGCCAGAATGATCACGATGAGCAGTCGCACGTACGGAACACTAAACACGGTGATGCCCTGATTCCGCTGGGCCAGCACCAGCGCCCAGCCGAAGAACACCCCCACCACCAGGCCGAGGAACGTTCCCTGCAATGCGACAATCACCGACTCCCAGCGGATCGTGCTGCGAAGCTGGCCGCGCGTCATCCCCACGGCCCGCATCACACCGAGCTCGCGGGTGCGTTCGAAGATCGACAGCGCGAGCGTATTGCCGATACCGAGCAGCGCGATGATGATCGCGAGCGCCAGCAGGGTGTAGATGAGCGCTAGCAACTGGTTGACGGGTTTTGTCTGTTCCGCCTTGTACGCGGCCTGGTCGAGCACGCTTGCCCCCACCGCGTACTGCGCGGTGAGTTTCTTCACCGCGGCGAGTGCCGCCTGCGTGCTGACGCCTGGCGCCTTCTTGACGAAAACCATGCTGTCGTAGTGCGGGGCTGCGAAGTTGGCGTCGTAGGCGGGAGTTCCGATGAAGTAGCGGGGCGACGGCGCCGCCTGGTGGTCACCGTAGATGAGAGCCACCCGCAGCGACCGCGCTCCGGTGTCCCGGAATACGACAGGCACGGTGTCGCCGAGCTTTAGGTGGTTGTCGGTGGCGAGGTTGGAGGCGACGGCGATGTCGTTGACGCCGAGGGCGCTCATCGACCCCTGCAGCGGGCTGACATCGAAGATCTGGCCGGCGGTGCGCGGATCGACCGCCGTGATCTCCTCCGCGTTGCCGAGGATCAGCGCGGAACCGACGCGCTCGCCAGTCGCGGCCGACACCTCAGGGAGTGCGTTCAGTTTCTGCGCGAGCGCCGGATCGACGCCGCCCCCGTTCATCCCGGTGCCGGAGTCAATCACGAAGTCCCCCGAGAACGACTTGTCGATGGTCGAGTTGATCGACGCCGTGGTGGAGGAGGCCAGGATGGTGATGAAGGCGACCAGGCCGACGCCGATCATCAGTGCGGACGCGCTAGCCGCGGTGCGCTTGGGGTTACGCATGGTGTTTTCCCGCGCCAGCGTGCCGGTCACGCCCTTGATCCTGGGCAGCGGCGCGCCGATGGTTCTGCTCAGCGGCAGCGATATCGTCCGGCCCAGCACCGACACGCCGACGAACACAAGCAGCACCCCCGCGCCGACGATCAGGAAGGCGTTGCCTACGTGGCCGAACAGGCCTGTGAACAGCGCGGCGATGCCCAGCACCAAGATGGTGATCCCGACCACGACCCGCTGCTTGGAGCCGTAGCCGGTGCTGCCGACCGTCGCCTCCTGCATGGCCGCGACGGGCGGCACCTTAGCCGCCTTTCGCGCGGGCGACACGGCCGCCACGACGGTGACGAAGAGCCCGACAAGCAGCGAGACGATGACCGTATTGGCGCTGACGACCAGGCTCCCGGAGGGAAGGTCAAAGCCGAGCAGGCCGAGCAGCGCCTTGAGGCCGGCGGCCACCGCCACTCCCACGGCAAGCCCCAGTATCGCGGCGATGAGTCCGACGGCGACCGCCTCGGTAATCACCGAGGCGAGCACCTGCCGCTTGCTGGCGCCCAGTGCCCGGAGCAATCCGTTCTCCCTGGTGCGCTGGGCGACGGTGATCGCGAACGTGTTCAGGATGATGAAGGCGCCGACCACTAGGGCCACGACCGCGAAGATGAGCAGGAATTTGCTGAATATCGACAGGAACTTCTGGAACTGGTCCTGGGTTTCCTTGATGACCGTCGCCCCGGTCACCGCTTCGGTCCCGGTGGGAAGTGCGCGCTGCAGGTTGCTGACAAGCTGCTGCTGTGAGACACCCTTATCAGCGACGAAGCTGATCGTGCTGAACTTGCCCGGCGCGGTGACGAGCCGTTGCGCCACGGGCGTGCTGAAGAGAACCACAGTCGCGCCCGCCGGGCTGTCAGCGGTGCCGAAGGCGGCGATCCCGGATATGCGCACCCGCTGCGGCGGCCCGTTCACCAGCACGGTCGTCGAGTCGCCCACGGCCAGATGCCCGAGATTGGCGCTCTGCTTGTCGATCACGACCTCATCGGGCAACCGCGGGGCATGGCCGGCTACCAGCCGGAACGGGTTGAGTGCCGGGACGGTGCTCCAGTTTCCGCCCAGGGTCGGCGCGCCGTTCGCCGGATTGCCGATCGCGGTGCCGTCACTGCCGATCAGCCTCGTGTACCCGAACGCGTTTCCCTCAGCGGCGGCGACGCCCGGCACCTTGCCCAGCGTCGGCACCAGGGACGCGTCGATGAACGGCCGCTGCTTGCCGCTGCCCATGGGCCCGTCGAATACCGCCTGAGCCCGGACGACGGCGTCGGTGCCCTTGTAAACGCCGGCCGACAGGTCGTTGAAAATATGGGTCATGGTGTCGCTGAGCACCAACGTTCCGGCGGTGAAGGCCACGCCGAGCACCACCGCGAGCGCCGACGTGACCAGGCGCAGCTTCCGGGCGAGCAGTCCTTGCAGGACGACAGAGAACATCCCCGCTCACTCCCCGAAACGCTTCATCCGTTCCAGCACGCGTTCGGCCGTCGGCTTCTGCATTTCGTCCACGATCCGCCCGTCCGCGAGGAAGACGATGCGGTCGGCGTAGCTAGCGGCCACCGGGTCGTGAGTGACCATGACGATGGTCTGGTGCATTTCGTCCACCGCTCGCCGCAGGAAGGTCAGCATCTCGGTACCCGACCGCGAGTCCAGGTTGCCGGTCGGCTCGTCGGCGAAGATGATCTCGGGGCGGCTGGCCAGTGCCCTGGCAACCGCGACCCGCTGCTGCTGGCCGCCGGACAGCTCGCTTGGCCGGTGCTCAAGCCGGTCGCCTATCCCCGTGATCTCGATGACCTTGCTGATCCAAGCCTGGTCGCCCTTGCGGCCGGCCAGCAGCAGCGGAAGCGTGATGTTCTTGGCGGCGCTGATGGTAGGCACCAGGTTGAAGGCCTGGAAGACGAAGCCGATGCGGTCCCGCCGCAGGATCGTCAGCCGCTGGTCATCGAGCGTGCTCAGGTCCACGTCGCCGACGAAGGCACTGCCGGATGTCAAGGTGTCAAGTCCGGCGACGCAGTGCAGCAGGGTTGACTTCCCCGAACCAGACGGGCCCATGATGGCGGTGTAGCGGCCGGCCTCGAACTCGACGGTGACGCCGTCGAGCGCGCGCACCTCGGTCTGGCCCTTCCCGTAAATCTTGACCGCGTCCCGCGTGCGGGCAGCGGCCTTGGTGCGGGCGGTCGGTTCGGTGACAACGTTGGCCATGGCGAGCTCCAGTCAATCCGTAATCCCTGACATCAAGAATGCGGATAGGCTCCTTGCCCGCCATCCGGGAAACTGCCGATACCGGCACGTATTTCAGCGGCCAGCCAGCCTCGACTTAACCACGTCGGCCGTTGCCTCGACGGCGAGTCCCAGCGCCATGCCGCCCGCGATGTCGAGCGGCAAATGAGCCCCTACGTAGAGCCGGGTCATCCCGACTAGGGGGACAGCGGCCAGGGCCAGGACACGGCCACCCGGACCGAGACGGGGATAGGCTGCGGCGCCAAGGCAGACGGCGACGGCAGCATGCCCGGACAGGTACCCGAGCCCGGCGGCTTCGCGGCCGCGGCGGCGTGTCCCTGGCAGCAGCGCCACCGGACGTGGCCGGCGCACTATCTGCTTGACTAGCTTGGCGAGCACCCAGGTACTCGTACCGCCGGCGAGCAGCAGGCCTGCCAGCTCGTCGTCCCCCGCCAGCCATGCGGTGGCGGCGGCCGCCGGTACCGCGCCAAAAGCGCCCAGCTGCATGACGACCCAGGCGGGCTGTTGCCACGAGTCGGGCAGGCCATTGACGGCCCGGAACGCGCCGGCCTCCCAGTGACCGACCCCGTCCCGGCGCGCCGCGCTGGCGGTTGCCAGCAGCGATGCGGCGCCGGCCCAGAGCCGGAACCGGGGATCGGCCAGCACATCGGGCAGCCGCGTCATGGCTTGATCTCACTCCAGCATTCTTTCGATGGCAAGTGTGGCGCCTTCCAGACGCCGGAAATCGGTAGCCGCCTCCGGGATTCCCCCGATGCAATCGCGTGCCGCGGGTCGGCATTGTCAGAAGCATGCTATGGGCCCGCACCTGACCGACCGGAAGGAGACCAGTGGCTGACACGGACCAGCGCCTCTTCCTGGTCGAGCATGACTTGCGCGGCCTGACGTCGTGGCAACTGGCCAGCGTGCACAGGGCACTGGGCGAGGCAGTCCGCCGGGAGAACAAGCGGGGACGGCGGATTCGCTACGTGCAGCGCATCTACGAGCCAGCCGAGCAGCGGTGCCTGTGCCTGTTCGAGGCCCCGAGCCCGGACCTGGTCCGCAGCGTCAACGACAACGCGCAGTTCCCGCTGGCCCGCGTGCTGGCCGTGCACAGCTGCGTACCGGACGAGGTCGGCTTCGAAGCGGATGCAGCCGCGGGCGACCCCTGAGCTGGCCGGTGGTGTGCTGTGTGGCGTGGCATAGTACCCGCAGCATGCCTCGCACTCGGCTTGGCTTGCACGTCCTGCACCGCGCCGGGCAATCCCGGTGCGGCGGCTAGCTCAGGTAGGCCCGTAATCACGGTCGGCTCGTTCAATTTCCCGGAAAGCGCCCTGCTCGCTTACCTGTACGCCGGAGCGCTGTCCGCCAGGGGTTACCCGGTTCGGGTCCTGCCAGATCTGGGCTCGCGGGAACTGGTCGATCCGGCCCTCATGACCGGCCTTGTCCAGGTGGTACCGGAATACGCCGGGTCGGCCCTTGAATTTGTCAGTGTCGGCCAGGTGCATGGCACGGCCAGCGTCGCGGTCACTGTGAGCGCACTGGACAAGTGGATGCAGGCGCGCGGCGTGATCGTAGCGCGGCCGGCCGCGGCCCAGGACTCCAACGCCATCGTGGTGACCGCCGCGACGGCATCCCGCTACCGGCTGCACGACGTTTCCGACCTCGCCGCGGTCGCGCCGCGGCTGATATTTGGCGGGCCGCCCGAATGCCCCGAGCGCCTGTATTGCCTGGCCGGCCTGCGTCATGCGTATGGGCTACGATTCCGCTCGTTCGTCGGGCTAGACGCCGGCGGGCCGCTGACCAGGCAGGCTCTGCTCGCAGGTGACATCGACGTGGCGCTGCTCTTCACGACCGATCCAGCGATCCGCGAACGGCACCTGGTTGTCCTAACTGACGACCGTCGCCTGCAGCCGGCCGAGAACGTCGTGCCTGTGCTCCGCCAAGCCACTGCACAGCGATACGGCACAGGGCTCGTCACCACGCTGGACGCCGTGTCGGCGCGGCTGTCCGGACATACTCTGCTGGCCCTGGACGCCCAGGTAGAGCTGGATGGTGGCGAGCCGCTCACGGTGGCCGACCACTGGCTGCGTGACCAGGGGCTAGTCCGGCCGAAGCGGGGACCGTCGTGAGCGACGGCGCGGCAAGCCAGACGTCCGCGGCCGGGCGGGTAAAGCGCCAGCGCCGCCCGACCGGCGCGCCGCCGCCGCTGCCCCGGCGGATCTCCAAGGACACCACGGCATGGATCGTGCTGGCCGCCGTTCTGTTGGCAGTGGCGTTCGGGATCTCGCAGCGCGCGCCGTGGCTCCAGGCCAATAGCTGGCTGTTGCGGCAGTTCGCCGCCACCCGGACGCCCTGGCTGACCGATGTGGCTAACTGGATCAACGACACAGGCATGAGCTGGCATCCGTTGCTCGCGCTCGCCGTGGTGCTGGCGGCCATTGTCCTGCGGCGCTGGCGGCACCTGCTGGTGTTCGCGCTGTGCCTGTTTGTCCTGGAAGTCTTTGGCGGGCTGATTTATGACGCGCTGTCAAGGCCACGGCCCTATGGGGTGCCGGTCATTGGCAGGTGGGACGGTTACTCCGCGCCATCCCCGACGGTGGTGGCGATCACGTTCCTGCTGACCAGCGCCGTGTACTGCCTAGCCGTACCGGGCCGCCCGCGGGCGTGGGCTACGGCGGCTGCGACGGTCGCGATCGCCGCGTTCTGCCTGTCCCGGTTGTACCTGGCCGTCGATCATCCGGACGACGTTCTCCTTGGCATTGTGCTGGGGGCGGCCATCCCGATTACCGCGTTCCGGTTCTTCACCCCTGACGAGCTATTTCCCGTCCTGTACCGGCGCGGCCGGACTGCGCACGTGGATGTGAGTGGCCAGCGCGGCGTGGCCATCAGGCAGGCGGTCCGTGACCAGCTCGGGCTGACCGTCTCTGACGTCAGGCCGGTAGGCCTCGCCTCATCGGCCGGGTCGACGCCGTTGCGCCTGACGATAGAGGACGGCGACCCGAGCGAATACCTGTTCGGCAAGCTGTACACCCGCGGCCACGTTCGCGCTGACCGCTGGTACAAGCTGTGGCGCACGATCTTGTACGGCACGCTCGAAGACGAGCACCCGTTCTCTTCTGTGCTGCAGCTGACCAAGTACGAGGACTATGCGCTGCGCCTGCTCCGGGATTCCGGGGTTCGCACCGCAGGGCCACACGGGATCGTGGAGATAACCCCGGAGCATGAGTACCTGCTGGTTACCGAGTTCTTCACCGGCGCGGTCGAGATCGGCGCGGCCGAGATCGACGACGGCATCATCGACCAGGGGTTGCTGCTGATCCGGAGGCTGTGGGATGCCGGCATCGCGCATCGCGACATAAAGCCGGGAAACCTGATGGTCAGGGACGGGCAGCTGCTGCTCATCGACGTCTCCTTCGTCCAGGTCCGCCCGTCACCATGGCGGCAGGCCGTCGACCTGGGCAACATGATGCTGGTCCTGGCTGTGCGCACCGATCCGGAGCGGGTCTACCGCCGCGCGCTGACCTACTTCACCCCCGATGAGCTGGCCGAGGCCTTCGCAGCCACCCGCGGCGTGGCCAGCCCGACCCAGCTGCGCGCATTCCTCAAACGCGATCCCCGCGACCTGATCGGCCGCTTCCGGGCACTGGCCCCGCCGCGGCGGCCCATCGCGCTGCAACGCTGGGAGCTACGGCGGGTCCTCGTCACGGCGGGCATGCTCGCCGTCGCCGCCGCGGCCATCGGCCTGGCCACGGCCGCGTTCCGCCCGGCGGTCAACATGGGGACCGCCGCCCCGGCCTGCGGCACCGGGCATTCCATGATCTTGTCCGCGCAGGCGGTACCGTCCGCGGCGCTGGTGCCGTGCATCGCGGAACTGCCATCAGGCTGGACTCCCGCCGGTGCCGACGTCAGGAACGGCCAGTCCACTTTCTGGCTGGACTCCGATCGGGCAGGCCCGCGGGCCGTTACCGTCACCCTGACCGCTACCTGCCAGACCTCAGCAGCCGAGCGTGTCCCGTCCGACCAGGCAGGCGCGCGGCGCTTCGAACGCCCGCTGAGCCTCGAGCCCAGATTCACCCTGGAGCGCATCTACACGTTCCCTGGCGGATGCGTCACCTATCAGTTCAGCTTCGTCCACGGCGCTGCGCCGACACTCGCCATCCCCGTCGACAGCGCGATCGCGTTCCAGCCGCGATCCGACCTGACCAGCTACGTCCGGCGCACCGCGAACTTGGCGCTGTGCGGACGCGGCGCCCCGTGCGCTCAGTAGTACTCAGTGGTGCTCGATGGTGCACACTGCCGCCGTCACCCGCTTGATCAACCCCATCGTCGCCTGCCACTCGCCTAATCGACCCCATCGTCACCCGGCTGATCAACCCCATCGTCACCCGGCTGATCAACCCCATCGTCACCCGGCTGATCAACCCCATTGTCACCCCACGTGGTGATTGCGACGGAGGACCGCGCCGCCTAGCGTGGGTTTCAAGCCGACTTGGCGTCGGCACAGGGGGGGTGATGTGTCCTGCCGAGTCCGCTGGCAGGCTGCGCGGTGAGCTGACCGAGTTCGTCGGGCGCCGATTGGAGCTTGCCCGGGTACGGGAGGCGCTCGAGGGCGCGCGCCTGGTCACGCTGACCGGACCCGGCGGGATCGGGAAGACACGGCTGGCGTTGCAGGTAGCGTCGGGGGCGGCACGCGCGTTCCGCGACGGCGCCTGTCTGGTCGAGCTAACCGGGTTGCGGGATCCCGGACTGCTCGTCCCTGAGGTGGTCCGGTCACTCGGCCTGTCTGACAAGTCGGCGCGATGGGCGATAGCGTCGCTGGCGAGCTATCTGCAGGACCGCCAGCTGCTACTGGTCATGGACGGGTGTGAGCACCTAGCGGACGCGTGCGCGGTGATGGCGGACGCGCTGCTGCGCGCCTGTCCGGGATTGCGCATCATCGCCACCAGCCGGCACGTGCTCGGCGTGGCCGGCGAAGTAACGATGGCGATTCCGCCGATGACCATCCCGGTGGAGCCTGGCCCTGGCGCCCCCGCCACACCCGACGAGCTGCTTCGATACGAGGCGGTGCGGTTGTTCACGGCGCGGGGCGCCGCGGTGCTACCGGGGTTCACAGTCGATGCCCGAAATGCCGCGGCGGTGGCGGAGGTGTGCCGGGCGCTGGACGGGATCCCGCTGGCGGTCGAGCTGGCCGCGGTCCGGCTGCGGTCGCTGTCGCCGGAGCAGATCGCCTCCCGGCTAGGTTCACGGTTCCACTTGCTTTCGGGCGGCGGGCCGGCCGGCCAGCCGCATCATCGGACCTTGCAGGCCGCGCTCGAGTGGAGTTACGACCTGCTGACCAATGACGAGCAGGCCATGTGGCGGCGGATGTCGGTGTTCGCCGGGTCTTTCGACCTGGACGCCGCCGAGGCGGTCTGCTCGGCAGGCCGGGTTGCGGCCGCGCAGGTCGCCGACCTGGTCGACGCCCTGGTGGCCAAGTCAATCCTCCTGCGCGAGGGGCGGGACACCGCGCGCTACCGGTTGCTGGACACCATCGGCGAGTTCGGTCAGGCGAAGGTTCGCGGGCGGGGCCGCGAGCGCGATCTCCGGCTACGGCACCGGGCCTGGTACGCGTCACTTGCGGCGCGCCAGGAGGCATTCGGCACCGGCCGGGCGCGGTGGATCGCCGAGCTGGACACCGATCACGAGAATCTGCGGGCGGCGTTGCGGTTCTGCCTGGCCGAGCCTGGGGAGGAAGCCGCCGGCGCGGAGATGGCGTGTGACCTATGGCGGTACTGGGAAACCCATGCGCATCTCACGGAGGGTCGCCGCATCCTGACCGCGCTACTGGACCGGCTGGACCGCGGGGCGCCGGCACGGCGGCGGGCACTGTGGGTCGCCGGATTCCTGGCACAGTTCCAGGGCGACATACCTGCCGCACGCACGCTGCTCAAGACCGGTCTGTCCGCCGCGCGCGAAGCGGGCGATGTCAACGCGGAGGCGTGGGCGTCGAGCTTCCTCGGCTGGGTGCTGTACTACGACGGAGATCACGAACAAGGCCACGCACTGGCCCGCACCGCCTTGCGCCTGCACCAGGAAGCCGAGAATCCGACGGGAGTGGTGATGGCGCTGATGGAGGCCGGCTACATCCACCTGTGCGCCGGAGAGGCGGCCGCGGCGGCCCGCTGGTTCAGCGAATGCGCCAGCACATGTGAGTGCATCGGCAATGTCTGGTACCACACGTATTCGCAGTGGGGGCTCGGAGTAGCGGCGCTGCTGCGCGCCGATCACGAGACCGCGGCCCAGCTGGAGCGGGCGGCGCTCTGCACCATGCGGAACATGGACGACTCGATGGGCGTGGTGTTGTGCCTGGACGCACTGGCCTGGACTGCCGCGGAAAGTGACGAGGCGATCCGGGCGGTGACGCTGGCCGCGGCGGCCGAAGCAGCGTGGGCGGCCATCCCGGCCGTGCCGGTGGAACCGCTTAGCCAGCATCATGACGCGGCGCTGACTGCCGCCCGGGCGGCATTGCCCGTCACGGAGTACCGGGCGGCCTTCGCGAAGGGCGCCGCGATGAGCCAGGCCGAGGCGATCGCGTTCGCCCTCGGCGAGACGGTGCCGCGACCCCGGCCGCCCAGCCCGGATGGCACCCAGACCCACGCGGGCCCCGGCCAGCTCACCCGGCGCGAGCAGGACGTGACGGCCCTGGTGGCCCAGGGGCTGTCCAACGGCCAGATCGCGGCCGCGCTGGTTATCTCGCCAAGGACGGTGGAGACCCACGTGCAGCACATCATGGACAAGCTCGGCTGCAGCTCCCGCGCCCAGATCGCCGCCTGGTCGGCGACTCTGCCGGACGCGCCCAAAGATCCGTAGGCCGGTCCGGTAATCCCCGGATGACCTACGCGGGTGCCCGCAGTCAGTGTCGATAGGGGGCAAGCGCAGTTGCCTAAGCGGCGCCGGGGGAGCATCGATGAGCAGTCTGAAAAGGGCCGCGGAGATTCCGGCCGGAAGTTGGACCAAGTGGGTTGTCGTGGGCTTCTGGCTGGTCATTCTGGTCCTCGCATTCCCGCTGTCTACCAAGCTCAACGGCGCGGAGAAGAACGACGCGAGCGCCTGGCTGCCCGCCAGCGCCGAGTCGACCCAGGTGCTTAACGCGCAGAACCGCTTCCAGTCGCCGAACGTCTTTTCCGGCGTCATCGTGTACGTCCGTAGCTCGGGCATCACCCCGGCGGACCAAGTCAAGGCGTCCGTCGACGCCAGGAGGTTCGCCACTGTGCCCGGCGCCGTGCCCGGCTCGATTACGGGGCCGATCAAGTCGGCCGACGGCAGGGCACTGGCGACCCTGATCAAAGTCAACGGCGGCTCCCAGGGCTGGAGCGGCGCGGAAAAGGCAGTCAACTCAATCCGCGCGATTGTTGGCCCGAGCCCGACCGCGAACGGCCTGACTTATCACGTCACCGGCCCGCTTGGGGTCAACTCCGATAGCAACCGCCAATTCAGCGGGATCGACAGCACGCTGCTGTTCTCGGCCATCGCGGTGGTCATCGTGATCTTGCTGATCACCTATCGGAGTCCGGTGCTGTGGCTGTTGCCGGTGATCTCTTCCGGCGTGGCGCTCATCATCGCCGAGGCGGTGGTCTACCTTTTCGCCGCGCACGCGGGCCTCACCGTCAACGCGCAGAGCGCAGGCATCCTCTACGTGCTGGTCTTCGGCGCCAGCACCGACTATGCGCTGCTGATCGTGGCGCGCTACCGAGAAGAATTGCGCCGCCACGACCGCCGTCACGCGGCGATGGCCGAGGCGCTGCGCCGTGCGGGCCCGGCGATCATCGCGAGCGGCACGACCGTCATACTCGCCCTGCTAACGCTGCTGGCCGCGGAACTGCAGTCCACGAAGGACCTGGGGCCGGTGCTCGCGATCGGCGTCGCCGTGGGCATGCTCGTCATGCTCACCCTGCTACCCGCCCTGATGGTGGTCTTCCCTCGGGGCATCTTCTGGCCGTACCGGCCGGCCTTTGGCTCACCCGAGCCGACTCACCGGGGAACGTGGGCTCGAGTCGGCTGGGCCATCGCCGTTCGGCCGCGGATTACGTGGATCACCACCGCGGTGATCCTGGGCATCCTGGCGATCGGCCTGACCGGGCTGAAGGCCCATGGGCTGACCACGGCGCAGGCGTTCCGCGGGACCCCGGATTCTGTGACCGGCCAGACGGTGCTCGCCGAGCACTTCCCGGCTGGTGCGGGCCAGCCCGTCGTCGTCATCGGCAATCCGCGAGAGGTGCTCCCTATTCGGTCGGCCTTCGCATCCACTCCCGGTATCGCCGCTGTGACGCCGCCCGCGATCCGAGGCGGTTACGCCTACTTGGAGGGCACGCTGAACTCGCCGCCGGACAGCCAGGCCGCCTATACGACGATCGACCGGGTGCGGGACTCTGTCCATGCCGTTCCCGGCGCCGACGCCAAGGTAGGCGGCACCACCGCGATCAACCTGGACGTGCAGCGTGCCGACGCCCATGACAGAAACGTCATCATCCCGCTCATCCTTGTGGTGGTGTTCGTCATCCTCGCGCTCCTGCTGCGGGCGCTGGTCGCGCCGCTCGTCCTGACCGCCACGGTCGTGCTGTCGTTCGCCGCCTCTCTAGGAGTCAGCGCCTTCTTCTTCAACCACGTCTTCGGTTTCGGCGGGGCCGACACCTCGTTCCCCTTGCTGGTATTCGTGTTCCTCGTTGCCCTGGGCATCGACTACAACATCTTCCTGATGACCCGCGTGCGGGAGGAGGCGATAAAGCGCGACACCCGGCACGGGGCGATCATCGGGCTGGCCGCTACGGGCGGAGTGATCACCTCGGCAGGCTTCGTGCTCGCCGGCACGTTCGCCGTGCTGGCCACCATCCCCGCGACGTTCCTGACGGAGCTCGGTTTCGCGGTCGCCTTCGGCATCCTGCTCGACACGATCGTCGTGCGTTCCGTGCTCGTCACCGCCCTGAACCTGGACATCGGCCGGTGGATCTGGTGGCCGAGCAGGCTGGCGCGCAAGCCCGACCCGGGAACCGCGGAACTCAGCGAGGAGCGCGCCAAGGCTCTAGTGCCGTTACCCCTAGTTCGGGCGCGCCCGTGCATAAGCTCGCCGGCGGCGCCGCAGCTCTCCGTACCGCCTGATCTACGCCGACCGCGACCTGACACCCGATGTCCTAGACAAGGTGCTGACCGGCCACTAGCGCCGCGATACCAGCGCCACGCTCGCCTGCCCCCTCCTCCGTCCGCCGCCGGCCATCTCCCCTCCGTCTGCCGCCGGCCATCCCTGTCCGTAGCCGTCCGGAGGTTAGGTAACCGTGGCTTCGAGGTAAGCCGTTGCCAGGGAGAAATGTCAGTAGGCAGCGATAGAGTTCGAATATCAGAGCTAACTCCAGGCCACCCGATGAGGAGCCTGCTATGGCGCAGCCGCCGATCCCCGGTCACGGCCCGGGCGCAGAGCCCGGTCGTGATCGCGGGCTGCCCGGCGGCGGTCCCGGGGTGCCCGGCGGCGCCCGGCGCGGGCCCGGCGGGCTGCGGCTGGCGGACTTCAGCCAGGGCGGCCCGGGCGATGCCTGCCGGCCGGGCCCGGAGCTTGCGGTGGCGCTGGACCGGCTGTCGGGCCCGGACCGCCGCTGCGGCGGCGCGTCCGATGATGAGCTGGCGGGGCTGCTGGGCCGGTGGGCGGCGCTGGAGTCGTGGGCCGCGTCCGGCAAGCTGGGCGTGGTCGCCGAGCTGACCCGCCGCCGCGCCAGGCCCGGCCGGGAGAACCGGGCCCCCGGCGGGATGCCCTCGGCCTGGGAGGAGGGCCTGGGCCATGAGGTGGCGCTGGGGCTGGCGGTGGCGCTGCCGACCGCGGACAAGCTGGCCGGGCTGGCGTGGGAGCTGCAGGCCCGGCTGCCCGGCGTGGCCGGCCTGCTGGCCGATGGCACCATCACCCAGGTCAAGGCGCAGATCATCGCCGAGGAGCTGTCGGTCCTAGACGATGAGCACGCCGCCGCGGCCGAGCAGCTGATCGTGGGCGAGCTGGCGGGCAAGACGCCCGGCCAGGCCGGCCGGCTGGCCGCGGCCGCGGCGGCGGAGGTGGACCCGGCGGCCGCGCAGCGGCGCCGGGAGCGGGCCGAGCGCGAGGACGCCCGGGTCCGGTTGTGGCGCGAGCAGGCCGGCACCGCCGCGCTGGCCGGGTTCGGGCTGCCGGCCGATGCGGCGCTGTCGGCGAACGCGAACATCGCCTGCCGCGCCCGGGCCTACAAGCGGGCCAGGCTGGCCGGGTCGATGGACCAGCTGCGGGTGCTGGCCTACCTGGACATCCTCAACGGCGTGCCCGCCGCCGACCGCATCGCCCGGGCCCGCGCCGACACCGCAGCCCAGGCCGGCAACCGGCCCCGGGCCGCGGACAACCCAGCCGGCCCTGACGGCGCCGGGCCGGGCGGCGGGCCCGCGGACGACGCATCCGGCGGCGGCGCCCCTGCGGGCAGCGATCTGGCGGGCAACAACTCGGGTGACAACGAGCCCGTGACTGGCGGGGAGCCAGACGACGAATCGCCGGACGGAGATCCGGGTGCTCACGGCCGCGACGATCACGGCGAGCCCGGCGGGAACACACCTGGCGGCTCCGGCCCCGGTCACGGCCACGGCGACGAGCGCGGTTCCGGCGGCGGTTCCGGCCAGCCGGGCGCGGTGCCGGAGGCCGGCGAGGCCGGCCCGGTGCTGGCGGCCAGCACCAACTTGACCATCCCGCT
>Ga0126371_10002025_pt1 | contig 17328 bp, 17 predicted proteins | sample PanSoiMetaPlot_4_FD_110145 | JGI IMG/M metagenome (GOLD analysis project Ga0126371, IMG submission 110145) | Tropical forest soil microbial communities from Panama - MetaG Plot_4 | ecosystem: Environmental > Terrestrial > Soil > Tropical forest > Bulk soil | place: Panama | collected 2016-02-17 | reverse complement strand
GAGATTGCAGCCGCGCCTGTAATCGGCTCGATGATGGCCAGCATCTGTTCGCGCAGATCGGTTTCGTTCTTCGCCGTCAACGCGGATGAGGCGATCTGGTAGATGAATCCGCCGTTCCCGTCAGGCTGAATCACCACGCCCGTCTGATGCGGAACGCGCTCAATCGGTTTGTCCTTGAAGTTAATCCAGTACGGCGAGAGAAACACAAATAGGAGGATGAGCGTAACCATCACGTCGTAGTGAAGGCTTCCACGCTCGTAGGACCATAAAATGTATCCGCGGATTGTCCGCCAGATTGAATTCATCGGCAGCGTGGGCGCGCTGGGGACCGCCGGAGTTGCTTTCGCACTTTCCAAGTCTATTGACTGCTCCTGCTCTTGGCAACGACATGTTGCCACGATCTCCCGCTAAAACTTCTTGGGCACGATGCGCTCTGCGCCGATGTAGGGACGCAATGCTTCTGGAATCAGAACGCTGCCATCGGCCTGTTGGTAATTCTCGACGATCGCCACCCACGTGCGGCCAACCGCCAATCCGCTGCCGTTCAGTGTATGCAAAAACTCTGCCTTTCCCTTGCCTTCGGGCTTGAAGCGGATGTTGGCCCGCCGGGCCTGGAACGACTCGAAATTCGAACAAGACGAGATCTCGCGGAACAACCCCTGACTGGGTAGCCATACTTCAATATCGTACGTCTTCGCCGACGAAAAACCCATGTCCGCAGTACACAGCGTCACCACGCGATAATGCAAACCCAGTTTCTGCAGCACGGTCTCGGCGTTGCGCGTTAGCTTTTCCAACTCTGCGTAAGACTGCTCGGGGTGCGCGAACTTCACCAACTCCACTTTTTGAAACTGATGCTGCCGAATGATCCCGCGCACATCCTTGCCGTACGACCCCGCCTCACTGCGGAAGCAGGCCGTATACGCCGTAAGAGACACCGGGAGCCGTGCGCCGTCGATCGTCTCATCGCGATATAGGTTCGTCACAGGAACTTCCGCCGTCGGGATTAGCCACAGATTTTTGTCTCCATGCGGAACTCGAAAGGAATCGGCTGCGAACTTCGGCAACTGGCCGGTCCCATACATCGATTCTGAATTCACAAGGTATGGAGGAAGCACCTCTGTATAGCCGTGCTCGCGCGTGTGCAGGTCGAGCATGAAGTTCGCGAGCGCGCGCTCGAGTTTGGCGCCAAGATCCCAGTAAACTGCAAAACGCGCACCTGTCAACTTTGCCGCGCGCTCGAGATCCAGTATCCCGAGTTGCTCACCAATTTCCCAGTGGGGCTTCGGTGTGAAGTCAAATTTCGGCGGTGTTCCCCAGCGTCTCGCCTCGACGTTATCTTCCGAGCTCTTACCTACAGGGACGGACTCATGGGGAAGATTCGGTACACCCTTCAGGATCGCGCGAAATTTTTCATCGGTCTCGGTGACCTTCTGTTCGTACTGTTCGATGACAGACTTCGCGCGACTGACCTCTTCGGTCAGACTTGCAAGTTCCTTTTGTTGCTCTGAAGAGAGCGTGCCCTTCCTCTCCGCCTGCTTCAGCGCTCCAATTTTTGGGGAGAGTTCGTTGCGGTTCTTTTGGGCATTCTCGAGCGTGCTGATGTTCGCGCGGCGCTCAGCGTCGAGTTCGCGGAATTGCCCCAGTACCTCTGCCGGATCCATCCCACGCAGACGCAGCTTTTCCTCAACCACGCCGAGGTTGTTACGGACAAAGTTCAGATCGAGCATGGAAACCGATAGTTTATCGGAAATCGTCGGATGGGCACACCTCAGCCCTGTCTCTCCCTGACTGGAGACCAATCACCTCAGTTGCATGAAAAAGTTCTATTTGCTCGTGGAGATCGGTTTCTGATCAGGCCCCAGGGAGCGCAGGTAGACAACCACAGCCGTAGCCTCTTCTCGAGTGAACCGATATTGCGGCATGGGCGGACGCGCCGGTAGGTCGTTGTACGCGAGGCCAGTCATCAGGAATCTGATTGCATTCTTATCCTCCCACCCCGGTAGCCCGGCGATTTTCGGAGTCTTGTCGGCCCAAACAGGAATCGGCACAGCGGCTTAAAGGGCAACGGTGATCCCTGAAGCCACTTTTCCTGGATGGGCTCCCCTTTTTCGTTGTGAGGTGTATGGCAATCGCCGCACAGGGCAACGCTTTCCACCAGATATTTTCCCGGTTGAATTTGCGAAGATGGCTGTTCGGAACGAGCGCCCAAGGTCCAGGCTAGAGCCATCACAACCAGAGACACAAACATCCCACGAGCTTTCATGGATTCTCCCAAGCATTTTGCGAGCGTGGGGCACTTATACGCGAATGTCGATACGACTACCATTTATCGTTGAAACCGCTTGCGGCTTGGGCAGGCTGGGGCACCCGCTGTACACTACCGACGCGATGAATGCCTTACCTGCACGAACACTCGCCACAATGCTGCTTTGTGGCCTGGCCTACACATCGCTGGCGTTTCGGGCTCACGCCTCGGCCTATAACGGTCACCCCAAGCTTGTTGTCATTGTCGTGATCGATCAATTTCGCGGGGATTACCTTGAGCGTTATCGAGATCAATTTGTAGAAGGCGGCTTTCGTCTATTTCTGGATCGCGGTGCGTACTTCACCGACTGTCAATACGACTACGCGAACACCCGTACTGCTCCGGGACACGCCACTCTGTTAACTGGAACCTACAGCAACGGCCACGGCATCATCGCGAATGAATGGTGGGACCCTCGGAAGAAACGCATGGTCACCTCCGTCGAGGACGAGACCACCAAACTGATCGGCATTCCGGGCGAGAACAAGGGCGCGTCCCCACGCAATCTGATGGCAAGCACGCTTGGTGACGAACTCAAGCTGGCCACCGGCGGCAAATCGCGCGTATTTGGTATTGCGCTCAAGGATCGCGCGGCGATCCTTCCTGCAGGATGGTCCGGCGACGCAGCCTACTGGATCGACCAGAAGTCCGGTCAGTGGGTTACCTCGACTTATTACCGCCCGGAATTGCCGAAGTGGGTCGCAGATTTCAATTCCAGTGATCGCGCCAGCAAGTACTGGGATCGCGATTGGCGTGATGCCGACGGCAATGTCCTTCGCTCTACTGCCCATCGCAATACAAAGGACGGTACTGAGGCGAGCTTCTACGAGATAGTCGGATCAACTCCGTTCGCGAACGACTACGAGTTCGAGTTTGCGAAAGAATTGATCCTCTACGAGCAACTGGGCGCCGGCGCCGGTGACACTGATCTGTTAACGATCAGCCTCTCCGCGAATGACATACTCGGACACGGGGTTGGACCCGACGCTCCTGAGATGCGCGCCATGGCTTTGGCGCTCGACAAGGAACTGGCGGACTTCTTCAATTTCCTGGGACATCAGGTCGGACTCGCGAATGTCTGGATCGCGCTCAGCGCAGATCACGGGATCGCACCGCTCCCCAGCGTAGCGAGCAGGCTGCGGGTGCCTGCAGAAGGCTTAAATACCGACGATCTCAGGAAGCAATTGAACAAGACGTTGGCTACAAAATTTGCGGCTACAAGGACATCCGACTTTATCAGGAACCTCGACTATCCGATGGTCTGGCTGAACGATGAGGCATTCTCCGCGGCGCATGTGAAAGAGGAAGACGCGGAGCGAAGTCTGGGTGAGGCCATGAAGCAGGCCGGACTCCGCGGTTACTTCACGCGCTCGCAACTCGCAGAAGGCGCAGTCCCCGATACCGAACTCGGTCATCGCTACCTCAACAGCTACGCAGCGACCGGCGGATGGTATGTGATGGGGATTCCTGCCCCCTACACAATCGGTTCCATCAAAGGGACGGACCACTCCAGTCCCTACGCGTACGATACGCATGTTCCGTTGGCGTTTTACGGGCTGCCCTTCCAACTCGGTGCTTTTCGGACTCACGCCGAACCGGTCGATCTCGCGACGACATTCGCCTCCCTGCTAGGGATCAACATGCCCACGCATGCCATCGGGCGCGTCCTGACGGAGGCTCTAGCTCCCGCCCATCATGCCGACAATGCCGCGCCGGCGGGACGATCTCCCAAGTCGTCGCCGAAGCCTTCCAGCGAGTTCAAGCCCGCCGCGCTGGTGGCGGCCCAGGAGAACGAACGGTGACGCCATCCAACGCATCGAAGAACGCCTCGGACTTGAGCGTGAACGTCGCTGGGATCCAGCTCAAAAATCCAGTTATCGCCGCGAGCGGCACCTTTGGTTACGGTCTCGAGTTCGAAGACGTTGTTCACCTCGATCGGCTGGGTGGCTTCGTGGTGAAGGGACTTTCGCGTGAGCCGATGACTGGAAACCCGCCGCCACGGTTATACGAAACTACAGCCGGCATGCTTAACGCGATCGGTCTACAGAACATTGGCGCGCGTTCTTTCGTCGACGAAAAGCTGCCGAAGCTCCGCGAGATTAAGAACACGGTCGTCTTCGCCAACATCTTTGGTTACACCCGTGAAGATTATGAGCGGACGATTCAGATTCTGAATGAAGGGGAAGGGATCGCCGCTTACGAGCTGAATGTCTCCTGTCCCAACACGCAGCATGGCGGAATTCAATTCGGCAGTGATCCGCGTTCGCTCGACGAGGTGGTACGGACCGCCAAGCGCGTATCAGAGCGTCCGCTCATCGTAAAACTCTCGCCTAACGTCACTAGCATCGCGCAGATGGCGCACATCGCTCAGGAAGCCGGAGCCGACGCCCTCTCGCTCGTGAACACGTTCGTGGCAATGGCGATCGATCCCGAGACACGCAAGCCGCGCATCGCAAACCTGACGGCCGGACTCTCGGGCCCTGCGATCAAACCGATCGCTGTGCGCATGGTTTACGACGCCGCACACTCGGTGAAGATCCCGGTCATCGGGATGGGGGGAATCTCGACGGCAACCGACATCATCGAGTTCATGTTGGCGGGTGCGACCGCCATTCAAATAGGAACAGCCAGCTATTGGGATCCCTGCGCGACCGAGAAGATTGTGGAGGAACTACAGCGGTACTGCGTGGAGCACAATATTCAGGAGTTATCGGAACTCACGGGCGGCTTGATTCTCGAATGATTAAGATGTTCGCCTCAACAACTTAACACCCAACCCATTTCCCCAAAATCGCTCCCATCACCAGGTAGCAGACTAACTGATATCCAGTGTTGATGAAGAACAGCGTCCACGGCCGGTTGCCGAACAGCTTGTCCGTTAGCTGAACGGTCATCACGAATCCAGCCCACACCGCAAGCCCAGCCTTCATCCCGTAGAGGGAGGTCGCTATCGCCAAATGAAAGATGATCTTTCCCAGGACGAACGCGCTGAGCAATGTCGCAAGAAATGAGATGGCGTACAGCGGCCCGGCCTTCTTTTGCATTTCTGCGATTCTGGCCTTGTCTTCTGGATCGTAGCCCATAGCGATCATCCAGGGCTTCGCGAACAAGAAGGGGGAGTACCAGAGAAAGCCGATGACCATGCAGGCGACGCCCGCACCCAGCACGGCCAGTAAATTAACACACATGAGGAGCATTGGCCCTCCTTCAATCCGTCATGCGCGCTTTGCGCAGACAGCTAAAGGAAGAATGCCCTATCGACCGCTGCTGTACCAGATACTACCTGGTGACTCATAGGTTAATCCCTCGCCCCAGACGACCTGGGTGTCGCCGCGATTATCGATGTCCATTTCGAAATAATCACCAAAGGGGAACTTGAAACCCTGAGGGTCGATGTAAGGGAAGCCTGGGATGTAGTTCGAAAGCTGAACCTCCGGCGACCAGGTCGCGCCACCGTTGGTTGAACTGCGATAGTACGTGTTCCACAAGGGACTGTGCCTCGTATCCATCCATGCGATGCGCACATCACCCGCGGTCCCCGCCACGATCGTGGGAAACGCGTGCGTCACGCCTCGCGACGCCGTGGACACCTCCGACTTTGTCGACCACGAAGCCCCTGCTGTAGTCGATGAAGCAAAGAAAACCCGCTCCGCGCCCTTGCTCACCGGCCCCGCGTTCCATAAGGCATACAAGGTGCCTGAGGCGTCCGATGTCAGCGCGATCTGCGCTCCCAGATATGCCCAGCCACATTCATCGGTTGTGCATTCAGGCGGCGCCCCAGAGACATCCAGAAGGTATGTCGACCAGTCCTTCCCGCCATCAAGCGACCGGCTCACGTAGAGATCTACTGGTCCGGGCCCGTCACCATTTTTTCGATAGGCTGCCCACGACAAAAACACATTTCCCGCCGGATCTATCGTCGCTCCGCCCGCTTGGGCCCAGCCGATACCGTCCGTGGGATTGACGTTGACCGTAGCGAACGTATTTCCGCCGTCGTGCGACCCTGCGACCCACACCTTCGTCGCGCGATTGTAGGTCACGTATACATCGAGGCCCCGCACCGCGAGAACCGGCTTGTCCGCTTCCGTTTCTGTTCGCGTCGCGACCACCACGCTCCACGTCAGACCAAAGTCGACCGATCGCGCCACCGCGATGTCACGCTTGTCGTTTTCGAGCCACGCAGCATAAACCGTGCGTCGGTCGACAGGATCCACGACAATTTGCGCATCGAATTGCGCCGACCCGCGAGACGAGATCCTTCTCTCTGATTTCCAGGTTGCGCCATTGTCCGCGCTCTCCACCAGGATCATCGTTGGCACAGGACACATTTCGCACCCCGGCACTTGAATGTATTGAGGATAGAAAATGTAAACGTGACCGTAGCCGTCAGCCGCGATTGCCGGCTCCCACTGATCCCCAGCGCGCAGTCCCACCCGTATCTGCGGAGAAAATCCAGCGCCAAAAGCAGGCGGGCACAATGCACCCAAAAAGAGGGCGACTGCGGAGATCCAAAAAAGGTGAAAACGGTGGGACAACCTTGCTCCCCGGGGGGCGGCGCTACAGCTTCGAACTCTATAGGGAAGAAGAAGTTGCGTCAACGGATAGTCAGAAAAGATGGCACCCTCGTGCCATCTGAAGCGTTCCGAAAGGGGTATGGCCCCCATGGCCCGATCAGGCGGCCGTCAACAGCAAGGGCGCGCCCTTGGTGATCACCAGCGTGTGTTCGTAGTGGGCGGCGGGTCGCCGGTCCGCTGTCTTCATCGTCCAGCCGTCCTTTGCCAATAGGGCCCGGCCTGAGCCGGCCGCGATAATCGGCTCGACGGTGATCACCAAACCCTCGGTAAGAACATGACGGGCTTCGGGATCCGCAAAATTGGGCACTCGTGGTTCCTCATGGATAGTGCGCCCGATACCGTGGCCCCCTAACTCGCGAATTACTGAGAAACCATCACGGCGCACTTCCTTCTCGACCGCGCGCCCGATCTCCGAGACGCGAAACCCCGCCCGAGCCACCAACATCGCCTTCTCGAACGCCCGGCGCGCACAATGCATCAATCGCTCAGCTTCTTTCGAGATGGTTCCCACAGCAACCGTCTCGGCGGCGTCCGCCATAAATCCGTTTTTCTCGACTGTCACGTCGAGCTTCAGCAAGTCCCCATCCTGCAAGACCCGTTCGCCGGGAATTCCGTGCACTGCTTCTTCGTTCAGGCTGATGCAGTTGAAACCGGGAAACCCGTACACCATGGCGGGAGCAGATCTTGCACCGCTGTCCTCGATGACCCTCGCACCGATTTCATCCAGCTGCCGGGTCGTCACCCCCGGCCGGACTTCGCGCTTCATTGCTTCCAGAACAGCCCGCACCACGGCGCCAGCTGCCCGTAAAGACTCGAGTTCCTCGGGGCCATTGATCGACATTTTGGGCTCCTGGAATGATCCTACGGGAAAGCTTGGCTCAATGCCTAGGTGACTTCACGCATGGGCCGTCGAGGTCCGAAAAACAGTAGAAGAATGAAACCTGAAATATAGAAGTACGCGACCTGCGACAGTGAGAATCCCATAAGCCGCAAAACAAAACCAAAGACGGCGATCGCTTCCGAGAGTGCGTACGTCATGATGTGACCCGCTCGCCAGCGATTCAACGTAGCCAGATCATTCGGTCTTGCGGCGAGGGATGTGGCTGACTGAATCACGAGCGTACGGCGGACGACCAGGATGACACCCACGATGGTGACGGTCGCAAGAGAGAGAACATAAAACACGACCGGGTCGTTAAGTTTCGGAATTGACCCAACCTTCTCGCCCACGATTGCGTAGAGGACGACGCTCACCAGTAGCGCGATCTGAACGATGCGTATGGCTTTGACCGCCGAATCCATATTTCGGAATATTCTGCCTCAATTTGAGATATGGCCCGTCAAAATTCCTGACGGGTGCCGCATTCGCCAATGGGGAAGAGTGTACTTGTCGAGCTTGCCGGTGCAAGTGGCGATGCTCCATCAGTCCGGGCCTGACCCGCAAGAAAATTTGAAAAGAGACTGGATTATTTCCATAGGAACTGTCCAGTGGAGCAGGCTTCGAATAGAAGGTAAGGTCCGCGCCTAGCCCGAATTGCCACGCATGCGTATGGACCAAATCACGCACACCTCCAAATGTATAAGCGCCGATGCGGTAGGCGGGATGCGTCGCGGCGGCTGGAAACAGCTCGTCTTTATCGACCAATTCAAGCCGAGTGAACGCATAGTTTCGACGTTTGAAATTAACCGTCGATTCCGCAAGGTAGCTGTTGAGGATCGTTCCGGTCTCCTCCTTATATTTCCGCCCCCAGATCAACGAACTTGCCCAGCTACCTCCGTCCCAAGTCCGTATGTGCTCGATCGACGCTGATTGTCGCATTTCATTGCCGGGCTCTAGAGCCTCTGGATGAATGAGTTTTCCATAGCTGTACGCGGCAGTCCAATTGCGCGAGATCGCAACGCTCCCTCGAGCGGACCACGAGTCCAGGGGCGCAAGTTGAATGCTCCATCGCTCTTCATTTGGTTCTCGTCCGTTAAAGACGCTTCCCTCCAACTTGAACCGGCTGACAACCAGCCCGGTCGTTACGACTCCGAAACTGGTGTGCGTTGAATCCTGGAGGTGATGGCTCAACGGCGCCATCGGCAACTCCGACGCGGAACTGCGATGAATATAGGTAACAGGCCCAAGTGCGGGCTCCGCCGCGGGGCCGCCGTACAGGAACCACGACACACGCTCGTGAACTGGAACGGAATAGTATGCCGATAGCTCCCCAAATACGTTGTGCGGATGCTGATGATCGACGAGTGGCTCTCCATGGTAGGTCTCACCGGTCTGAAAAAGTTCAGGGAAGCCTGGATGCGGCGACGTCAACGACTCCGCAGAAAACATCTGCCGGAACAGCAACGTTCCATTGCCAAGTTTATGTTGCTCCATGGTCATCAGCCAGTTAACCGACTCCGCTTTGCCCGCCCCCCGCGGTCCGCCCTGCTGGTTGTAGTCGAGGAAAACGACGCCATGCACCATCAGATCCCAACCGTCGAGTGAAGTCATCCACATGCGCGAAGGTGCGGCGGCCGGCTCCCATGCTGTGCCTGATCCTGCATGCAGCGACGGCATTGAGTCTGCGCCAGACATAGGCATCTTCATGCCAGGCATGTCCTGCATGCTTTGCATGTCATGACCAGAGTGAGTGTGGTCATTCGTGTCAGATTGTTGTGCGCGCGTGTTCGACGCGAACAAAGCAGCACCGAAAATACAGACGGTCCATACTCGCAAGTCTTCCTCCGCTCGATGAACAGTAATGGCTTGTTTCTAAAAACTGACAAGCAACGTCGAGCAGAGTTTAGATTCGAAGTGCGGTATTCGTGGGAGGGTCCCCATAAGAGTTGAAACTCGCCCTGCTTCTTTCGAGACGGACTCCTGCAAGGACAGGATCGGAAGTGGCACTGGCCAGGAAACAATCGCTATTTGGAGCAACCACGTTCGACGACTGCAGAATTAGCGAGTCGTGTCCGCTCCGGCAGCACGCATAAGTCTTCTGTTGCTGGAGAGGACTCTTTGGCTGGTGTTCATGACAGCCCGCGGGACGTGCGGATGAAGTTGGCAGCAGACCTGCATGAGCCGAGACGCTGAATGCGAGAATCTGCATCGCCATCATCAACAAAACCAATTTATGAGCAATTTTCATCCGCAGACAATGGGATGCCGGGGTTTCCGCAAAAGTCGCATCGAGAAAACAATTTCTGCCAACCGAAGCCCTACGATCCCGTGATCTTAAGCCGCAAATCTTCCGGCAAGCGCTCACGAATTTCCGCCGGCAGCCGATCATGAACCCGGCGGGCACCAATCCGGGCCACGTCCACCACCGTCGTAGGTGCGGGGGTAGCAACTGCTACAACAAGCCACAACAGCGCCGAAAGCGTGAATCCACCCAACGCAATCAGTTCTAGCAGCAAAGCATGCCGCGGACCGAAATGCCGGATGACTCCAAACGCGAGCAGAAACATTGCGGCTGAAACGGAAGCCAGTACGATCAGGGAAACGTCGATAATCCGATGGATTTTCTGTCGGCTACGGCAATATTCGCATTCGGCGAAGTGATTCTCGTAGTCTTCGCGCATCTCGGGCGCGATGCCGGAGATGTCATACCGCCAGCCAGCCAAAATCTTGCCAACGAGGGGATCAACACATTGGCTCATACAAAGTGGCTAGAGCCGGATGGGCTCCAATGGTTCCGTTTGCGATGCAAGCATCACCCGGTTTCGAAGCAGCGTCTGGCGAGGCCCCAAAGCCTTCATCGCCGCTCCCCGGGCAATTTCGGGATGGTTGTTGTGCTCAGAGAGGTGCGCCAGCACTACAAACGCTGCCTGCCCATCATAATCGTTGATGAAGAATTGCGCGAGTGCGTCATTGGAGAGATGGCCTACCCGGCTCATAACACGCTGCTTAACGGACCATGGGTAGGGCCCCACCCGCAGCATCTCCACGTCATGATTCGATTCCATGACCAGGACGTCGCAACCTCGTAAGTGATCCCGCACGCTCGCCGGGACATATCCCAGATCCGTTGCGTAACCGATCTTCACCCCTTCCGCTCTGAACGTGAATCCCACCGGATCGGCGGCGTCGTGCGGAATCGTGAACGGCATGACCTCGATGTTGCCAATCTGAAATCGTCTTCCTGACGCGAAAACTTCCAGTTTCTCGACCTGCGGCCGGACGCCCTTTTCGTCGCGCATCGATCTCGCCCAACACTGATGCGTAGCACCCGTCATGAATACCGGGATTCGCAGCTTTTTCGAGAGCGTAAGCAGACCATAAACGTGATCGCAGTGCTCATGAGTGATGAGCACTGCAGTCAGGGCCCTGGGATCCTCCGAAAGCGCCTTCATGCGCTTGAAGGTTTCGCGGCACGAGATTCCGGCATCGACCAGAATCTTCGTTTTCGACGTCTGTATGACGGCGCTATTCCCGCGGCTTCCGCTGGCCAGCACCGACACTGACACACCCATATGCTCGCAGCATACTCGTTCTTACGGTGGAACCGCGAGTACTTTTATGGTTAGCCGGGACCTTCGTGCGCGGAATATTTGACGCCGCTCTCAGGCCGCAGAGCGACCGGATCCATTATTTCTCGGCAAACATATTTCCGATGGCCTGGCGCATCATGGCGCCTCCATACGCGCCGGCAATCCCCGGCAGAAATGCCAGGAACGATTCGTAGATCTGTGCGCGATAAGGCTTCTCGATCAGAATCAGATAACCGAACAACTCGGCAATGGGAACAAAGATCCCCACAATCAGGACCCATCGCCACGGCCGCGACGGACGCCACACTCCAAGAATCATGCAGGGCGCAAGCACCAGCAACGCGGTGAACAGAAGATCGCCCACCCTGATATCCATCCACCCTGCAAAAATTCCCGCCAATGCCGCCGCAACGTAGAAACCCAAGTCCCGAATACCACTCGGTCCCTCGTCTGGAAGCACGCGGCCCCATGCCGTCGTCATCGTAACTTCACGCCCCTGTCTTGCTAGTACTGATAGAAACCGCGCCCGCTCTTGCGCCCCAACCATCCGGCATCAACCATCTTGATCAGCAACGGGCATGGGCGATATTTCGGATCTCCAAGCCCCGAATGCAACACGCGCATAATGTCGAGACACACATCCAGCCCGATGAAATCCGCCAGCGTCAGCGGTCCCATCGGATGCGCCATCCCCAGCTTGAAAACTTCATCCACCGACTCCGGCGTCGCTACGCCTTCCATCACCGCGAACATCGCCTCGTTCAACAGCGGCATCAACACGCGATTCGAGACAAACCCCGGCGCATCATTCACCTCGACCGGAGTCTTATCGAGCGCGACCGCCAGATCGCGCACGGTCTCGAATGTCGCTTGCGAAGTTGCGAGGCCACGGATGACCTCAACCAACTTCATCACCGGAACCGGATTGAAGAAATGCATCCCGATCACACGTTCCGGACGCTTGGTTATCGCGGCAAGCTTTGTGATCGAGATGGAGGAAGTATTGGACGCCAGAATGATTTCAGGCCGTGCGATGCGATCAAGGTCGCGAAAAATCTCAGCCTTGATTTCAAATTTTTCGGTCGCCGCTTCGACGATCAGATCACTCTCGGCGAGCATTGAGCGTTCAAGAACGGGCTTGATTCTCTCGAGCGCCGCTTTTTCCTGCTCAGGAGTGATCTTACCTTTAGCGCTCTCTCGTCCCAGATTCTTGGCGATGGTATCCAGTGCGCGATCGAGGAATCTCTGCTCTACATCGCACAGCAGCACTGCATAGCCACTGCGTGCCAACACGTGGGCAATACCGTTTCCCATCGTGCCCGCACCGACGACTCCGACTTGCCTGATCTGCATCAAGACCGTCCCCACGCGTTTGTGTGCGAACTCAAAAGTCTAGCAGAACAGGATGTGCAGATTGTCTTGCAGATTCTCTCGCTTTTGCAGCCGCAAACAATATTGGGGTGCTCGTCCGATTTCTCTCCGCGACTGCTGCAGATTTTCTCCGCCGTCTCTGCGGTGAAGACTTCTTTGTCTAGTCGAGGTTGGTGATCACCGACGCGCCAATCGTGCTTACCTCGGATTCTGTGTTCCCCTGTGCCCTCTGTGGTTATCTTTTTTTTTCGTTGGCCGTTTTGAGCATGTCGGCAAAGATCCCGGTCCGCGTTCCAGCCTATGAACTCAGGCGTTTCGCCGTTAAACCCGGCTCTCCCCAAAAAGTTGCGCACCCGCATAAACATTGGTGATTTTGCATGCTCCCAAATTTAGCGGTCGCCATTTTCAATTTTCATTCGAGGCATCGTCCCCTCACACACACGCATCCCAAGTGATCAGATGCCGGAGGCAGCGACCGGATCGGAGGCAACGATGCGGCGACAACTTAGAACGGTGACAATGGCAGTATCTCTTTTCCTTGCGCTCGGCACATTAGCCGTGGCACAGGACTATCACGACTACGATCGCGGTGGTGGCAACCAGGCGCGCCAGTACGGATACGAAAACGGTTTTCGCGATGGTCAGCGCCGCGGCCAGCACGAAGGCCGCGAGAATGATCCCAACGACTACCACACGCCTGACTGGCGTCAGGCCACGCACGGCTACAAGAATTGGATGGGACCGATCGGCGCTTTCCAGAACGGTTATCAGCAAGGCTATGCAGAGGGCTTCCGTTCCGGGTTCAACAGCGAGCGACCGGCCTATCGTGGCGACCGCGACGATTTCTATCGCGGCAATCGCTTCTACGGGTCTGACAATCGCGTAGCCTTCCACACGGGCTATCAGGATGGGGCATCGGTAGCTCGTGAAGACATGTACAAGAACAAGCCTTTCGATCCAGAACCGCGCGGGAAATATGACGATCGCGATCACGGCTATCGTCGCGAATACGGCGATAAGAACTTCTACCGCTCGCAATACACCGAGGCGTACCGCGCCGGCTACCAGTCAGCCTTCGGACGGAGGTAATGACGACAGGCAAAACCTGATCTAGCCGAATCGCGCCAACAACAAAGCCGCCGGATCCGTTCCGGCGGCTGTTCGTCTTTGTAGCGCGCGGGTTCCCGGCGGCCGGGCGTCGCGCGCGCCGATTCACTAAATCTCAATCGTCCAACTCTCAGTGTGCTGTCGTCTGTCCTTCCTTCGCGGCGGCCTCCAGCCGATTACTGGCCTTCGCTAATGCATTCTGCGCGCGCGCGACATCCACCTCTGCATCGCCGCTCGCCAAGCGCTTCTCGGCACGTTCCTTCGCTTTCTGCGCCCGTTCGCAGTCGACCTCCTCACCACGCTCCGCGGTTTCAGCGAGGATCGTAACCTTGTCGGGCAGTATCTCGGCGAATCCCCAAGCCACACAGAGATAGTGGGTCTCATGGCCGTTCCGGTAACTGATCTGCCCCACCCCCAATTCAGAGATGAGCGGTGCGTGTCCCGGCAAGATGCCCATGTACCCGTTTTTCCCGGGAATCTGCATCTCCTCCGCGGTATCTTTCACGACGAGCTTATCCGGAGTGACAATTTCGAGTTGGAATGTGTCTGCCATGCAAAGCTTTTAGCCTTCAGCTGTCGGCTCTCAGTTCAGCCCTGTTTTGGCTGATCGCTGATGGCTGAAAGCTGACCGCTGTCTTTTACGCTGCCGCCTTCATCTTCTCGGCGGCCTGCAGCACTTCATCAATGGTGCCCTTCATATAAAAGGCCTGTTCGGGAATGTCGTCATATTTGCCCGACACGATGTCGCCGAAACCCTTCACCGTATCAGCCACCTTTACATAGCGTCCCGGCGAACCAGTGAACTGTTCCGCCACGTGGAACGGCTGCGACAGGAAGCGTTGAATCTTGCGTGCCCGCGCCACCGTCAGCTTCTGATCTTCACTCAACTCGTCGATACCGAGAATCGCAATGATGTCCTGCAGATCTTTGTAGGTCTGAAGCGTCTTCTTCACAGCCTGCGCCACGTCGTAGTGTTCTTGTCCGACGATGCGTGGATCCAGAATGCGCGACGTGGAAGCCAGCGGGTCGACGGCAGGATAAATTCCGATCTCCGTCAGCGCGCGCGAAAGCACCGTCGTCGCATCCAGGTGCGCAAAGGTTGTGGCGGGCGCAGGATCGGTCAAATCATCGGCGGGGACGTAAATTGCCTGGACCGACGTCACCGAGCCTTTCTTCGTCGAGGTGATGCGCTCCTGCAATTCACCCATTTCCGTCGCCAGGTTGGGCTGATATCCCACGGCGCTTGGCATGCGACCCAACAGCGCGGAAACTTCCGACCCCGCCTGCGTAAAACGAAAAATGTTGTCGATGAACAGCAGAGTGTCTGCGCCTTCCTTGTCGCGGAAATATTCCGCAACCGTCAAGCCGGTCAGCGCCACTCGTAAACGGGCCCCGGGCGGCTCGGTCATCTGTCCATAGATCAGTGCCGCTTTTGATTTCGACGGATCGCCGGGTTTGATCACACCCGACTCGCTCATTTCGAGCCACAGGTCGTTGCCCTCGCGCGTGCGCTCCCCGACACCGGCGAACACCGAGAATCCACCGTGCTGCTTGGCGACGTTGTTGATAAGTTCCTGAATGAAGACGGTCTTACCGACACCGGCACCGCCAAACAATCCGATCTTTCCGCCCTTCAAAAACGGCTGAATCAGATCGACGACCTTGACACCGGTCTCAAACATCTCCGCCGTGGTCGCCTGCTCGTCAAACGCCGGCGCCGGGCGGTGAATCGGAAGCCGCTCCTTATATTCGATCGGGCCGAGCTGATCAACGGGCTCGCCAATCACGTTCATTACGCGGCCCAGCGTCCCGTGGCCCACCGGAACCGAGATCGGCCCGCCCAGATCAATCGCCTTCATGCCACGCACCATGCCATCGGTGGCTTCCATAGCGATGCAGCGCGCCCGGCCCTCGCCAAGGTGTTGCTGCACTTCAAGGACGACGTTGATGGGCTGCGGAACGTTGAAGCCGTCGCTGACAACCCGCAGCGCCTGGTAAATCGGAGGCAGGCCCGCTTCGGTGAACTGCACGTCCACCGCCGGTCCTGCAATCTGTATTACGTGTCCAATGTTCTCTGCCATGAAATTCAACTCTCAGCTCTCAGCCGTCCGCTTTCAGCCAGTACGACGACGATGGGCAGAAGCGTCCAGCATGTCTCTTCCATCCAGCTCGGATGGCTTTTTCACAAACCCTTTGTCCGCCCGACGTAGCTGACAACTGATGGCTGACAGCGGTTCTATTGCGCCGCCGCTCCGCTCACGATCTCGATAATCTCTTTCGTGATCTTCGCCTGGCGCGCGCGGTTCATCGCCAGCGTCAATGAGTCGATCATGTCGGTCGCGTTGTTCGTCGCCGATTCCATCGCGGTCATGCGCGCTGCATGCTCCGCAGCCACCGACTCAAGCAGCGCATGAAAAATCTGAATCGCCACATATCTCGGCAACAGATCGTTAAACAATTCCTTCGGCGACTGCTCATAGATGTAATCCACGGGTGCGGTCGCGAACTTCGCCGCTACTGCATCGATCTCAGAGCGCTCGCTCGAACGCATCCCAACGCCCGCCGAGATTGCCGCCTTCTGCGCTTCTTCTTTTTCTTTCTGCGTCAACTCACGCGCGACTTGCTGCTGCGTCTTTCCGATCTCCACGATCGGCAACACCCTCTCCACCACCAGCCGTTGCTGAATCACAGACTTAAATTCGTTGTAGATCAGGTACACGGCGTCGATCTGTTCGTTTGCGTAACGCTCGATCACTCGCTTCGCAATCTCGGTGGCTAGCGCATGATCGATCTTGTTGAACACGCCCACCCGCTCCCCGATGATGATGGTTCGGGCTGCCTCGTTCGAGTCCGCGGTCCGAGGCTCGGCCGTGACGAAGCGCCTGCGTAGAAAGTCCCGGCCTTTGCGCCCGATGGTTTCGATCTCGATGTTCTCTCCAGACTTTTCGCCGATGAACTGCATCGCCGACTTCAGGATGTTCGTGTTGAAGGCGCCGGCCAGGCCTTTGTCCCCGGTCACGACAATCAGCAGAACATTCTGCTCAGGACGCTGCGCCAGCAGCGGATGCCGCGGCTCGCCAGTCTCCGGATTGTAAATTTCAGCGCGCGACACCAGCGACTTCAGAACGTTGGTCAGCATCTGCGCATATGGACGCGCAGCCAGCGCGCGATCCTGTGCACGGCGCAGCTTCGCTGCCGAGACCATCTTCATGGCCTTGGTGATCTGCCGCGTGTTGATCACGCTGCGAATGCGTCGTTTGATGTCGAGTACGTTAGCCATTTGAAAGCAGCTTTTATTAGCTCTTAGCTTGTAGCGCCTAGCAACCCAAAGCTCTTAAAATATTGCATCCTGAGTGTCTGTCCAAAAGGTCTTAAAAGCATTGTCATCCTGAGCGAAATGAGGCGTGAGCCGAACGCAGCCCAAGCTGCCACTCGCGAGGGCTCTACTTCTTCCTCGTCGCCAGGAACTGCTCCTTGCACTCCTTGATCACTTTCGTC
>Ga0126371_10002024_pt1 | contig 17328 bp, 10 predicted proteins | sample PanSoiMetaPlot_4_FD_110145 | JGI IMG/M metagenome (GOLD analysis project Ga0126371, IMG submission 110145) | Tropical forest soil microbial communities from Panama - MetaG Plot_4 | ecosystem: Environmental > Terrestrial > Soil > Tropical forest > Bulk soil | place: Panama | collected 2016-02-17 | reverse complement strand
CTGGATTCTCCGGATTGTTCTTTGAGTTGTCGAAATGAGCGGTGCACTCAATCCGAGCCCCTGGCGGCAGATCGATGGGCTCGGCGAGGTTGTACCAGAGCTGCCAATGCCAGTTGTATTGCGGGACCCGCAGAATTGTTCGCGTCTCGCCATTCGGGAACACCACGCGATATTCGAAATCTTTCCCTCTGGCATGCATGTGCGGATGAATGGAGGCCAGAGTCACAGGCTTGCGGATTTCAAATAAAGCGTCGACGCGGTAGTTCGGATCTCCAGGTGGAATCTTGAAGGTGCCATTCGTTGCCGACAAAGTCTGGACGCGTTTAGCCGGTGGCTCTTTGGCGAAGACGAGGCCTAGTTTGGTTCGATCCATTACAGCTTTTCCGTTCGGCGTGTAGTGAACCTCGAAAACAATGTCGGAACCGGCCTTGATCAGTTTCGCTTCTCCGGGCCGTAAGATTTCCGCGGGCTGACCGGGAGCGTAGCCAACCAGGAAGTCACTCGGAAGCGCGCTTGTGTCCACGGTTTCGTCGGTCTTCGGAGGCGGTGCCTCGAAGAATTCTCCGGGCTTTTGATCTTTAAAGTAATTTGATCCGGGTTCGCGGACGTAGGCAATGATGTGGTGAACCACGGAACGTTCCGTCGGGCGCACTTCCGCCGCCTGCACCCACCTGTCCTTCGTGAAGCCTGTTGGAACAATGGCGTACTGATATTCGACCATCCCCGATTTTGGCACCGCAAACTCTTTCGGGAGCTGAAGGATCAAATCAGGTTTAGGGATACCCCAACCTTCGACAAAGTCTAGCGGACGCGGCAGGTCGGTTTCTTCGCCTTCTGGAGCGCCAGCAGTTGCCCAAGACACGATCATGTCGATTTCGTCCTGCGACAGAGATCGGTCGTTGGAGAAGTGCCCAACATGAGGATCGGCATACCATGGCGGCATCACCTTCTGTCGTACCGCCAGCTTCATGGCTCCGGCCCAGGGACGAGTCGTTTCATATGTCAGCATGGAAAATGGCGCTGCTTCACCCGGTCGGTGACAGCTCTGACAATGTTTCTGCAGTATCGGCGCGACATCTTTCGCATAAGTCGGCGCATTCATATTCCCCATCTGCGCATAAACAGCCGCGGCGGAACACCATGCAAGACACGAAGCAAGAAGCGTCCGAACCATCCCGTTTTGTCCCTCTGACGTTTCGAATTGCTCGAAAAGAGTTCCCCGATCATATCAAAGCGTTGAAGAACCATTGCGACTTCGAGAAGTTCGTTTGTGCGGGGCGACGATGTTGCAGGGTGTAATAATGGAAGCGTTTTATCGACTCTGACAAACAACGATGACTCTGAAAATCCTGGCCGCTTCCCTGCTGTTATCCCTTTCTATGGCTACAGCTCAAGTTCGTGTCTGGCAGGGGACATTCACTTTACCCACTTACGAGGAAGGTGCACCTGATCCTAATCCTGCCTTCGATCAGTATGCGAATAGCCGATTTAACTATCCATATACGCTTCGGAATAATCTGACGGATCGGCGTACCGATCATGCTTGGCGCGCCGTGTTCATGGAAAATGAGTACCTGAAGTGTTGGGTTCTGCCCGATCTTGGAGGCCACCTCTATACCTGCACGGACAAGATTAGCGGACAGTCGATGTTTTATGCGAACCCATCGATCAAGAAGGCGGCTATTTCATACCGCGGAGCCTGGGCAGCATTCGGAGTCGAATTCAACTTCCCTGTTTCCCACAATTGGGTCAGCCTCTCTCCAGTTGATTTCGCGTTCCGCTCGAACAATGACGGCAGCGCGTCGGTGATTGTGGGTAACGTCGACCGGGTTTATGGAATGCAGTGGTCGGTGGAGCTCGTCCTGCAACCGCATTCGACGGTTCTCGAACAGAAAGTCACGCTGAATAATCGCAGCGACGTTCGACACCGTTTCTATTGGTGGAACAACGCGGGAGTGGAAGCTTGGGACGATTCACGAGTCCAATATCCGATGCGATTCACGGCAAGCCATGGTTTCCGGGAAGTTGCGCCTTGGCCAGTCGAAGCCGATGGCAACGACTTGAGCGTCATTAAGAATCAAACCAAGGGCCCGGTTTCTGTATTCGTGCATGGAAGCCGCGAGCCGTTCATGGGCGTCTGGCATCCGCACACTAACTCGGGAACCGCCCACTATGCAGACTACTCCGAGCTGCCAGCAAAGAAGATCTGGTCTTGGGGTACCGATCCGGACGGACTCGACTGGCGCAAAACACTTTCAGATAACAACAGTGCTTATGTTGAAGTCCAGGCAGGACTGTTTCGCGATCAGGAAACCTACGCTTTTCTTGAGCCCCGGCAGACGATCAGCTTTTCTGAGTTCTGGGTGCCGGTTCGCGACATTGGAGGAATTTCCCGGACGAACCTGGCTGGCGTGGTTCATCTGAGCCGCAAAGAAAACGCACTCGCAGTTGGGTTGAACGTCAATCAGACAGTTCCAAAAGCGACCTTGCGCATCACACTCGGAGATCAGGCCGTCTTCCAGGAGAAAGCCGATCTTGCACCCGAACACACTTGGAAGCACGAACTGGCTAATGCCGATCCACAGCAGAAATACACGTTCGAACTTCGCGACGCGAACGACAAGATTCTGCTGCATCACACTGAGGGTCAATACGACTGGACTCCCGTAGAAGATATCCACCTCGGGCCACAGCCGGTCTATCGCATCCCAGTTCCCGAGCGCCGCACTGAAGATGACTGGCTTCAATTGGGCAATCAACAGGAACTCGACGGGAATCTTTTGGCAGCGTTGCAAACATATCAGGATGCATTCGCGAAGTTTCCCGAGAGTCTCGGATTGCGTAAGGCTGCGGGACGACTGAGTGCCACCTTGCTGCGTTTTCAGGAAGCGAAGCAATTTCTCGAATCGGTTTATGCTCGCAATACGTCGGACGCCGAAGTTTCCTATTACTTGGGCATCTCGTATGACGCCTTAGGCCAAGATCGTCAGGCGAGGGAGTCCTTTGAAGCCGCAGCGCGTATGCCGGAGTTCCGGGCTGCGGGCGGAGTGACACTCGCAGAACTCTTAGCGCGCGAAGGCAATTTAAAGCAGGCGGAATCGTATCTGCGACTTGCTTCCGATGCGGCGCCAGACGATCCTCGTGCTGCGGAAGAGTTGATCGCGGTTCTGCGATCAGATGGAAACAAAGAAAACTCGCAGAAACTCGCGCAAGAATCACTGGCACGGTTTCCGCAAAACTATTTTCTGCTCGAGCAAGCTGGCAAACCCGATCTCCATCATCTCGGCAACGATGCTGACCGGGTATTGAACGTCGCATCCGAGTACATGCGCCTGGGAATGTACTCAGAATCGCTGGACGTGCTCTCCCGCAATTACCCTGCGGCGGTCACCGATGAAAGTGAACCCGGACAGTTGCCTCCTGATAAGCATCCTTTGGTTGCCTACTATCGGGGATATTGCCGCGAGAAACTGGGACAATCCGGAACCAGCGATTTTAGTGCGGCGGCGAAGCTGTCCACCGATTACGTGTTCCCCAGCCGCGCACAAGACCTGCAGGCTCTCACGGCTGCTCTAAAGGCCAATCCGCAGGATGCCAGCGCGCATTACCTGCTCGGAACGCTTTACTTTTCAAAGGATGTGACAGACCAGGCGCTCGCCGAGTGGGAACAGGCTCGGAAATTGAACCCGCACATTCCAGTTTTGCACGCCAGCCTCGGACGTGCTCTATTGCGCGCGAAAAATAATCCAGAAAAGGCACTGCAAGTCTTTCAGGAAGGTCTGCGCACAAATCCCCAAAACACCGCACTCTACACTGGAATTGATCAGGCTTTGAGTATTTTGCGGCATCCACCGCAGGAACGCGTGACAGCATTGGAACAGTATCCCGATCGCGCAAATATGCCGACATCTCTGGTGTATGAACTGATTCTGAATCTCGCGGAAGCTGGAGACTTCGAAAAGGCCAATGCACTATTCCACAACCGTTTCTTTCAACGTGAAGAAGGCGGTACTAACGTGAGGCAGGTGTGGCTTGAAGTACAAATCCAGCACGCTTTGTCGCTGGCGCAACACGGCCAGTGCTCGGAAGCACTCAAAATCGCGGACCATCTCGCGGATCCGGTGCCGGATCTTGTTTTCACGCATGATGGGCTCGAGCCATTTCTCAGGACGGCGAGACTCACTTATTTACGTGGGAACGCGTACAAAGCTTGCAACTTACACGAGAAAGCTCAGGATCATTTCAAGCAAGCGGCTGAAAAATCAAACTTTGGGGACGCAGTCTGGGCGTGGAAGGCGTCCCAACAGCTTTCCAACTTCGACTCTGATGCGGGCAAAGCGAAACTCAAGAGGGTAATCGAGCATGCCAAGGACTCGGGGGAGAACTCCTCCACCGGCTGGTGGCTCTACAATGTCGGGATGCTCGACAGCGCGTTGGGAAATACTCAGCTGGCAGAAAGCGAGTTTCGCCAAGCGTTGTTGTCGCCCGATTCCTTGATGACTTATCATCTGACGCGCCTTGCAATCTCCCCTGGCGCTCTCCAGGCGGATCAGATCCAGAGGTAAAAGCACACTCTCATGACAAGACTAGTTCGGGCTTTGGTTTTGCTGATCCCATGGTGTGCTAACACCTTCGCTGCTGATCCCATTATCCGAAGCACGTGGGCCGAATCCGATCCGTCGCTCGACACGAACCCGAAATCTACGTTTTGGCGCGACTCAGAGCCCATCTACCTGGAGGCGGACACGTACGGGAGCGCTCTCCCGAACTATCGAACGGAAATCCGGACGCGCTGGACGAAGCGGAATCTCTACATTCTTTTCATATGCCCTTATGAAGAACTGAATTTGAAGCCCAATCCCGACACATCGGCCGAGACGAACGAGCTCTGGAACTGGGATGTTGCCGAGGCTTTTATCGGCGCAGATTTCAAGAACATTCGACGCTACAAAGAATTCGAGATATCTCCGCAAGGAGAGTGGGTTGATCTCGATATCGATCTCGACCGACCCCACCATGAAGACGGCTGGACTTGGAACTCAGGGATGAAAGTTTCGACCCGGATCGAAGAGCCTGCACATGTCTGGTATGGGGCAATGCAAATTCCTTACTCAGCAATCGACACTCGTTCGCCAGAGGCTGGCAATACTCTTCGCATCAATCTTTTCCGTTGCCAAGGGCCGGCTTCTAAACGGAAATACATCGCTTGGCAGCCCACTATGAGCGACAGCTTTCACGTGCCGGAGCGATTTGGGATTCTGAAGCTTGTAAAGTAGTAAGAGTTCCAGGGACCTACACGCGAGAATGCCCTTCACAATCGCAAGTAGAATGCTTGGTAATCAGATCCAGGCACCTAATTCTCCCATGCCTGAGTGCAGACGGCGAGTTCTCACTTCTCGGATTTGGGCGCTAATCGTAGTCCTGCTTTTCGTTGGTGACCTGTCCCTGATCCTGCCCCCGAGATCAAACGCGCAAAATACACCGCGCGCTGCGATTCAGTTTACGAACATAACGGAACAGGCCGGCATCAAGTTCAAACATTTCAAGGGGAACAAAGGCATCTCGATCAATCGCGAGGAATTTGGTCCGGGCGTTTGTGTTGCAGATTTCGATGGCGATGGTTGGCAGGACATTTATTTTGTGAATGGCAAAGACCTTTACGACCGCGGCATTTCGGCCACGAATGCCCTCTATCGCAATAATCATGACGGCACGTTTACTGATGTCACCGACAAAGCTGGAGTGCCCGGAACCGGCTACGGCTTGGGTTGTGTATGGGGAGATTTTGATAACGATGGCTCTCCCGATTTATTTGTGACGCAATTCGGGAAGAATGTCCTGTATCGAAATAACGGCAACGGAACATTTACGGACGTTACCGATAAAGCCGGTGTAGGTGGCTTGGAATCGGGAGCGTTTCATTCTGGCGCCACGTTTCTTGATTATGATCGGGATGGATGGCTGGACCTCTACGTCGGCAGCTATGTCAATCTGGGTGACAAGCGCTACTGCAAGCTGGGCGACGTCCTCAGCAGTTGCGCTCCCAGCGAATATCACGGAAGTCCGGACGCGCTCTATCACAACAATCACGACGGCACATTCACGAACGTCACGCAAGCCGCCGGGATTTATCAGCCCCTGGGGAAAAACCTTTCGGTTCAGGCTGGTGATTACGACAACGACGGATGGCCCGATTTGTTCGTCGCCAACGATGGCCTCAATGCCTACCTTTATCACAATGAACACAATGGCAAGTTCAAGGAGGTCGGCCTCAGCACGGGCATGGCAGTGACTTCGCGCGGAACTGTAATGGCCGCAATGTGTATTTCCCTTGGAGATTACGACAACGACGGCCAGCTCGATCTGTACATCTCGGACTTCCAACGCTCTTCGGATCATCTGTGGCACAACGATGGGAAAGGATTTTTCGACGAGGTCAGCGACGAAGCAGGAATCACGCAGGCGACGCGCGATGTGCTCAGCTTCGGAGGCGGCTTCGTCGATTATGACAATGACGGTCTGCTAGATCTCTTTATCGCCAATGGGCACGTTTATCCCGAGGTGGAGCAGGCCACACCCGGAACGCACTACAAGCAGATCAATTCACTGTTTCATAATGAGTCGAATGGAAAGCTCACAGAGGTGAGTAAGTTCAGCGGGAACGGCTTTGAAACCGCCTACGCCGGGCGCGGAGTAGCCTTTGCTGATTTCGATAATGACGGTTTTGTCGATGTGCTGGTGGCGAACAACGGGGATCCTCCATTACTTCTGCACAACAGCGGGAACAATGGGAATAATTTCCTAAACTTCAAACTCGTTGGGAAGAAGAGTAACCGTGATGCGATGGGAGCACGGATTCATGTGGTTAGCGGCACAACATCGCAGATCCGTGAAATAGCCGGTGGTGGCAGTTATCTTTCGCAGAGCGATTTGCGCGCGAACTTCGGCCTGGGCAAATTGAAGCGTGCAGATACGGTCGAGATTACCTGGCCCAGTGGGCAGCGACAAACCTTCAAAGACGTCGATGCGAACAAGTTCTACTTGATTGAAGAAGGAAAAGACCAACTCGAGATTCAGCATCTTTCGGGACGTCAGCCCTGAGATGTCGGCGCTCTATCTTAGGCTGCGGCTGCTGCTTTCAGAACGTCCCGTAATCGATTCGCGACGATCGTCTCCTCACCCGGTTGCAACATCCACACCCCAACCACGATCGTGTTCGGCCCACCAGGCAATCCCGCGCTAGCAGAGGCGCCTCCGGTCGACGGATTTAGTTCAATTCGCGGAGTGCCTTCCCGCAGTTTCTTCATGACCTCCGCTCCTGTGATCTTCACTCGGTTCTGGTCATACGTGATATGGAGGTGAGGAACGTGATTGGCAACTTCAGGAACGAAGATTTGCGTCTGCAGAGTCGGAACCGAGTTCAGGCCTTTCGCGATCGCATCGGCTCGGCGCCGGTACTCGGCTTCCATCGCGGCATCATCCTGTTTCAAAAACCAGTCGACCGCCGCAACCAGGCCAACGATTTCTTCCTTGGCAACCTTCATGCCTCGCCCGATCGTATTGGAATTGGGCGAATTGTTTTTCTTCGCCGCCTCGATCAGATCCTTCCGGCCGAGCAGCAAACCAGTACATTGCGGTCCGCGTAGGCCCTTTCCTCCGGAGAACGTTACGAGATCAAAGCCCATCTGCGTGTATTTCCATAGATTCGAGATAGGTGGGACATCCGCGGCAGCGTCGTTAAAACACGGCACTCCATGCTGATGGGCCACTCGCACCCAATCTTCACCGCTGATTTTGCCTCCGCCTGCATTGAAAAAGTGCGCCATCACCGTGTGGTCATTGAATGCTTGCTCATACTGGTCAATGGTTTCTACTTCCACAAAGCGAATCCCGCAATTGCGCACGGCATGGTCGTAGCCATAACGATGAGACTTTTGGACGATCACTTCGTTCTTCAACCCAGCGGAATCGGTAGGAATGCCAAGAATGGCTTGATCATTTCCCATCGTGACGCAAGCTGCTGTGCCGACCACGAGCGCGGCAGCGGCACCGGAAGTGACGAGTGCAGCTTCACAACGCAATTGCTTGGCCAGGTATGCACCCGATGCTTCGAGCAGTTCGTTGAGGTTCACCGGTTTCTTTGCCGCCAGAGCGATCGCTGCCTGAACCTCATCCGGCATGGTGGAAGCAGAAAGAACAGTATACGTTCCGGCCGCATTGATGAATGGAGTTACACCGAGCTTTTGATAGTAATCCACGCCTGCCGTGGACTCTTTGCCGAGCGCTCGAGACTCGAGAGTTGGGAATGCAGCCAGCGCAGCACTTCCCGCAGCGACGGCTTGCGCCCCTCTGCCTAACAGTTTTCGTCGAGTAATGCGTGTCAAGTTTGCGCCTCCATCATGCGGTATGACCGTCGACAATATCAGTCTCTCGGAAAATCGTCCGCCCGCGCGGGCAACGAATTGCCTAGTCCCGGAGTGTTGAAATATTGCGGACGTGCTTTATCCCATTGCACCATGCTCAAACCGGAAGGATCGAACGAGATGCGGCCCGCCCGGATTGTCATGCGCGCCGTCAATTGAACGTTTCCGTCCATTCTTGCAACACCGCAATCGATGTAGCTGAAGTGCCCTTTCATCAGATCTAGCACAGCGATGTCGGCATCCTTCCCGACCGACAGAGTGCCGAGTTCTGGCCGGTGAATTTCGGCTGCAGGATTCACTGTTGATCGTCGGATGATATCGTCGAGCGGAACGCCCATCGCCAGGAATTTCGACATGACGTCAGTCATACTTACGACGTTGAAATTACCAGTGTGCAAATCGGTGGACATTGAGTCGGGAATAAATCCCAGTTTCGCGGCCGGGACGGCATTGCGAAACCAGAAGCTGCCGGATCCATGCCCCACGTCAAAAATCACGCCCCGCGCGCGTGCTTCTGCCAGCGCAGGATTGAGTTTGCCGTCGGAAAGAAGAATCGGGAACTGCTGTGCAAACACGTGAGTATGGATGTCACCCGGCCGCATTCTCTTTAGAAGATCTTCATATGTCCTTCCCTCACGCGGCCAAAAGTCAACCATGATCGGGACACTCGCGAGTGTTCCGCACTCGATGGCGCGATCGACAGCAGCCCATGGCACATGCTCGGCGTCCCATGGGAGGTTTGTCCAATAGTGGGCAGTTTTTACTCCCACGATGATGTCGCGATATCTCGCGACTGTGGCAGCGCAAAGTCTCGGATCCATCTCATCCAGACTGTTCTCGAGACCACCGCCCATGCCATTGGCCACGATATTCAGAAAGGCCAGTACTCGTACTCTGGCGCGGTCGATCACTTCTTCCTTCTCTTCAAGGAAATTCTCAGCGCCCGCGGTACCTGCGTCAACGATCGTGGTGACGCCGGACTGCAGCGCCATATCCGCGGGAATTCCGAGGGGGAGAGCATGTGCCCGCCCCTCCGGAGTAAACCAGTTCAGTGGCGATCCACCATGGCCGATGTGGTAGTGAATGTCGATTAACCCGGGCGTCACGTACAGGTGTGAGACATCGACGACCTTGCCTGCCTGATCCGCGGGAATGTTTTTCTCGACTGCGGCAATCTTGCCCTGCAGAACGGCAACATCTCGCACCTCATCGATGTGATTGGCGGGATCGATTACGTGTCCGCCCTTGAGAAGCAGATCGTAATGAGGCGGTGTTTGCGCAACCTGGGCGAGAGGTGATCCGGTTGCGATCGCTAATACTGCAATGATTGAGGTTAATGTCTTCATCCAGTTTTGCATGGCAATTTTGTAGTTTTGGTGAAGCGAAAGTGTATCCACACAGGACGAGATTGTCACCCGTAGTGAAGAGGGCCCGCCGGGATGGGTTGTAAAACATAGATACGTGGCGTAATCTGATCGGCTCTTTTAAGACTCAAGGCCGTAAATTCTGAAGACCTTCCGAAAGGAATCGTGGATCGTCGTACGTTCGTAAAAGCGGGTTGTATCGGAAGCGCTTCCCTGCTGATACAAGGGTTAGACCCTGGGGTGCGGGCCGATACGGTCCCGTCCATTACACCTACTGTTGAACTCCGTGGCTTAGCCGATTACAAGGCATCGCCGCTTGGGATGCCGGGACTGTTCCCCGGCCGAGTCATCGAGGCTCGAGACCGGAACGCGATTGTGCGAAATCGTATTTCGCAACCGATCGTGCACCGCCTCCTCGAACGTGCGATGACGGAACTCACGGGAGAGAGTTCTGCACGTGACGCTTGGGCGAAATTTATCCAGCCCAATGACATTGTCGGTATCAAGATCAATCCCTCGGGTGCGCCTGCTTGTTGTTCGTCTCCCGAGATTATCCGGGAGATTATTGCTGCAGTCCGATCCGTTGGAGTACCAGCACGCAATATTGTTGTGTATGACCGGTACTCGTACGAAATTGACCTTGGCAGCTATCAGGCGCTGTTGCCGACCGGAGTACAAATTGTCGGTATCCAGGACGCCTTCACAAGCGGTGTGGTGGGCTATGAGCCGAGTGTTTATTGTGATGCCAATTTCTTCGGTGAATGGGAAACCCGCTCTTACATGGCCAGTATTGTGGCGCACGAGGTCACGAAAATTATCAATGTGCCCACGATGAAGGACCATTCTGCATCCGGCGTGACTGGAGCTCTGAAGAACCTGGCCTACGGCACGTTCAACAACGTTGCACGCACACACCGTGCCCCGCATTCATTTACAAATCCGCTGATCGGCTTGATGTGCACAGTAGAGCCCTTGCGATCAAAGTCCGTACTCCACATCATGGATGGCATGCGACTGGTTTGGCACGGCGGACCGCTCACCCAGGTGCAGGACTTTATCGAGCAGCCCGGGATCCTGATGGTTGGCACCGATCCAGTGGCGATGGACACGATCGAACTGGAGGCCATCGAAGCGAAGCGGCGTGAACACGGCGCCCCCTCGTTGTGGCAACACGATTCCAGCAGCATCACCCCCGATTCGAACATTTTCTTTCACGACGCCACCAAGAATTTGTTCTTCCGCCAGCCTGGACACGTTGCGGCTGCGGGGAAACTGGGACTCGGTGTCGCCGACCTGAAGCAGATCGACCACCGCCTTCTTTAGAGCCTGATCATGACCATGGAAACATCCACTACCAAATCTCTCCCCGACTGGCCCACGCTCCTGGGAGACAATGCACGCACAGGAGGGCAGCGCAAACATCAAACACATTCCCCGGAGAAGGCGATCTGGCAATTTCGCGGCAGTGCGGTGCGTTCGGCGCCAGTCCTTGATGACGACCTGCTTTATGTTGCCGGCATTAATGGAACTATCTACGCGATTGATGTGGCTAAGGGAACTTCAAAATGGAAGTTTGCAGTGCCGGGCCAGGTTCATTCCACGCCTTCCCTCTTTGGCAACGCAATCCTGTTCGGTTGCGATGATGGAAAGGTGTATGCCGTTGATCGGCATGCGGGAAGAAAATTGTGGGAGGCACCGAGTCAAGGCGAAGTGTGGTCATCGCCTGTCGTTCGCAACGGAGTTGTTTTTTTCGGAAGTGCTGACGGGAAACTTTACGCTATCGATGCCGACACTGGTCACGCCAAATGGTCCCAGGAACTTGGCGGAAGAATTTATTCGACAGTCCATGCCGCCGCGAATGCCGTTTATGTTGGGTGCGGAGACGGCAAGGTCTATTGTCTCGACGCTGAATCCGGAAAAATAATGTGGAGTACGCCGACCGGCAATGGCATCGATTCATCCCCTGCCGTCGCGGATGACATTGTTCTCATCGGCTCCGAAGATTTTTTTGTTTATGCTTTGAACGCGAGCACCGGAGAGGTGCGCTGGAAGTATGAGACCGGGCTTGGCATAGCATCATCACCGGCCGTCGCGGGTGACTTTGCCGCGATCGGCAGCAAGGATGGATTCCTTTACGCTTTCGAATTTCACACGGGCCAATTGCGTTGGAAAACGGCGGTTGCTGATGTGATCACGGCGCCGCCCGTAATAGCAGACGACACAATCTGCATTCAAGCAGGAGGCTTATTTGCTTTGGATCAATCCACTGGAAAGATGCTGTGGAGAGCGGGGTTGGGCGGGTCCATCCAGTCGGTGCCCATACTTGCACCGGACACCATTTATCTCGCGAGTTTGAGCGGTGAGATTTATGCGCTTCGATAGAAGATGGGCCGCCGGGTTAAGTGTCTTAATTTTGTGCCTTGGCGCCAAGAGTCAGAATTCCGAGAACCAGCGCCTCGTTTACAAGAAGAAATACATCATGGGTACGGTCTTCGAGATCGCTGCCTATGGTGAATCTTCTGAAAGAGTTTCGTCCGCAATCGACGTCGCCTTTCAGGAGATCGTCCGAATGGACGATCTGATGAGCAACTACAAACCTGAGAGTGCATTAAGTCAGCTGAATCGATCGGCTCACTTCCACGCCGAAAGGGTTCCGGCGGACTTATATCGAGTCATCGAACGAGGCGTGCAACTATCCCGGCTTTCAGACGGAAAATTCGACATCACCGTCGCACCACTGGTGAATTTGTGGAAAGCCGCATTGGCAGGTGACTCGACGCCTTCACCCGAGCAGCAACGGCAAGCCCAAGCTTGCGTCGGCTACGACAAGATTGAACTGACTCCGCCGGATCAAATCGCGCTGCAATCCTCGTGTTTACAGTTGGATTTGGGCGCACTTGGAAAAGGGTACGCGGTGGACAGAGCTGCAGAAAAATTGCATACGCTCGGAATTGAGAACGCCTTCCTCAACGCGGGGGGAAGCACCATAGTGGCCATCGGCTCTCCTCCCGGGCAGGCGGGTTGGCTCGTGCGCTTGCGCGACCCTTCTCACAAGATCGACCCGTATGTGATGCTAGAAAATGCAAGCGTTTCCACGTCGGAACAAACGACGCGATCTTTGCTCGGCCACGATTCGCCGGGACATATCATCGATCCCTCCAGTGGAAGGCCCGTCGAGAGTCAATTCTCGGTCAGCGTAATTGCTGCAAATGGATCCATGTCGGACGGATTTTCTACTACATTGCTGCTGCTTGGCCCACAGCAAGGCAAGGCATTGGTCAATCGCACACGAGATGTTTCTGCCATCTGGCTCTCGCCAAATGCACAGGTTGAAACAGCAACCAATGGGCCCCAGATTCTCTTCGGCGGAAGACTGTGACACACCTCCGTTCTCGAATAACGCTAATCGCTTTCGTCATCCCGATTTTTCTTCTCTTGGCACTCTCTCAACTTGCCTCGAGCACGGTATACGTTCACTGGAGTGACCCTCAGCTGCCGGCCGCGAGTTCGCTTGGCGTGACCAATATTGTGTTTACCTGGAAGGAGGGTATCTCGCCTGCCGCAGTGGCCGCTCGCAAGCAGGGATACAGCGTGTACGTTGAAACTCCACTTCTACAAGCAAAAGCGGCAGCGGATGAGGGTGTTAAAGCCGGCTGGACAGGAGTGATTCTCGACATTGCCGAGTTGGAGAGCGTGGAATCCGAGCAACGTGTTGCAGAGCTAAGAAGCTCTTATCCAAAACTCCAATTCGTGTTGCTCACCCGTGGTGGGAAACCGCCCGACATGCGTGGCAGCATCATCGTGAAACGCAACTCTGTTCTAGAAGTGTCGAGTCCGACAGCACAACCGTGGATCGATACCAATCTCGCGTTGATCAAAGTTGAGCAACGGTCTCGCCGTGCACAAGTTCCGCTTTACACGTTTTCGTGGGAGGACCAAGGACAGGTAAGAACCCTATCGCCTGATGACTATTCGCTGGCCGTAGCTGAGGCGGGCGCATTTCATGCTGATTTGATTTTGCAACTGGACGAAAATCTGCAACAAGCCCTAAACAACCACGATGCGAAGGCTTGGGCGCTCTGGAATCAAGTCCAATCTATGCTGAAGTTTTCCGGCAGCAAGGCTGACGCGTTAGAACCCGCCGCGAATGTCGCCGTGGTGGTGGATCACCTCGACGCAAGTGATGAAGTCTTGAATTTGCTAAGCCGCCACAACATCCCTTTCCAGGTATTTCTCGCCGCAGACCTGAATAAAGAGAAGTTTCAAGGCTTCGATGTCCTGGTGATGTTTGCAAAACCGGACAAAGAACTCGGGGAGCAGATCAAAGATCTCGCAACGCGCGGAAAGACCGTCGTGGTGGTGGACGCGCACGGAAGTTATCCCTGGCAGAACAGCCAACCAGTCCGAGAGAACGAACATACAACTTCGTATGCTGTGGGAAATGGAAAGATTCTCGAACTTTCAGAGCGAGTCACAGATCCCGAAATCTTCGCCCAGGACGTTCGTCGACTAATTGGCAAGCGTAATTCGCTTCTCAGCTTATGGAATGGGCTCACTACAATCGCGGTGCCCTACAAAGATCACTCTGGAACCTTGCGCCTGGTTGAATTTGTGAACTATGCGTTAGAACCGGTTCGCATGCAGGTGCAGGTCAAAGGATCATTTCAGTCCGTCCGCTACGAGTCACCGGAACGTCCGTGTTGCGAGTCGCTCGCGGCGGTGAAACATGACGGATTTACGGAATTCGTAATTCCGGAACTGCGCATTGCCGGGCGAATTCACTTGGAACCGTAATCGCTGAACGGTTCTTTCGACGACTCCAAAAGTCCGCGGCTATCGAAATCTGCGAATGAAAAGAGTGTGGCGATCGGAGCGATAAAGCCCCAGGACATACAGCGTGGGTTTCGCCTTCGTGGAATAAATTTGCTGACGAATTCGAAGCACCGCGGCGCCGGCCGGAATGCCGAGAAGCCGAGCCGTGTGTGCATCGGCGGTGGTCGCATCCACTTCTTCGTCGGCGTGCGCGATCCGCAGTGCATGATCGCGCTCCAGTACCGAAAATAGCGAAGCCCGATCCAATTTGGCTCGCGTGAGATCAGCAAACTCATCGGCCGATAGGTAGCAGGTCTCTACCGCGAATGGTTCGTCACCACCGAGCCTAAGCCGTTCGACCTTAATGAGCCGACTCGTGGCAGGCAACGAAAGGCGGGCCGCAATTTCCTGTTCGGTTTCAATCGTTCCAATGGAAATCAGTTTGGACGATACAGATAAGCCACGACCTGACATCTGTTCGGTGTAGCTCATCAACTTATTGAAGTGGATCTTGGGCGGCGCAACGAACGTACCCGCACCGCGGCGCCGCACCACCAAACCCTCACGTTCAAGGGCAGTGAGGGCATGGCGCGCGGTCATGAGACTCACGCCATGAATCTTTGCCAGCTCCCGCTCCGAGTCCACGAGGTCACCGGGTTTGAGGAGGCCTAACTCCAGTTGTCTGATGATCGTTCCCTGGATTCGCTGGTAAGCGGGTAGCCCGTCACTGGGGACGTGTGACATCCAAACGTTCTCCTACGAAGGTGCAACATACTACAAAGTGCTCTAGGGCTCCAACACTAAATCGTGTTTGTGTCCTCCGAGTGGGACATGGGTAGGAAATGAGCTCTAGGAATTCTGCGAGCGTCCTGCCACGATTTCTTCAGGTGCTCGGCAGCTGCCGCACCTAAATGCAAGTTGTTGATATTTATACATTTATTTAAAATTTAATGCAGGAAATGAGCCAGATACTAACCGGCGCTCACAACCGGGAAGAAACGGCGGGATCGGTCAAGCACTTGTGCCCGTAATACGTTCATATTATTTTTTTTGCCATCATTTCAATTTTTTTCTTGACGACACAAGGGCATCCGCTATATAGCATGGGCGTCATTACTGTGAGGAGGGTTGTGATGAGACGGTCAATTGCGTTTATCTGCTCTCTCCTGTTCTTGGTAGCTGCAAGTGGGGCGTTCCATTGCGCTTGGAGCCAGGAGGTGACGGCCGCGATCGTGGGAACAGTCGACGATCCGAGCGGTGCACCCATCAAAGGCGCCAAGGTAACCGCTACCGACACGGAACGGGGCACCATATATCAAAGTGAGACGAATGACGCTGGCGCATACAACATCAATCGAATTCCGATTGGAACCTATGAGCTTAAGGTCACTGCGCAGGGATTCCAGACGTCGGCACACCCTGCTTTCCAACTGGTGCTGAACCAGACCGCGCGCATCGACGTGCAGATGAAGGTCGGTGCTATCTCGGAAACTGTGGAAGTGACCGGGTCGGCGCCGATTCTTAAGACCGACAGCACACAGGTTGATACCGTCATCGACGCCCAGACCAACGACCGTTTGCCGCTCGCGACCCGCAACTATGTGCAACTGACTCTGCTAGCGCCGGGCTCTGTCACTCCGAACCCTGACAGCTTCAACAACGGCGATAATACGGCAAGTGGCGGGCGGCCTTACATCAATGGCAACCGCGAGCAAGCCAACAATTTCATCCTCGATGGCGTAGACAACAACCAGGTCTCGGATAACCTGGTGGGCTTTACGCCAGCGCCGGATGCGATTGAGGAATTCAATCTGATTACCCAGAACGCACCCGCCGAATTCGGCAACTATCAAGGCGGTATCGTCAACGCGACTATCAAGTCGGGTACGAATGGATTCCACGGCGACATTTGGGAATATTTCCGTAACGACGTCTTGAATGCGAACAAGTGGGAGAACGGGTTTAACGGCCCGAGTGGTGCACTTCCTAAGGATAAGCTTCGCTGGAACATGTTCGGCGGCACCGTTGGCGGACCGATCATCAAGAACAAGCTGTTCTTCTTCTTCGACTGGCAGTCCCAGCGCTTCGATCACCCTGCCAGCACACAGAAGCTAGGTGTTTTCACGGCCGCCGAGCGAACTGGAAACTTTGGAGACATCTGTAACAGCGGATTCACGGCGGGAATCTGTAACGATAGGGATAGCAACGGCAATGTCACGAATCAGCTCTACAATCCCTTTGCTGGCAATGTACCGATTCCGAACAACAACATTACAGCGGCAATAGCGCCGATTGATCCCGTTGCTCAAAACCTCTTCTCGTCATCGCTGTACCCCTCCCCTACTGGCGCGGGGCTGCAGAATAATGCCACGTACACTCAAGTTCAGCAGTTCAACACCAACCAGTACGATATTAAGATCGATTTCAACGCGAGTTCGAAAGATCACATTTTTGGGCGCTACTCGCATGCCAAACAGCACAATCCCACGGACAAATCGTTTCAGCTGCTGGCAGGCGGCTTTTCGGATGCTCCGATTGACAATATCGGCGTAGATTGGAGCCACACCTTTAGTCCAACTCTGTTGAACGATGTTCGTTTTGGGATCAACCACGTCCGGTTGCACAATGGCCCTACGTTCAGCGCCGCGGCAGCCACCGCCGGAACCGACCTTGGCATTAATGGTGCGAATGACAATCGGCCGGGGCTTCTCTTCCTGGATTTCGACACG
>Ga0126371_10002023_pt1 | contig 17334 bp, 14 predicted proteins | sample PanSoiMetaPlot_4_FD_110145 | JGI IMG/M metagenome (GOLD analysis project Ga0126371, IMG submission 110145) | Tropical forest soil microbial communities from Panama - MetaG Plot_4 | ecosystem: Environmental > Terrestrial > Soil > Tropical forest > Bulk soil | place: Panama | collected 2016-02-17 | reverse complement strand
CGGTCCATCGTCGAAGCGCATGGCGGCACGCTCTCGGTGTCAGCCGGCGTGCCGCACGGGTCGGTGTTTCGCATCGTCCTGCCGCGGCGCGCCCTGCCAAGCGAGGCGTCGTCTGCCGCCTAGAGCGTATTTCGTTCCTGCGGAATCGAAATGCGCTCTATTTTCCTTCGTTTGGCGCATATCCTTCTCGGCGAACCGGTGTGCATCCCGGATCAAATCCGGGGCAGGCTTTCGCCGGGACATGCGCCAGCGGCTTTTCAGACCTTCGGCCGATCCTGCAGCAGCCGGCGGATGGTGGCGAGCAGCCGGTCGAAATCGACGGGCTTGGTGTCGAACTCGTCGCAGCCGGCGGCGAGCGCCTTGTCGCGCATGCCGGCGAGTGCGTGGGCGGAGAGTGCGATCACCGGAATGTCGCGCGTCTGCGCGTCGCTCTTGAGCCGCCGGGTCGCTTCCCAGCCGTCGATGCCCGGCATCTCCAAATCCATGAGGATGATGTCGGGATGCTCGGCGGCGGCGAGCGCGCATCCGGCGCCGCCGTCCTGCGCGACCAGAACCTCGAACTCGTCGGTGAGCTCGAGACGCATTTGCAGCATGTAGATGTTGTCGTCGTTGTCCTCGACGTAGAGAAGCCTGATCACGTGACCGCTTCCGTCCCGCTGGCGCGTATCCCGGCGAAGTGGCTGCCGGTTCGCCGATAAGGATATGCGCAAATCAAAAAAGTTCGAGCATGATCTTTTCCGAAAACCGGTCTCCACCTTTCGGGATCATGCTGTGGCCTTCGTCCGCACCAGCCGGCGAATCCGGTCGATCAGCTCGGCGGGCCCGAACATGTTCTTCACCAGAACCGATTGCACCCCCGAGTTCAAGCGCTTGCGATCTTCCGGCCCGAGCTCGAGCGAGGTGATGACGATGACCGGAATGTCGCGCCACTGCGGCTCCTTCTGCAGCGCCGCGACCACGTCGAAGCCGTCGAGCTCCGGCATCATCAGGTCGAGCAGGATCACGTCCGGCCGGTTCTCGCGCAAGCGCGCCAGGGCATCGCGGCCGTTCGCGGCCTCGTCGACGATCCATTGCTCGTCGGGCAGCCAGGCGCGGGCGCGCTCGCGCACGGCGGCATCGTCGTCGACGAGCAGGATGCGCGCGCGCCGCGCCTGCGCGCGGAAGCGGCCGACCATGCGATTGAGCCGCTCGCGGTCGATCGGCTTGGTCAGGTAGCCGGCGGCGCCGAGCGCGAGGCCGCGCCGCTGCTCGTCGACGATCGTGGTCATGATGACCGGGATCTCGGCAAGCTCGCTGTCCTGCCGCAGGGCTGCGAGGACCGACCAGCCGTCGAGATCGGGCATCATCACGTCGAGCGTGATCGCCACCGGCCGCAGCTCGCGCGCCTGCTTGAGGCCTTCCAGCCCGCCCGCCGCCGTTGCGACCGCGAACCCTTCCGCCTTGAGCTGATCGGCGATGAGCTCGCGCGCGGTGGCGTCGTCGTCGATCACCAGGATGCAGTTGGCGCCCGCGCGGGCGGCGTCGGCGCCCGCGTGGGCGGGCGTATCCACGCCGGCCGGAAGACGCACGGTGAACACCGATCCCTTGCCGGGCTCGCTCGCGACCGTCACGTCCCCGTCCATCATGCGGGCGAGACGGCGCGTGATGGCGAGGCCGAGCCCGGTGCCGCCGTAGCGCCGCGCCGTCGAGGCGTCAGCCTGCACGAACTCCTCGAACAGCTTGGCCTGCTGCTCCGGCGTCATGCCGATGCCGCTGTCGGAGACGGAGAGCTCGACCCAGCTACGGCCGTCGACGACCTTGCGCACGCGCAGCGCGACCTCGCCCTCCTTGGTGAACTTGCAGGCATTGCTCAGGAGGTTGAGCAGGATCTGGCGCAACCGCATCGGATCGGCGGTGATCGGCGCGAGGTTGTCCGCGCATTCGCTCACCAGGCGGTTGTGGTTCTGCTCGGCGAGCTGGCGCGCGGTGCCGATCACCTCGTCGACCAGCGGTGCGAGGTGGACCTGCTCGGGACTGAGCTCGAGCTTGCCGGCCTCGATCTTGGAGAGGTCGAGCACCTGGTTGATCAGGCCGAGCAGGTGGGTGCCGGCGCGATTGACCCGGCGCAGCGGCTCGATCGCCTTCTCGGTGCCGAAGCGCGCCGCGTTGGTGTACATCATCTCGGTGAGCCCGATGATGGCGTTGAGCGGCGTGCGCAGCTCATGGCTCATGTTGGCGAGGAACTGCGACTTGTGCTGGCTCGCCTGCTCGAGCTGGCGGCTCTTCTCCTCGAGCTCCTGGGTGCGCTCGCGCAGCGCGGTCAGGAGCCGCACGTTCTCGATCGCGATGACAGCCTGGCTCGCGAAGCTCGTCAAAAGCGCAATCTGCTTGTCGCTGAACGGGCGGACCTCCTGCCGGTAGATGGCGATGCCGCCGATCAGCTCGTCCTCCTTGAGCATCGGCACGCCGAGGAAGGTGTGCGCGCCGGCGAGACGGACGAGATTGGAGTCGTGGTGCAGCTCCTCGGCGGCGAGATCCACGATGTGGATGATCCCCTTGGTGAGCGCGACGCGCCCGAGGGGCGAGCGCGGGTTGATCGCAAATGTCGGATCACGATGCCGCAGATCGTTGAAGGCCGCCGGCGCGCCGTGCAATGCGACGAGCCGCATCCTGTCCCCTTCCTTGAGGCCGAGCGTGCCGAACTGGGCGTCGCAGAGCCGCGCCGCGTTCGACAACATCGCGTCGAACACCGGCGCGAGATCGCCCGGCGACGCGGAGATGATTCGCAGCACCTCCGACGTCGCGGTCTGCTGGTCCAACGCCTCCCGCAGCTCCGCCGTACGAAGATCGACCTTCTTTTCGAGGTCCGCATAGGATTCCTGCAACCGGCCGGCCATGTCGTTGAACTGCTGCGCCAGACCCTCGAGCTCGTCGCCGGTCTTGATGTCGATGCGCTGCGCGAGGTCGCCGCGGCCGAGCCGCGCCGCGCCGATGCGCAAAGTCTGGATCGGCCCGACCATGCGGCGGGCGAGAAACATGCCGGCGAGCACCGCGAAGATCAGCGCCGTGAGCAGCACCCAGGCGAGACGCTTCAGTGCCGCATAGAGCGGCGCATTGGCTTCGTCGGCCGGCAGCTCGGCGAAAACGAACCAGCCGAGCGGCGCGACCTGCGCATGCGCGCTCAGCACCTTGCGCCCCCGGACGTTCTGCGCCTCCTCGACCACGGCGGATCCGGCGGATTCGCCGCGCGCCTCGCGCACCTGCGGCAGCGCCGAAAGGTCGGTGTTGCGCAGCACGAGGCTGATGTCCGGATGCGCGATCAGCCGGCCGTTCGCGTCGACCACATAGGCATAGCCGCGCTCACCGACCCGGATCTGCGAAACCACGTCCCAGATCAGCTTGAGGTTCACCTCGGCGACCGTGACGCCGGAATCGCGGCGCGCGCCGGCCATCGACAGCGTCATGTAGGGCTCGGACTCGCGGCGGAAATAGACAGGGCCGTAGTAGACCTTGTGCGCCACGGCCTGGGTGAACTTCGCATCCTTCGAATAGTCGACATTGCTGCCGACCACGTCCATCGCCAGCCGCGACACGCGCAGGCGCTCGTGGCCGGTGGCGTCGAGCTCCGACAGCTCGGTGATGGCCGGAACCTGGCGCAGCAGGCGCAGCCCGTCGAAACGCCGCTGCTCGAGCAGCGCCGCCGACCACGGCAGCTGCGTCGTCCAGCCGATCTGGCCCTCGATCTCCTTGACGAACTGGCCGATCTTGGCGGCCGCCGACTCGGCCTGCTCGCGCTGGATGCGCACCAGCGCGATCTTGTGCTCGCCGTAATAGAACCAGACCTCGAAGGCGCCGTTGCTCAGGAGCGCGATGCACACCACGGCGACGAACAGGGCGACGTATTTGTAGAACAGGCGGCCGCGAATCCTTCCATCCGCGGACGACGGCGCCGCCGCGGCGGCGCGCTTGCGCAGCCCGCGCATGTAGCCCGTCAATCCGCTCACCGCTGCCCGCACGCTTGTTCGGCTCCTTCGTCTCTATTCGATGACGTCATCGGCGACGGCTGTCAGCATCGCCGGAATGGCGAGACCGAGCGCCCTGGCGGTCTTGAGATTGATCACCAACTCGAACGTCGTGGGAAGTTCGACCGGCAGATCCGCAGGCTTGGCGCCCTTGAGGATGCGGTCGATGTAGGGCGCCGCGCTGCGGTAGTGCTGGCAGTAGTTGAGCCCATAAGACATCAATCCGCCGGCGTCGGCAAACTCCCTGATCTGGTAGATCGCCGGCAGCCGGTTGGTCGCAGCGAACGCGACGATGCCCGTTCGGTTGCCGAGCGTCACGCCGTCCTGCAACGTGATCAGGCTGCCGCAGTGCGACTGCAGGATCATCGCAAACGCCCGGTCCAGATCGCCTGCGAGGCGCACGCCTGCCGACACGATCTCGACGCCTGCCGCGGCGCCCGCCTTGCGCAGCTCGCCGACCTCGAGGAGCTTGCCCGGATTGGCGGTGTCATACAGCACGGCCACGCGCCGCACCGCGGGCGCAACGGTGCGCAGATAATCGAGCAGCTTCGCGATCGTCGCGGGAAGGAAGTTGGAGACGCCCGTGACGTTGCCGGCCGGCCGCGCAAGGCTGGCGACGATCTTGCTCGCCACCGGATCGCTCACCGCGACGAAGACCACGGGAATTTCGGACGTCGCATGCTGGGCGGCGAGGGCTGCCGGGGTGCCGGTGGCGACGATCAGATCCGGCTTGCGCGCGGCGAGCTCGGCCGCGGCGGCGGGATATCCTTCCGCGCCTTTCCAGCGCAGGTCGAGCGCGAGCGTCTGGCCGTCGATCCAGTCGCGGTCGCGCAGGCCCGCCATGAGGCAGCGCAGCAGCGGTCGTCCCGCCGCGGCTGTGTTGCTGGAGAGGAACGCGACGCGTCGCGGCGAGCTTGCGGCGTCTACCCGCGTCGCAAATGGCCAAAGGGCGCCACTTCCGACGAGCGCCAGGAATTCGCGTCGTCTCATTCCACCACCTCGCGTCGTGTCATTCGATCACCTCGTCGGCGCGCGCCAGCAGCGTCGGCGGGATGTCGACGGCCAGCGCCTTGGCGGTCTTGAGATTGAGGACCAGCTCGAGTTTGGCGGGGCCTTCGACCGGAAGGTCGCCGGGCTTGGCGCCCTTGAGGATCTTGTCCACCAGCGCGGCCGCGCGCAGGTAGAGATCGGGATAGCTCGGGCCGTAGCTCATGAGGCCGCCGACGTCGACGAACTCGCGCGCCGGATAGGCGGCGGGCAGCTTCTGCGCGGCGGCAAGGCGCACGATGGTCGCGGCATTGGCCTGGGTCAGCCCGTCGATCCCGACCGACAGTGCCTGCACGCGATGCGCCGCCATGGTCGCGAAGGCGTCCGCGATGTCCTGCGCGCTGCGCACGTCGAGCAACTCGACCGCGAGGCCGAGCGCGCGCGCCGCCGCCTGCGTCGCGGTCCACTGCGGCGGCGAGACCGGGTTGCCGATGTTCTGCAGGAACGCCACCCGGGCGATCGGCGGAAACGCCTGCTTCAGCAGCTCGATCCGCTTTCCGGCGAGCTCGTTCACGAACGAGCTGAACCCGGTGATGTTGCCGCCGGGTCGCGCCAGGCTCGTCACCACTCCGACGCCGAGCGGCTCGCCGACCGCCGCCATCACGATCGGGATCGTGGCGCTCGCCGCCTTCGCGGCCTCGGTGGCCGGCGTGCCGCGGGTGACGATCACGTCGACCGGAAGGCGGACCAGCTCGGCAGCGAGCTGCGGGAACCGGTCCGCCCTGCCGTCGGCCGAGCGATACTCGATCTGCAGGTTACGCCCCTCGACATAGCCGAGCTCGCGCAGGCCCTGGCGCAGGGCGTCGAGGTTGGCTCGGTTCTGCTCCGGCGGCATCGTCTCCAGCACGCCCACGCGATAGACCTTGGTTGCTTCGGCGCGCGCTGCGACGATCGGCGCCAGGGCCGACGCACCCGCGCTCGCCAGGAGCGCAATGAACTCTCTCCGCCTCACTCGAACACCTCGTCGGCGACCGACAACAACGAGACCGGCACCGCGAGACCGAGCGCTTTCGCGGTCGTGACGTTGATGAACATCTCGACCTTGGTGACGCGCTGCACCGGAAGCTCGGCCGGCCGTGCGCCGTGGAGAATCCGGCCCGCGTAGATGCCCGCCTGGCGGTGAGATTGCGCGATGCTGCCGCCATAGCCGAGGAGACCGCCGGCCGCCGCGAACTCGCGCGACTGGTGCGCCGCCGGCACCCGGTTTCGCATCGTCAGGCCGGCGAGAAGCTCGCTGCGGTTGGCGAAGAAGGTCTCATTGGCGATGCAGAGCGGCGACTGCAGCCGCACCACGGTCGCGAAGACATCGTTCAAGTCGCTCTCGCTCGCTGCCTTCAGGATGTCGGTCTCGACGCCGAGCTTGTGCGCGGCCGCCTCGATGTCTCGGATCGTGGCCTCCGCGTTCTTCGGGTTGCTCGGATTGACCAGCACGCCGAAGCGCGTGGCCTTCGGCACCAGCTCGCGCAGCAGCGCCAGGCGCTTCGGCGTCACCTCCGCGTTGAGCGATGTCACGCCCGTGACATTGCCGTTCGGACGGTTCAAGCTGGCGACAAGGCCGACCTCGACCGGATCGGCGCCGATTTCGAACACGATCGGGATGGTGGAGGTCGCCGCTTTGGCGGCGAGCGCCGATGCCACGCTACCCGGGGCCGCGATCATGGTGACGTTGCGCTGCACGAGATCGGCCGCGAGGGCAGGGAGTCGCTCGTTGTGACCCTCGGCCCAGCGATATTCGATGTGGACGTCGACGGTCTCTCGATAGCCCGCTTCGCCCAGCCCCTGCCTGAATGCCCGCAGCCGGGTCGCGAAGCGCGCGGGCGACTCGGCGCCGAGATATCCGACGGTCGGCATGCCTGGAGCCTGCGCGCGCCCGGTCAGCGGCCAGGCCGCCATCGCACCGAGCGCCGCCATGAATTCGCGTCGCCTCATTCGATCACCTCGTCGGCGACGGCCAGAAGCTTCGGCGCGATGTCGATGCCGAGCGTCTTGGCGGTCTTGAGATTGACGACCAGCTGGAAGCGCGTCGCGCGTTCGATCGGCAGGTCCTGCGGCTTCGCCCCCTTGGCGATCCTGTCGACGAAATCGGCCGCATGGCGGAACGTCGCGGCGATGTCCACGCCGTAGGCCAGGAGACCGCCCGCAGCCGCGATCTGCTTGAAGCCTACCGCCGGGATTCTTGCCGCGATCGCGAGCGCGGCGATTTGCTTGGTGTTGGCGATCAGAACGCCGTCCTCGGGAATGACGACCGCGTCGATGCGCTTTGCCGCCATCGTCGCGAAGGCGGAATCGATCTCGCTCGCCTGGCGCGCTTCGAACGACGCCAATTCGAGATTCGTGGCCTTGGCAGCGGTGCCCGCCGCTTCGGCGACGGACTGCATCACCCGGTTGGCGGGATTGACCAGTAGCCCGACCCGTCGCGCCGCCGGAATCGCGTCCTTCACCAGCGCGATGCGCTTGGCAACCAGCTCGGGCGCGAAGAAGGTCGACCCCGTGATGTTGCGTCCCGGATTGCGGATGCTGGTGACGACGCCGGCGGCCACCGGATCGCCGATGATGGCCATGACGATCGGAATGCGCGCCGTCGCGTGCTCAGCCGCGAGCGCCCCGGGGGTTCCGTGCGTCACGATCACGTCGACGTCGAGGCCGACGAGCGCGGCCGCGAGGTCGGTGAGACGCTTGTAATCGCCGTTCGCCCAGCGCGACTCGAGGACCAGATTGCGGCCCTCGACGTAGCCGAGATCGTTGAGGCCGGCCCGCAACGCGGCCACGAATGGACCGTAGCTCGACGCCGACGATGCGCCGAGGAAGCCGACGCGCAGGTTCTTGGCCGCGCCTTGCGCGATCGCAGGCGACGCAGGCGCCAGCCCCGCCAAGAGGGCCGCGATGAATTCCCGCCGCTTCATTCGATCACCTGGTCGGCGCGGGCGACGAGCGTCGGCGGCAGATCGATCCCGAGCGCCTTGGCGGTTTTTGCATTGATGATCAGCTCGAATTTGTTCGGCTGCTGAACCGGGAGGTTCGCCGGCTTTTCGCCCCTGAGGATCCGATCGACGTATGAAGCGGCCTGGGTCCACTGATCGACCTGGTCGATCCCGTAGGACATCAATCCGCCGTCGGTCGCGAAATAGCCATAAGGAAAGACCGCGGGCAGGCGCCGTCGCTTGCTCAGCGCGACGATCTCGTCGCGGTGAGCGACGGCCGCCGGGCTCGGCAGCACGATCACGCCGTTGACGTCGGTTCCAGTGGCGAGCTCGGCCTGCGCGTGCGCGGAAATGTCGACCTTGAGGACGCGGACGGCGAATCGTGAAGCAACGCTTTCCATCGCGTGGAAGATGCCGGCATTGCCGACGTGGCCCGCCATCGCGATGACCGCGATGACGGAGACGGTCGGCACCGTCTCCTTGAGCAGCTCGATCCACTTGCCGCCGATGTCGTACTCGTAGTCGGTGAATCCGGTGATATGCCCGCCGGGCTCCGCCAGGCTGTGCACGAAGCCGGCGCCGACCGGATCCGTGACCTGAACGAAAACGAGCGGTCGTGTCCCGCTCACCGATCGCGCCGCCACCAGCCCGGGCGTGCTTTGCGCCAAGATCACATCCGGCGCGGCCGCGACCAGCCGGGCGGCGTGGACCTGCAGAACCTTGGGGTCGGCGCTGCCGGCCAGGTGATAATCGATCTTGAGCCTGCTGCCGGGCGGCCAACCGAGCTGTCGCAGCCGGGACTCGAGCGCATGGATGCGGGCCGAGGCCTCCGCATCGTCGGCCGCGTACGTCATCAGCACGCCGAGGCGGCGCACCTCTTGCGCTTGCGCGCGCGCTGCGAGCGAGTACATCGCGGCGCAGGCAATACCTGCCATGAATTCCCGGCGCCTCATTCGACCACCATCGCTGTCCGCCGATCGGCTCTCGCCGCCGCGCCGCCGCCCCTGAAACTGTCGGCCCGGCAGGATCGGAAGTCCTTGTCGGCAGCCTGAAATGTTCTGAAATCTGCCATTCGCAACCGCCAATCAGCCACCCATCCCCTCGGTCCGCCGCAGGGCCAGCATCGTGATGTCGTCGGAGGCCTCGGCCCCGCCCACGAAGCCGCGCAGCCCGGCCGCGACCGCGTCGATGATCTCGGCGCTGGGCTTGCCGCCGGACCGGCGCAGGACGGCTTCGAGCCGCTCCTCGGAAAACTGCTCGGCGGCGGCATCGATCGCCTCGGTGACGCCGTCGGTGAACAGGTAGATCGTCTCGCCGGGCGCGAGCCGCAGGCGCCCCGCCGGATGCGTCGCGCTCGCGCGCACGCCGAGAATGATGCCGCGCGCGTCCTCGATCGGCGCGAGATCGCCGCCCTTGAGCCGGTAGGGCGGATTGTGGCCGGCGTTGCAGTATTCGACCTCGCCGGTCGCCGGCGTCAGCAACGCAAAGAACAGGGTCACGAACATCATGTCGGGATTGTTCTGCGACAGCTCGCGGTTGACCAGCCCGATGATGTCGGCGGCGCTTGGCGGGCCGCCATCGTGCCCGCGCATCAGCTCGGTCGCGATGCGCAGCAGGCTCTTGGTGCGCGCCATGAACAGCGCCGCCGGCATGCCCTTGCCGGATACGTCGCCGATGAGAAAGCAGAGCCGGCCGTCGGCGGTCGGGAAGAAGTCGTAGAGATCGCCGCCGACCTCGCGCGCGGGCTCCATCATGGCGAAGAGGTCGATGGGAAAGCCCGCGCTCGGCGGCGGAAAGACCTGCGGCACCATGGCGAGCTGGAGCTTGCGCGCCGCGTCGAGCTCGGCGCGCAGGCGCGCGAGATGTGCGTTCACCTCGTCGCGCAGCCGCTTCTTCTCTAGGGTCGCGCCGAGGCGCGCCTTGAGCAGCACCGGATTGAACGGTTTCATCAGGTAATCGACGGCGCCGAGCGCGACGCAGCGCACCACGCTGTCGATCTCGTTGAGCGCCGAGATCATGATGATCGGCAGGTCGCGCAACTGGAGCTGCGCCGCGACCCAGGCGAGCACCTGATAGCCGTCCACTTTCGGCATCATGACGTCGAGCAGCACCAGGTCGAACGATTGCGCCTTGAGCCGCTCGATCGCCTGCTCGCCGTCGTGGGCCACCTCGATAGTGGAATAGCCCTCGAGCTCGAGATAAAGGGTGAGCGTGTAGCGGTTGTCGTCGTTGTCGTCGACGACGAGGATGCGCGGGCCTGTCTTGTCGTCGCTCATTTCGCCGCTGTTTCCTGTGCTCACGCGCTCAATGATCGAAATGGAAGTGCACGAGGGCCCTGCCGGCTTCGCTCGTTTCCGAGGCGATGCGGTCGGCATTGCGCCGGAGCATGAAACCGGCGAGGCGGCGCATGCCGTCGAGGCCCGTTCGGATGTCCTCGGCGCTCGGGCGCTGTTCGGGGAACTCGAGGAGATCGCCCTGGTAGGCGAGGCGGACGTCGAGGTTGAACTCGTCGAAGCTCGCCGTGACGGTCATCGGCCCTTCCTTGCGGCAGTTCTCGTCCACGGCATCGACCAGCTGCGTGACGCCGAAGATAGCGCGCTTGATGATGTCCGGGCGCGCGCCCCATGCGGCGCCTTGGCGCACGAAGAAATCGTCGATGCGCTGGTGCGCCGTCTCCGGCTTGTCGAGCGCGAGCGTGACCGTGCGCCTCACCCCGAGCCGGAACAGGAGGTTGAGCACGAGCCCGAGCACGGTCGCGAACACCAGCGAGGAGCCGAGGAACGGCGCGAGCACCACGGGTGCGCTCGCCGCCAGATGCGGAAACACCTCGACGGCGGTCCCGCCCACGATCGCGAGCGCGATCATCAAGGTGCGCCGGGCATCAAGCAGCCGCGAGGTCATGATCTGCAGGCCGTTGACGATGATGAAGCTGGTGACGAACAGCACCGAGCCGACGATCACGGCGCGCGGCATGACGGCGAGCAGCCCCGACAGCTTGGGAAAGAAGGCGAGGCCGAGGAAGAGGAAGCCGATCGCGAAGGCTAGGCTGCGGCTGGCGATGCCTGTCGCCGAGGCGAGCGCGACCGAAGCGGTGGCCGAATTGACGCCGGTGCAGCCGAGTGCGCCCGCCGCGATGCTGGACAGGCCGTCGGCGAGCACGCCGCGCACGACCGGGCGCATGTCGGTGCGCACCCAGTCGGCGTCGTTGGCGCGCTGGCAGAGCGTGATGGTGCCCGCCGCCTTCAGCGCCGTGGCGACGCTGCCGATGGCGAAGGGCAGCACGAGCGTGAGGTCGAACGACCACGACAGGTGGCGGAAGTGGGGCAGGCCGATCCACGGCGCCTGGTCGAGTGCCACGCCGACGCCGTGATCGAGGCCAGCGATGCCCGCCGCGACATAGCCGGCGAGCACCCCGATGAGCGTGCATAGCATGCGCGCCGGACCGCGGCCCCAGATGTTGAGCGCACCCATCGTCCCGAGCGTGATGCCGCTCACGATCCACTCGGTCGCCGTTGTGGGCGCGGCGGTGGCGCCGAGGAACGAACGCAGCGCCGCAATCCCGGCCGAGAGGCCGACGACGAAGAGCACCAGCCCGGACAGCTCGGGCGGGAAGATCGCGCGCAGGCGGTGCAGGATCGGGCCGATCGCGGCCTCGAGGGCGCCCGCGAATGCGGTCATGCCGAACACCAGCGGCAGGCCGCCGATGCGCGCGGCCGCGAGCGACGGCGCCAGATAGACCGCGGTGAACACCACCGGGCACATGTAGCCGGAGCCGATCGGGCCGATGCGCAGCGCCTGCAGGAAGCTGCCGAGACCGAGCACCAGCATGGCGACCGAGAGCAGATTGGCGATCAGCGGCGCCGGCGTGTCGATCGAGCGGAAGACGACCAGCGGATAGATGAGATAGACGGCGATCAGCGCGACGTGCTGGATGCCGTTGACGATCGTCACCGCGAGCGGCGGCGTGTCGTCGAGTCCGTAGGTGAGGTTCGGCGGTTTCCTCATGCGAGTCACCCGGTCTTCGGCCGCCCCGTCTCCCGTTCTTTTCCTCGCGCTCAGTGATCGAAATGGAAATGCACGAGAGCTCGGCCGCCGCCGCCCGCTTCCGAGCTGATCTTGTCGGCGTTACGCCGCAGCATGAAGCCGGCAAGGCGTCGCATGCCGTCGACGCCCGCGCGGATGTCGTCAGCGCTCGGGCGCTGCTCGGGGAACTCCAGAAGGTCGCCCTGGTAGGCGAGCCGGACGTCGAGGTTGAACTCGTCGAAGCTCGCCGTAACGGTCATCGGCCCATCTTTGCGGCAGTTCTCATCGACGGCATCGATGAGCTGGCTGACGCCGAAGACCGCCCGCTTGACGATGTCGGGCCGCGCGCCCCACACCGCGCCCTGCCGCACGAACAGGTCGTCGACCTTTTGATGTGCGCCCTCGGGCCTGTCGAGCGTCAGGCTGACGGTCCGTTTCACACCCAGGCGGAACAGGAGGTTGAGGACCAGCGCGATGACGGTGCCGAACACGAGCGGAGAGCCGACCACGGGCACGAGCACCTTCGGCGCCGCGGCCGACAGGTTCGGAAAGATATCGACCGCAACGCCGGCGACCAGCGAGAATCCGATGATCAGCGACCTGCGCGCATCGAGCAGACGCGAGCTGATCACCTGGATGCCGTTGATGATGATGAACGTCGCCGTGAACAGCAGGGCCGAGACCATCACGGCACGCGGCATGATCGCCAGCAGCGCCGTCAGCTTGGGAAAGAAGGCGAGCAGCACGAAGAGGACCGCGACCGCATAGGCCACCGGCCGGCTTCCGACGCCGATCGCGGCCGCCAGTCCCACGCCGGGCGTCGATGTATTTGTTCCGACCGCGCCCATGAGGCCCGCGACGGCGGTCGCGGCTCCATCGGCAAGGACGCCGCGGGTCGTCGACGCCATCTCGGGGCGTACCCAATCGGCATCGTTCATCCGCTGACAGAGCGCGATGGTGCCTGCCGCCTTGAGGGCGGCGGCGACGCTCGCGATGGCGAACGGCGCGATCATGGTCGCATCGAAGGCCCATGACAGGTGGTGGGGAAGCGGAATGCCGAGCCAGGCGGCATCGTGCACGGCGACGAACGTCGTGGCGAACAGCCCCGCGAAGCCGGCCGCGATGTAGCCGACGACGAGGCCGATCAGGGCACACAGCATGCGCAGCGTTCCGACGCCCCAGACATTGAGCCCGACCATTGTCACGAGGGTGGCGGCCGCGACCTGCCATTCGGCGGCGCTGAACGGGGCGGCGCCGGGAGCCAGCGCCAGCCGCAGTCCCGACGTGCCGATCGACAAGCCGATCAGCAGGATGACCAGGCCGGAGATCTCGGGCGGGAAGATCGCGCGCAGGCGGTTGAGCAGCGGCGCGATGGCGCCTTCGAGCACGCCAGAGAACAGCGTCATGCCGAAAACGAGCGGGAGGCCGCCGAGCTTCGCCGCGACCAGCGACGGGGCGAGATAGGTCGCCGTGAAGGTCGAGGGGCACATGTATCCCGAGCCGATCGGGCCGAGGCGATAGGCTTGCAGGAATGTCGCGATTGCCAGCACCACAAGGCCGGTGGAGAGCAGCCCGGCGATCAGGTCCAATGGCGTGCCCGCGGCGCGAAATACCAGCAGCGGAAAGACCAGGTTGATCGCGATCAGCCCGACGTGCTGGATACCGTTGGAAATGGTGATGAAGGGCGGCGGTATTTCGTCGAGGCCATAGATCAGCGTAGCCGGCTTCTTCATTGGTCGATCCCCTGGAACCTTGCTTCGCCGCCCGCCCGCTTCCTTCACTGCGCCTTCGCCATCCCGTCCTCGCGGCTGGCGCAAATCGTGAACAGGTCCATGAAGGTCCCGATCTCGAACAGCCGCTTGATCTCGGCGGACAGGCCGCACAGGACCAATTTCGCCTTCACCTCCTCGGCGAGCTTGCCGACGATCAGCAGGGCGCGGAAGCCGGCGCTGCTGATGTAGATGACGTGCTGCAGGTCGATGAGCATGTGGCGCGAACCGCCGTGGATGAGTTCGGTCAGCCGCTCCCCGAACGGCTCGGCCGCCATCGTGTCGATGCGTCCACGCGGCTCGACGATGACGAGCGGGTCTCGGCGAATTTCCACGAGTTCCATGTGATTTCCTCCTAGCCGGGGGTGGGCGGGGTGATGGGCAGCCGCTTGCTCAGGCGGAGCCGGTTGAGGCCGGCGACGCGCTCGTAGGCGACGTCGTCCATGAGGTCCCTGACGAAAAGAATTCCGAGGCCGCCGACCTTGCGCTCGCGCAGCGGCGCCGCGAGGTCGGGCGCGGGAGCCGTCAGCGGGTCGAACGGGTGTCCGCTGTCCTCGATATCGACGATGATCCGACCGTCCAGGGCGGCCACGCGGACCAGGATGTCGCCGATTTCGCCCGGCCCGTACCCGTAGGCGATGATGTTGTTCAGCACCTCGTCGACCACGACCGCGAGGTCGTGGACCGTCTCCCGAGACCCGCCCTGCGCTTGCACGAAGCTTTCGACCATCGCGCCGACCTCGGACATCTTGTCGCGGCGGTTGGGGATGCGGATTTCGACTTGCGCCATCAGCCGGCCCTGCGGGCGCGGACCGGACCAGCGTGGAGAGCCGAGCGGATGCGTGCTGGTGGGCGGATCCTGCGAAACGGGGCGGCGGGCGGGCGCAAGGGAAGCTCCGGTTGATTCCGGCAAAAAGCCTAGCCGTGCCGGTCCGGATCGTCCCGGTCGCCGAATTGATAAGTTCTGAAAATTGCTGAATCCTACGCGAGCGCGGCTTTTGCTGCGCGCAGGGACACAATAAACAACAGGTCGAGCCGCCGCATGGATATCTCGGTCGAGGACATCGCTGGCGGCGTCACGCGGGTCGCCCTGCAGGGGCGGCTCGATACGACGGCAGCCGTCATGATGGAGCTGCCGTTGAACACGGTGGCGGCGGACAAGAAGGCGATCGTGGTCGATCTTTCCGCCGTGACCTTTCTCGCGTCCTACGCGCTCCGGGTGCTGCTCATGGGCGCCAGGATCGCGGGCAGCAAAGGGGGCAAGCTGGTGGTTGTCTGTCCCGATAACAATGTCGCCAAAGTGCTGCGCGGCGCCGGCGCGAGCGATCTCATCCCCGTCGTTGCCGATGCCAAGGCCGCGATCGCGGCGCTTGCCACCACCGCATGACGACGCCTTGCCCGGCATGACACGCAGGCTGACCATCCGCCCCGAGCTTGCGCAGCTCGATCGGCTCGCCTCCTGGGCCGAGGACTTTGTGCACGTGGCCGGGATTCCGTCCGATCGCCTGTTCGCGATCCAGCTCTGCGTCGAGGAGGCGGTCGCCAACGTCATCAGGCACTCGGGCGCCGCCGACGGTCGCGAGGACATCGCGGTCGAGCTGGTTCAGAGCGAGGATCAGGTGCTCGCGACCGTTGCGGATCGCGGCCGCTCGTTCGATCCCACGGCGGCCCCGGCCTTCTGCAAGCCGGCGTCGATTGCGGAAGCCTCCGCGGGCCGGTTCGGCATTCACCTCATGCGCACCTTCGCGGACGAGATGCGCTACGAGCGGCGCGACGGCTGGAATCGGCTCACGCTCAGATTCGGGCCGGCGCAAGCGGCCTAGCCAATCAAGAAAAACAATGGCCGCTCCCGCACAGTTGTTCGAGTTCGGCCCGTTTCGCCTCGATGTCGCCCGCCGCGAGCTCTCCGCCCACGGCACGCCGGTCACGCTCGGCCAGCGCGCCTTCGACGTGCTGGTGGCGCTGGTCCGCCGCCACGGCGAGCTCGTGACCAAGGACGACCTGCTGGCCGAGGTGTGGCCGCGGCTCGTCGTCGAGGAGAACAATCTGCAGGTCCAGGTGTCGGCGCTCCGGCGGATTTTTCAGGCGATGGACGGCGGCGAGCGCTATCTGGTGACGGTCGCGGGACGCGGCTATCGCTTCGTCGCGCCGTTGCGCCATCTGGATGCGGCCGTGGAGGCGGCCGGCGAGCCCGCCACGCTGCCGGGCCCTGCGCCGGCGCCGCGCGCGAAGGCTTCGAGCAATCTTCCGCAGCCGTTGACCGACCTGATCGGTCGCGAGGCCGACCTGGAGGCCGTCGCGTCGGGCCTCGCGGCGCATCGGCTCGTGACGCTGACCGGGCCGGGCGGCGTGGGCAAGTCCCGCCTCGCCGTCGAGGTCGGCCGGGCCGCCACATCGCGGTTCCCGGACGGTGTCTGGTTCGCCGAGCTCGCGCCGCTCGGCGAGGCGCAGCTCGTGTTCTCGGTGATCGCCGAGGCGCTCCGCTCGGGCGGGGCGGGCGCAAGCACGAACCTCGATGCATTGGCCGATGCGCTCCGGGAGCGGCAGCTTCTGCTCATCGTCGACAACTGCGAGCACGTGCTGGCGGAGGCGAGCCGGGTGCTCGAGACCCTGCTGCGCGCGTGTCCGCGCCTCTTCGTCCTCGCCTCCAGTCGCGAGCGGCTCGGTATTGCGGGCGAGAGCGTCTACCGCGTGCCGTCGTTGCCGGCGCCCGAACCGGATCTGCCGCTCGGCGCTGCCGCGGCGCGCGGATACCCGGCCGTGCGATTGTTCGAGGAGCGCGCCGCCGCGCTGGCAACGGGCTTTGCGCTGACCGACGCCAATGCGGCCCTGGTCGGCGCCATATGCCGCAGGCTCGACGGAATTCCGCTCGCGATCGAACTTGCCGCGCCGCGGCTGAAGGTCCTGTCGCTGACGCAGCTGGCGCAGGCGCTCGACGATCGGCTGGCGATCCTGACGGCCGGCGCCCGCACGGCGCCGCCGCGCCACCAGACCCTGCAGGCGCTCATCGACTGGAGCTATCGGCTGCTCACCGCGGCCGAGAGGCTGTTCATGCAGCGCTTCGCCGTGTTTGCCGGCGGCGCGGCGCTGGACGGGGTCAAGATCGTGGTCGCAGGCGGCGATATCGCGCCGGGCGAGGTTCTGGATCTGCTCGCGTCGCTCGTCGAGAAGTCGCTGCTCGTCGCCGATCTCTCCGGCGGCGAGCCGCGCTATCGCATGCTCGAGTCGATCCGCATCTTCATGCGCGCGCAGCTCTCCGACGGCAATGATGCCGAGCTGCGCCGACGGCACGCCCGGCTGTTTGCCGACAGGCTGGCCGCGGCCGGCGCGGCGTGGGAGACGATCCCTTCGCGGCAATGGACCGCCGCCTATGAGCGCGACGTCGACGACGTGCGCGCCGCCCTCGCCTGGGCGTTCGGCTCCGGCGGCGATACGACGCTCGGGCTCGAGCTCGCCGGCCGCAGCCACGTGTTGTGGTCCGAGCTCGGCTTGATGCTCGAGCACCGGCATTGGCTCGAGGAGGCGCTGCGTCGATGCGGCCGCAGCACGCCACGCGACGTGACGGCGCGCCTG
>Ga0126371_10002022_pt1 | contig 17347 bp, 14 predicted proteins | sample PanSoiMetaPlot_4_FD_110145 | JGI IMG/M metagenome (GOLD analysis project Ga0126371, IMG submission 110145) | Tropical forest soil microbial communities from Panama - MetaG Plot_4 | ecosystem: Environmental > Terrestrial > Soil > Tropical forest > Bulk soil | place: Panama | collected 2016-02-17 | reverse complement strand
ACTACGCGTGCTCCCAATCTCAAGAAGAGATCCGTTTTCCAGCCTTCATTTGCCCCAACATCGAAAATCAGATCCCCACGGCGCAGCTCGGGCAGCAGGCGGCGATAGAAATCGATCTCCTTCTCCCTAGCTACAACCCATCTCTTGTCAGCGACTCCTCGGTAGAGATCTTGGATCGTTGATGTCTTAAGCCGATGGTACAGTCCCGCACGCTCTAATAATGCCCGGGTCCGGCGCTTGAGAAATATCATGCTGATTCCTCTATGTAGCCGAAGCCAAGGTAGGGTTCGACTAGGCACTTCGGATCTATGTGCGTCACGCCACAGCACTGTCGAACTGCACAATCAGCGATAGTAAAGTCAGGCAGTTCCCCGTTGTTTACATTTTCCAGGCTACAGGACCAATCTCAAGCGCATTTCTGGCTGGCAACTCAGATACCCGACGATCTTCAAGAACCGGCGATGCCTTAACACCGACACCACTAGCAATGCGACTCGCTTCTATTACCGCGAGGAGAAAGAAGATCCACATCGGATGTAGCATTCGGAAGCCGGCCTCAGTGATGTTATAGACCATTTCAGTCAAAATATAAGCCACCAAGAGACTGCCAAGTAGCGGCTCGCGGCGAAAAGCTTTAACCGCGCGGAAATAGCCGGTAACAAATATCAGCCCAATTAGACCAAGGCCCACCCAGCCGAGATTAAGGTAAGTTTCTATGTATCCATTATGAGCTTCATTCAGGGGAAGGCCAGGCATCAGTTCCGCTAGTCTCTGGTGTACGTCTGGGCTAAGCCAGAAGCTTTCGAAACCCGCTCCAACCAAGGGATTACGAGCCATTGGAATAACACCCGCCCAGATCGCGGTGCGCCCGGTAAGGGTCGAGTTCCGACCCAATGCATGGAACATGCTGCCTGAACCGCCCAACAACATCACGGTAGTGGAAGTGACCAAGAGGAACAAGACAAGCACGTGTACTGCAGCGGGACGACGCTTCATGAACCGCAGACTCGTCGTCAACATCAGTCCGGCTCCAATAGCGAAGCACACGGTGGAGGTCGCTGAGTTTGCAAATGTCAATAGGTATACCCCAAGTGATAAGAGGGTACCCTGTGCCAGTAGATGCCTACGACGGTTTGCAAGCATTTCGTCCGACCGGAGGAGCTCAAGGACGCGCCAGACTGCTCCTAGTGTGAGGATAAATGTCATTACTCCAAGTGTATTCTTGTTTAGTGTCGCCCCGTTATTCATCTGCGCGCCGGTCCACGGGTCATACGACCGTCCAAGATACGGATAATATTTGATCAACAGCAGAGAAATAGGTACGAAAATGAAGCCGATGCGAGAGAACAAGCGACGAAGCGCGGTCACTGGTTCTTTATCTGTCACAACAATCAGGATCATCATTACATCCTCGATCGCTTTGACCGATTTTTTGAGCGCCACACCCGGAAAATCGGACCAAACAATACTGAAAAGACAAAAGAGAAAATAGATCAGGATAGGCCCGTTTGCGCCGAGGAAGGTGACGGTTTGGCGGCCTCGATGGACGACAACACATAAACCCGCTATCAACAAGATGGCAAAGAAAGCTGCGTCGACGGGGCTGCCATCAACCAGCGTACTGGCTGCGCCAGGGGGCGTAATGCCCAGCCAGACGGATACGGGCTTTGATCCAAGAATTCCTAGGTAGAGAATCGGCAACCATAGGGCCTTAGAAGTCCGGGCGGAATTGTCTCGATCAAGGTAAAAAAGTCCGACAATTCCGCAAATATAGAACAGGCTTGCAATCGAAGGATTCATTTATGTCGTTCCAACTAGGGCTTCGATCTAGTATGCGAAGTCATCCAGCACCTACAAAAGGGGATGCCGAGAAAAGCCATACCAGCTCAGCATGTTTCCAATCCCTCGGAAGATTTCGAACTCGTTTGAAAGGCTATGTTGCACTGAGGCTGGCGGCTAGCGAGTTGATCGAAAATCATGTCCATAATTCTGGCGGTAAGCAGAATTTGAGGGTATGGAATCGGCACCGGAATCTCCGCCCGGACCGAACGATAGAATGACTCAATAAGATATCTCATTCCCGAATCGAAGTGAAAATCCCTCTTCAGAAACAACTTCAAATTTGTACCGAGATTCTGAATGTGCTGCTTTGCGAATGAAATAGGGGGTATGAACTTCTCAGCGTAGCTCTTAAAGTTTCGTCCACGGAGCCGGATCAGAATATCGTGATCGTCGTCCAAGATTAAACTGTTTTGTGGACCATACACACGGAATTCGTGAATGGCCGGCTTTATTCGAGTTGAGAATGTGAAATAAGCTGTCGCTCGCTCCTGTTCACTTATGATTACCCTCAGTTCATCCACAATCTCTTCCTCGTTGATTTTCTTAAAGAGCGGACTCACAAACCCATACGCAAAAACGTAGGGTTCCTCGCTGGTAAGGAATTCAGCGATCCTGGCTATTCCATGACTGATTATGTTTTGAAGAAGCTTGCCGGGTAATCTACGGAGCCAATGGTTCTTATCTCCAAGTAGTGCCCTCGCATAGCTTGGATCGGTGAGGTTATAGCAATAGTAGCTTTCCATATGGACTGGCGAACCACCTAGATATCCATTTCTGATCAACTCTCTCATGCGTCGCGCCGCATGCGTAAATTGATAGTTGTGACCGACCGTCAGCTTAACCTTCTGTCTTTCAGCTAGTTCTATGAGTTCCTGAGCTTGCCACGCGTAGACCGTAAAAGGCTTCTCCACGTAGACGTGACGACCCTGCTCCAAGCAAAGCTTAGCAATATCGTAGTGCCCCTCTGGTGGGGTGGTGATATGAACAACGTCAGGCTTGGCCTTATCCAGCAGTTCAGGAACACTCGCGAAGCAACCCCCGATCGGAAACCTCTCATGCAGCTGCCTCGCCATAAGTGGCTCGCGATCGCACACGCCCACGATTTCGCAGCCAGGGATGGTTTGAATTGCCGACGCATGCCCGTCAGCAATCTTCCCGCAGCCAACGATACCGACCTTAAGCATGCTCCTCACCACGCGCGGCATCGTGAAAAAAGCGTTGTAATCCGTCAGCCGTAGAAATCTTGGGCACCCAGCCGAGTTTCTTCTTCAACTTCTCATTAGTGTAGTAGGTCTTTTTCCAATACGTGTACCAACGCTTACGATTGAACGCGGGGGGTAACTGCCCTTTCGACCATTCAGAGTATTTTTCCCATAAGTAACACAGAGCGTAGCTCGCCGCATGTGGAACATATAAGGACTTGAATCGCTTAACGTTCCTCTTGTAGTCATGGAGGAACTTGCGGCTTGAGGGAAGGTCGTCATCAACTACGTTAAAGAACTCGCCATCGACACCATTGACGAGCCCAGCTAACACAATGGCTTCGGCACAGTTCTCGACGTGGGTGAAGGGTATTGTGTTAGAGCCGCCTAGATGTAAAAAAAATCCAAACGTGTCGATGCCGACCCGACCTGGTATTGCCGACTTTTCCTCGCCATACACACTGCCTGGCCTAACAACTACGTAGGGGATACCAAACTTCTTGCCGTACTCCGAGACCATTTCTTCCTGCCCGATTTTTCCGAAACAGTAAGCCTCCCCCCGTAAATAGGGATGTTCCTCGACGGGAGCTGTCTCCGTCAATAAGCTTCCCGACGGGTTCTCGCAGTTCGAATAAACTGAGAAAGAACTGACAAGAACGAAGCGTCGTAAGCAAGAGCCTTTCAAGCTTGCGTCAAGCAGGTTGCGAGTTGTAACAACAGAGTTCATATAGGCATCAGGGAAAGACTTTTCCCCAGTACCCGCGGCCAAATGGTAGATCAATCCAACGTTCCGGCTTGCATGCTCACAGTCTTGCCGTGAGAGAAGATTTCCCTCTAACACCTGCACATGAGCATCCGGCGGCCCATTCCGAAGGACCGTCTCTAGCCTCACGAGCTTACTTGTCGGTCTGGTAAAGCAAACGAGATTACGAAATCCACGATCAAGTAGGCTTTGGACAACGCGTGATCCTATGAATCCTGCCGAACCAGTAACCAAGATCGGCACATCGGGAGAAACTATGAATTGGTCGTTCGGCTCTGACACGATTCATTCCTATGAAGATCAGGCGACGGAATCAATGCTTAGGAAGTACGTAATGCCGTTTGGTATGCCGCGAGCAGGTTTGGGACCGAATAATTCCAAGCGAGTTCCTCTTCGATCCTCCTTCGCCCAAATTCTCCCATACGCTTTCTTTCGTCAGGCCTTTCTAGCAACCAGATAATTTTTTGGGCGAAATCCGTAACGCCCCCCTGCTTGCTCGCATAAAGGGACGCTCCGCGCGCGCTGAATTTCCCCTCTTTTGAATCGAATTGAACGATCGGCTTACCAAGAGCCATGTATTCCATAATCTTGATCATCGTAGACATATCGTTCATTTCGCTTGGTCGGTCTGGGTTCACACAAACATCCGCTGTGGAAAGTATTTCGATCAGTTCTTGGTCAGAAACTCGTCCTGTAAAATCAACGGTATCTCTCAGACCCATTTGCTCGACCATTTGTTGCAGCTTCTTCAACTCTGGCCCTCGGCCGACACAAGTGAAATGAACGTCTCTTCGTCCGCCCTCCTTCACTTGCTGGGCCACGTCAAGGAGTATGTCCAGACCGTCTTGAAAATTCATGTTACCAACGTAACCAACGAGGTAGGGCTTCCCATGTTTGCGAGAGGAGTTTGACGGAACGGGCTTAAAAGTCTGCAAATCGGGTCCGTTTCGGACAATAAAAACGTTTTCCGGAGCGACGCCGCCTCTGCTGATCGCCATATCTCTATAACTCTCGTTAGTTGCCATAACCACATCGCTGTGCCGATAGCAGTACTTTTCCAGCGTGTGAAGGAGTTTATACATTCGGCCAGTTTTTCCGTACTTTGAAACGTAGAGTTCCGGGTTCGCATCATGATGATCAAAAATGTATTTAACTCCTACGGCCTTAAAAGGTAATGCCACAAGGAAAATGTTGTCTGGCGGATTGCATCCCTGAATGACATCGAACCCATGTCTTAGGTATATCCAAACCGCATACACGAATTCGAAGACGAACGCTAAGCTATACTCACACAGATAGGTCAAGGGAGTATTTCCTTCGACGGGCATCGGGTGCCGATAAATACGCACCCCTCCAAGAATCTCGTGTCCTCCAGAACAGCCTTTCCGTCGTGGACACAGGACCGTGACTTCATATCCATTCTCGCTCAGTGAGCAGGCTTCTCTCCAGACTCGCGGATCGAGTGGCACAGCCTGATTCTCGACGATAATCAGCACTTTCTTCTGTGCTTGGGGATCGCCTCCAAACCCTGTGCGTACGGTCAGATTCTCTGAAATATTTGATTTTTCTTGGACTTCCGTCGATCCGGCGGTGTGCATGGGTCCTGATTTTTCTACCAGCAGATGCCTTCGTAACCAAGGTTGCCATTGTTTCCATTGGCTGAAATTCGCACGAAGTCCACTAGGCTCTGATCCGCGCGTAACAACTGCGGAATCTGTTCAAACTCCTTGTCCTTATGCCCAATTACGATTGTCTCAGCGTATTTCAAAACAGAATCCATGTTGTCAACCATGAGTTTCGATATGTGAGGAATTCGATTTAGAATGAAGTCGCGATTGGCTCCCACCAGCGAAGCTACTTGGACATTCTTGTCGTAGAGGCGAACGTCATAGCCTTTACCAATCAATCGCTCAATGATTTCAATCATGGGACTTTCGCGCAGATCATCAGTGCCTGGCTTAAAGCTGAAACCTAAGATACCGACTCGCTTTCGACCTTTTCCCATGATGAGACTTAGCCCTCGGGCGATTTGCAATTCGTTGCTGGGCAGGATGGATTTGAGGATTGGCAACTCTAAGTCATGCAGCTTCGCGGCATATCCGAGGGCTCGCAGGTCCTTTGGCAAACAAGAACCCCCGAACGCAAATCCGGGCAACAGATATGCATGAGAAATGTTCAGTTTTGTATCCATAAAGAAAATTTCCATTGCTTTATGAGCATCTACGGAGAACGATTTGCAGAGGTTTCCGATCTCGTTGGCAAACCCAATTTTTAACGCATGCCAGCTGTTATCGATGTACTTAATCATCTCCGCCGTTCTTAAATCGGTTCTTATCACTGGCATGTTCAGCTTTTCATAAAGCGCAGCTAGGGGTTCGCCGCTTGCGCGATCCAACTCGCCCATTACCGTCTTGGAAGGTGACTTGAAATCTCTGACTGCCGATCCCTCGCGGAGGAACTCGGGATTATTGCAAACACCAAAGTCAGCTCCGGCCTTCTTTTCAGAATACTCTTCCAAAACCGGGATCACGATATTATGCATCGTGCCTGGTAGGACCGTGCTTCGGATCACGACCGTGTGGCGCTCTCGTTTATGTTTGAGTGCTCGGCCGATTTGCTCGCATACGTGCCGAACATGAGTCAAATCGAGATTGCCATTCATCTGACTTGGTGTGCCCACACAAACAAGAGATAGATCCGAGTTCTCTATAGCGTCGACGGTGTTGTCTGTTGCACGCAGCAACCCGCTTTTCACGCCTTTGGCAATGATTTCGCTGATTTCCGCTTCGATTATGGTCGATTTTCCGGCGTTTATCAGTTCCACCTTGGTGGGAACAGGGTCCACACCAAGGATTGTGTAACCCTCTTGCGCGAGGCAACCCGCGCATACCGTTCCGACATAACCGAGACCGAAGATACTTACTCTCAAAAGGGTGCTCCTTCCTTCTTACTCATGAGTCTGCAAGCTTTGAGAAAGCAGCAAGCAGAGACTCCTAAAAAGTTGCGACTGCGCCCACCGATGCATTGGTACTGAGTCCCAGCCTAAAAGCAATCGGCGACTTCGGAACGAACCGTCTTTGATTTGCCATACGTTCAAAACGTCATCGACGGCAAGGGATAGGACATAGTCCAGCTTCGGGAAGCGGCCGTGCAACAGCGCACCCAAATTGATGCATTCAGCGTAATCATAAAGCTCACGCCGATACACTGTTAATCGAGGACGCCGCGAAAACGGCTTTGGCAAACCTTCATCATCAAACAAATTCTCGGTGTAATACCCAACCCCTCTTTGAATCCCTTCCGTGCATCCTCGGTGTCCCGTCATTTGTTCTATTTTTGCGAGTGCCTTCAGAACAAAGCAGGTATGGAAATGGTCTATAAAGAGCCTTTTGCCGTCGTTCGCGTAATACCAAGATCCGTCAGGATTTTGAGACTCGAGGACGAAATTGAGATTCCTTTCTGCGACCCGTCGAAATCTTTCGTCCGAGAAGTCCTCCGCAGCCTGCATCAAAAGAAACGCCCGATACGCATTAGCATTGACTACACCCACCGACTGCTTTGGGTCAGGCGTATAGGAACAGGTTGAGGCACTAGCGGAGGATTCGATATCGCGATAATCCTCAAGGCCATGCGTCGCGATAGACTTCATGATTTGAAGCCATTCGTCCTTCTGGTCTATCCGCCATATTTCTCTGAAAGCTTCGTAAACGTAAGGTACGGTTGTTATGAGAGGAGTCCCCGCCCAGATCGTGCCGCGAATGGTCTCCCAGTTGAAAGGATATCCCCAGCAAAAACTCGAGTACCCCGGGCAGCGGCTGCTCTTCAAAACCTGCAGGAAGTGAACCGCCCTGTCATAATCCGCTTCCCGACCCGAGATGCGCGACAAGAGGGCGAACCCCATCGCGTAATGTGCGTCTGCTATCGGGAATCGCTGTCGCTCCCAGAAAAACCGCCGAGCGGAGGGAACAAATGCCTCGCAGAATATAATCGGGGCCACAGCCATCGTCCCCAACATCGGACTTCTATAGTAGAGAGCCTTCGCACCTCGCGTCAGGTCACTTGCGTAGAGTGTTTGAAAGTCCCAAGAAGTCTCGCCATATTGATCGAGCCAGTCCGAAAACTTGGCCACAGACTTGCGAACTTGCTCGATCCTTACAGGATCAGTCACCGGATTTTTCGGGACGTTAGCCGCTGTTGTCGCTTGCACGCTCATCTCGATAGTGGTGCTTTCGTGAGGAATCTGCGCCTAGTTTAGGTCTATAAAAAGTCTGTGCGTAAGTTCTAGAGTGAGAAGCCTGTGTATCTCTGTTGTGTAGTTGCGGTTGCCCTTGATGTGGCTTTCGACCAGCGTTCGAACCGTATTAGGTTCGATATAAGGTCGCGCCAACGACCTAGAATCAAGGAGCATCTCACGCACGTAGTCTGCCAATTGATCGCGGTACCAGACTCGAAAATGGAAAGGCTTGTGTCGTCCGAGCCAGATACGCTCCAAATGCAGTGCTTCAAATAAGTGGTCGATCTGAGCAACCCATTGCGGCATTCCGTAGTCGTATGCATACTCCGCCTTGAACAAGAATTCCAGCGCTACCCGCGTAAGTCCGTTATTAAGCCCACCGATTCCGCGGTCCGTACGCAATTTTGCGAGGGCAGGATCGCCGTCTCGAATCAACTGGAGCCGGGCTACCTCGTTCGCAACGATTGACCCTGGCGCTTTGTAAACGGTCTTGACGAAATCATTGTCCAAATACGGAGAACGAACTGCCAATTGCGTTTGTTCTAGCCCCAACACCCCGAAGTGATGCCATGGCGATTGTCGGAACGCCACGAACGACACTGGGTGCGTTTGAAGAATCGAATTGTAATTCTCTCTGGCGCGACGCACCCGCTCGGAAACTTCGGGCTGGAAAAGTCCGTCCAGCAGATGGTCGGCCTTAAACATCACCGCATGCAGCAAGATTTCGCTCCCGTAAGTGCCCACAATCCGCACGGGCGCGATTTGTCTTACCTTTTCACTCACATAAAGGTCCGGTGATCGGCCAAGATCCACGCACGCGTCCGTTAGATAAATCGACCTCTCGGCATAATGCGCAAATTGGGAGAGAAACTCGTCACCGGCAATAATGACTTGGTGCGTTTGGCCGCAGATTTGAGCGACCTTGCGCGCTAATTTTACATCTTCGTTGTCCCGATACATGCTGCCGAACGTATAACAGGGGAGCGAGTTAGGTTGCGCCTTATGCCACGCCATGATGATGCGCGTATCCAACCCACCAGTAAGCGAGACACCGAGTGGCTCCCTTCCGTTGAAGTAGCGCGGCAGATTTTTTACGAAAGCGTCCCTGAGTGTTGGGTAGTATTCCTCAGGCCTAAAAGGCTCTTCGTTTTCCCATTCTCTCGGATCGAAATACGCCGTCTTCTTCTCAAGCGCGCCGTTACGAAAGATCCACGCCGACCCCGGAGGGAGAACGTAAATTCCCGAAAACAGGGTTCGGTTTTCCAGAACACAGCCGCACGTAATAAACTCCCCCAATCCGTTCTGCTCAACAGCTCGCAATTCCGGCCGCACTTTTAAGATTGCTTTTGATTCACACGCGAAATAAACCGCATCCTTCGCTTCGTGGTAATAGAGCCGTTGCAGTCCGAAACGGTCGTTGAAGAGCACAGCCATTCCTCGAGCACGGTCCGCCACCAATCCGTGGAAGCGACCGTTTAAGTCCTTTGGAAAATCGGGCTCGTTCTCGTAGCGATGGACTAGGTAAGCAGAACCATTCGACGGAATCACATGTCCCTGTTCTTTAAGTGTCGCAACCAGGGTCGGCTCGGGAAATTCCTCTCCCGAAAACACAAGGGTAATCTGACCATCCTCGTTTCGGAGCGGCATTCCGTCAGCAAAGGAACCTTTTCGGGCTGCCCATCCCACATAGAGACCTTGATCGGGATCGGACCACGTACCGACGCTGTAGAAGGATTCGTGGTGAATCGCTTCTGTCATTTGCCTCAATTGAGCTTCGGCTTGCTCGCGAGGCATCTTTGAAATCAGACCGGCGATTCCTGGCAAAGTAGTATCCTTACAGCGATTCCGTGCCAACCTGAAACTTGTGTCGGTACCAGGCTGTGCGGGCATCGCGCAGCTTTGCCCCGACGGATTCCGGTAGTAGATCTTGGAGAGGTCGATGAAAGCCGATCTTGAAAGCGAGGGCGCCCCAACGCGTCAGCGGTACGTAATACCGAGGCATATCCACTGGTTGAAAACCGTTCCGCTCTTTAAAGTCACTGAGGCTGCTGCGGAGTTTTTTCCCATAAGCGAATTTTGAATACACGAGATGAGGAATACCACGATCCGCGCAGGACCTCACTGCTCTTGCGACAAGTGCATTTGTAGGCGCTTTATCCCTGTATTCAAGCAGAGATACGATGTGCATTATTCCCGCTTGAACACGAGAATCGTCGATGGTCAATTTGATGAAACCTACAAGTCTGTCGCCGTCGAAGGCACCGATAAAAACGCTGGATTCCAGAAATGTTGCGCTCATCCTGCGCACGGTTTCCAGGTTCCTGCCGTAGTGCGGGAAGCGTCTGCCTTGTCGGACGGGAGTTTCGTTGTATATCTGCCAGATTCCATTGACGAGCGCATCATCAAGCGGAACCTCTCGAACCGAGATTCCCTTTTTTTCGGCCTGCTTCGCTTTGTTTCGCGCTTTGAATCCAATTTGTTTTGTCCACCAGTGCTCAAACGTCGAAACCGGCAAAACGGCCAGATTGTCCATCTCGAAGGCATACGGATATTTCGGAGAGTTATCTGGCAGTTTTTGTAGGAACGTAAAAAGGTCTATCCCAAATCTAGCCCGCCGCAATTCAGATAGCAGTGGCTCAGGATCGTCGAGAAACTTGTAATCGTCCGCATCCAGATGAGCTAACCGGCACGGGCCACCTTTCACCCGGAGCTCTCTATTGTCAAATCTCAAAGCCGTCATTTGTGTCCTGGCCCTCGATTGCTGTCTTGTTGGTTTGAATTCGGAAAGCGCGATTCGTGTGACCAATTTCAGGCGGCGACAGGTTCCTCATGATTGCGAAGCCACTCCTCGAATACGACTAGGCTGAATAGCATTTTGTGGTTATCGTGCCGCCCTGAGCTATGTTGCTCGAACAATTCTCGAACGCCTTGCGGCCGCAGGTAATCATAAATTTTGGATTCTCCATCTAGCAACGTCTCAGCCATATTGTTGTCAATAGCTTCTCGAAACCAGTCGTCAACCACGTTCACCGCAAACCCGCGTTTGCGCCGCTTCAACACTGACTCTGGCAGATAAGTCCGGCAGACTTGACGGTGCAGCCACTTCCCCGACCCGTTCCGAATTTTGAGGTTGGCTGGCAGGCGTTCAACGTATTCAACCACCTCTTTGTCGATGAATGGCACTCGGAGTTCGAGACCGTGAGCCATCGACAGCTTATCCGCATACATAAGTAGCTCATCAGGAAGAGTCGAACGCATCTCGAGAAATTGGAGCCCGCCTAGTTCGTCTGTTTCCGGCATTAGTTCGCCGAGCTCTGACCAGCAATCCAGGACGGCGTCGCCTGGATCTCGTGCGAGCATATCGCTCTGAAAAAGGCTCTCAACTTGGTTTTCCGGCAAAATCGACAAGACATGTTGATATTTTCGCATCCTGTCAGCGATAGCCAATGAATAAACTCCCCGTTTCAATGTCTCGTTTCTTGGCAAAGCGCTTACAGCTGCCGAAATGGATTTTCGCATCCAACTCGGCGCCTGGGCCCAGTATGCGCCGTAACGAACTCCAAGATGGCGCTTATAACCGCCGAATAACTCGTCGGGACCTTGACCGACAAGCGCCACCTTCACGTCTTCACGCGCCCGCTGACATACAAAGTACATTGGAACGATAGAGGAAGCCGCGATCGGCTCCTCCAGCGCATTCACGATCGATGGCAAGGCTTCGTTAAAAATCGACTTCGTGATGCTCACCGACGTATGCTTCGACGACAAAATGCGAGCTGTTTCCTCGCCATCCGCTAGCTCATCATCGGCAAAACTCTTCCCGTAACCTACAGTGTAGGTTGGCCAGGAGCTTCCGTTTAAATTCATAAGTGCGAGCAACAATGCTGAATCGATTCCGCCGCTCAAAAGCAACCCTACAGGCACATCGCTGATCAATTGTCTTCGAATAGCTTGTTTGTAGAGGGTATGTAATTCCTCGACCGCCTCTTTGGCTGACTTTGGCGGCGTGAAAGGAACGGGTTTGAACTGATACCACCGTTCAACATGGTAAGAACCGTTGTGGACAACCAGCTTTGTCCCGGGAGCGAGCTTGCGCACTCCTTCTAGAATCGTGTAGGGAGCTGGAGTGAAACGGTACTGAAGAAACAGACATAACGAGGTCGGATCAACTTCTGGCTTGTGCGTCATCGTCGCAGACACCGCACGCATTTCAGAGCCGAAAAAGATCGAGTCGGTTTCCGCTCTGTAGTAAATCAGCTTGATGCCAAAAGGATCGCGTGCAACGACCAGCCTTTGTTGCCGTACATCCCATATCGCCAGGCCGAACATACCATTGAGCCGGTTGAGCACGTCGTCGCCCCACTGCTTGAATCCATGAATGATCACTTCAGTGTCCGAGTTGGTCCGAAAGACATGACCGTAACCCATCAACTCTCGCCTGAGCTCATGAAAGTTATAGATTTCGCCGTTAAAAACCACCCAGACAGTCTCTTCTTGATCTGACATGGGCTGGTGACCACCTGCGAGATCGATGATCGACAACCTTCGAAAACCGAAACCGAGGGGTCCAGATAAGTAATAACCTTCGTCGTCCGGCCCCCTATGCTTGATAGACTTTGTCATGGCAACAAGGTCGGCCCGCTGAACAGGCGCTAGGCTTCTAAAATTAAATTGTCCGCAGATTCCACACATGAGGGTCCACCAAAGAAAAAGAGTTTATTCGGAGAGTAGCGTAAATTTATTGATCGGCTTGAACGCTAGGAACGATTTCAGGATAGCGCTCAACTTCCGCATCTGGTCTCGCCTGTGGAAGACCATAAGCTCGTCGGGAACGGGCCTCCGCAACCTACGCAGTGCCGCGGACGCATAACCTAATCCGAGTGCGAGTCCATCGATCACATATGGACGCTTGGTCATTCGGTACAGGACTCGAAACACTTCCCATAAGGGATGGCCACCAAGATAGTAATCCTTTTGACCGTACGAAAAGGACGCGGCGAACTTGCTCCGTTCAGCAGTTCCCAGCCGTCTATGATGGAAAAACGACCGGTCGTTGAATGATCGTGTTTTCCAACCCCTCATTCGTGCGGTTGTAACAGCGATCCAGTCAATCCCGCCAGCCGGATTTGCAAGGTACCCGTCGATATCATCGAAGCACTCCCGACGAAAAAGCTGACATTGACCCGCGACATAAAGCTGCCCTTCCAAACTATCCGTCTCCGAATTGTAATCCTCTTCCCTGAAAACAGTTCCAGCAACCCCAAGGCGCGGATCCTCCTTAAATTTGCTTAGCAGGAACTCAAAATGGTCTTTTTCCAGGGACACATCAGAATCCAGATTCCCTATGACCTGGTAATTAAGATCCTTCACTCTCTCCTGCCCTGTGTTAAACGCTTTGACTTTTGCAGCAAAATTTCGTTCTTGACGTGTGGGAAGGTTTACAAGCTCGATCCAGTCGTATCTTGCAGCGTACGGCTCCACAAGACTCGCGGTCCCGTCTGTGGAACCATCATTCACGATAACCCATTTGACCGGCGGATATGTCTGACCAACCACAGATTCAAGAGTCAAACCGATAAAATCCTGCTCGTTGCGCGCGGGAGTGATTAGGACATATTTGGGCAGGACCTGCCGCGACTGCGCTACCGAAGTTTCGGTTCCTAACATCACTCCTCTAGGTTAACATCGTTGGATAACCGCTGCGCATACACTTCGCTTCGTTCTGTGGTCAGCGCCTCGTCGTACATTTCTTCCGGTTCGTAAACGACGACGTGGCTGCCTCGATTCGAAAACGAAAATGGCACACACAAGAGGTTCTTGAGCCGCGTCCTCAATGCTTGCCTTCGCTCGGGAGGCACAAAGAAAAGCATGAACCCGCCTCCGCCCGCTCCAAGAAGTTTGCCACCAAGAGCCCCAGCGCTCCGCCCTGCCTCATAGATCTCATCGAGGTTCGAATTGGTAATACTTTTTGTCAGCGTGCGCTTCACTTGCCAAGTCTCATGCAATAGTCGGCCAAATTCATCTAGTGAACGATTCGGATTCGCAACGATTGCTTCGGCTTCATCAACCATTTGCAGCATTTTTTCAAGTTCGTGCTTACGCTGCGGCGTCACCCGGACCTGTTCCTTGGCGACCTCCGAAGCCGTCCGGGAAAATCCCGTGAAGTAAAGCGCAAAGTGTTGCTGGAGTATAGTCAACCTCTCGCGCGGAACAATGACCTGCTTGACGTCGAAACCCCCATCAATATTGAAATTGATGCGATTAAACCCTCCATAGGCGGCGCTGATCTGATCTTGGGCCCCGACCGTCTCTTTGAGCACTTCTTGCTCTACATGGATAGCCTCAGTTGCTAGTGAATGTTTATCGCGCATTTGGTCTTTAAGTGCATAAAGCCCCTGCAAAAGACCAACGGTAAAGGCCGAACTCGTGCCCAGACCAGTACGAGCAGGAAGGTCCGCGACGTGATGGATTTCAATTCCTTCGTCGATCCCCAGGTACTGCAAACAACCTCGGACGGATGGATGTTCGATCGCCCCGTTTTGGTTGACGTTCTCGACCTTCGAATAAGAGACGCGGCTGTGGTATTCGAAAAACGGCGGCAAACGCCGGACCGTGATGTAGCAGCACTTATCGATCGTCGTTGCGAGAACAGCGCCACCGAACTCCCGGTACCAGATTGGATAGTCAGTCCCCCCGCCAAAAAATGATATACGGAGCGGCGTGCGCGTTATGATCATTAATGTCCTCTATGTCAAATATGACGATTTTATCTTGAATCAACTAGTTGGAGCTGTCGTCGTGGGGATATGAAAGCTTGCCGTGAGATGCGAGCCCTGTTCGTTGTGATGTCACTCCGGATTCGATCACTGCTTCCTCGCGGCTCAAAATCTTATGCACGGCATCAAGTAGCGACGCTGCGCTAATGTCTGCCGACGCCAACGTCGATCTATCAAAACACGCCTGCCCTTCCGGCGCGTGTTCTGGTGCGATGAAAGCTGTCATGCACCCAACCTTCTTGCCTGCTTCGATGTCGACGCTGGAGTCTCCGATCATCCATGATGTCGCCAACTCAATACCTCGCGCGTTTGCGGCTTCCAACAACATCCCTGGCGCAGGTTTGCGGCAACGACAAGCTGGCACCTGTTCGTGCGGGCAGTAATATGTTGCCTCGATCGTTGCTCCTGCGCGGCTTAGCGAGTCGGTCATTCGCTTGTGGATCGCTTCCACGCCGGCAGCGGTTATAAGCCCTTTTGCAATGCAGCGCTGATTCGTTACCACGATGACCGCAAATCCAGCTCGATTCAACCGTGTGATTGCTTCAGCCACTCCAGGGAGGATGTGAAAATCCTCCCATGCGGTTATGTAGTCGCCCTCCGGCGGCTTTTGATTAATCACTCCATCGCGATCGAGAAAAACAGCCCGGCTCATCGAGCATCACCACCAATGGTAGATCCCACATTCCCCTCTACCACCGCTCGGCGAAGGTTCGCGGAGAGAGCCTGCGCACGCGCGTAATCCTCTGGAGTTCCGATATCGATGAACATTCCGTACTGCTCAAATGCATAAAAACCGAGCTCGAGTAAACGCGGAAAGACATCCTTCTCTAGGCTGCCCGGACCTTCCGGTATTCGCTTCAAAATATCACGATTGAAGACGTAAGCACCGGCATTAATGAGCCCGGGCGCGTGTGAGCCTGTCTTCTCCTTAAAAGCGGTCACGCGACCTTGTCGATCCACCACTACAGTTCCGTAGCGCGCAGCATCAGGGACCTCACACAGCGCCATGCTTGCTAGTCCATGCGAACGTCGGTGAAGACGAATGAATTGAGGAATATCCATCTCCACAAATGAGTCGCCATTCATGACTAGAAACTCACAACCTTCGGAAATATATTGTTCGGCGAGCTTTAATGCCCCGGCCGTTCCCATAGGGCTTGCTTCTCTCGAATAGCGAATCTTGACGCCGAAACGGCTTCCGTCACCGAATTCCGCCTCGATGAGTCCCGCCAAGTGCCCAGTACACATCACTATGCTTTGGATCCCCTGTACTCGGAGCTGCATTACAAGCAATTCCAAGAACGAACCCTCTCCGACCGGCGCGAGCGGCTTCGGAGTAGAAGGCAGCACCGATTTCAGTCGCGAGCCCAGGCCTCCAACAAGCAGTACGGCAGTCATACTGCCTTTCTCGCCGCTCACTTCATTAGCGTTTCTTGGCATCGGCATTGCGAGGCACTGTGGTTCGAATCCCCCAACGGAGCCGCGTCAGATCGTTGCGTCCCAATAATTCAACATCGACTTGAGCGTGTGCTCGATTGAATTCACAGGCCGCCAACCTGTATCTTTCCGAATCTTCCTCGTGCTTCCGAAGATGATTCGCTCATCCGAAGGACGCATTAAGCGTTGCACGGGACGAACCTCAGCCTTCACACCTGATAACCGGATTGCCGTGCGTAAGACATCTTCAATGCGATGCGTCTTTGCAGCGCACAGATTGTAGGACTCGCCGTGCTTCCCTTTCATTGCCGCTATATAAAAGCCTCGCACAGTATCCTGAACGTCGAGGAAGGCCCGCCGCGGCTTCAGATTCCCTACTTCGATCACAGGTGCTTGGCGACCCTTCCTGATTGCAGCGAGTTGCCTCACGAAATCTGAAGGCGCATCATTCGTCTTCCCCGGTCCTGTCGTGTTGAACAGGCGAATGTTGACAGCGGGGATTCGATAATCAAGAAAGTATTGCCGCGCTAGCAAATCCAGACAAACTTTACTGATACCATAGGGATGTAAGGGTCGAAGCGGATGTTCTTCTACGACAGGTATCGCCGACGGAGCCACATTGCCGTATTCTGCGCTTGAGCACGCCGAAACGATTACCGCCGGTCTTTTCATACGGCGCAGCGCTTCAAACAAATGCAATGAGCCCATGATATTGGATTCGAACGTTCCCACGGGATCCGACCACGAGACCGTCGGCAAGCTTTGCGCGCCAAAGTGAAATATAAGGTTGGGCTGGATGTCGTCCAATAAACGCGATACTTGCTTACGATTCCGGAGATCGCACCGCACGAAGCTTATCTTTGCGTGATCTCTCAAGGCGTCCGGCTTACCCCGGAGGTAGGATCCGGTCACGTCCCAGGCTCTAGCCTGAAGAAACCTGACCATATGGGATCCAACAAACCCCTCAGCACCCGTGACTAGAGCTCTCTTTCTCATCGTGAAATTGACCAGATCCGGATCGATCGTCGGTGAGCTCTACACTACAAGAACACCTTTAGAACCGGCGGGCTGCACACTTCTAGCCAACGCGTGT
>Ga0126371_10002020_pt1 | contig 17356 bp, 15 predicted proteins | sample PanSoiMetaPlot_4_FD_110145 | JGI IMG/M metagenome (GOLD analysis project Ga0126371, IMG submission 110145) | Tropical forest soil microbial communities from Panama - MetaG Plot_4 | ecosystem: Environmental > Terrestrial > Soil > Tropical forest > Bulk soil | place: Panama | collected 2016-02-17 | reverse complement strand
CCTCCGGCGTCCCCGGCGGGTCGCGGATCGTGGCGGCGGTGGATGCCATTGCCGAGGTCTGCCCGCGCGGGCCACTGTCGAGCCAGGATCTGGTGCACGGGAACTTCAACCTGGCCAACACCATCGCCACCCCAGGCCGGCTATGGGTGGTCGACGTCGAAGCGCTTGGCAATGGGCCGCGTGCCTACGACCTGGCTGAGGCCTTGCTGGTCGGTGCCGGGCACGGCCATGTCACCGAGTCCGCCGCGGCCCGGTTGTGGGCCTACGCTGCCCGGCTGGACCGCCGCGAGTTCGCAGTCTGCGCCGGCTCGGTCGGCCTGACGATGGCCGAGTCCTTCCTCAGGCACGGCCGCGCCAGCGAGGCGGGACGCGCGGTCCCCGAAATGGTGCGAGTCCTGGAGCAGGCCCTAGCCCTCGCCAGTGCCTGATGCGATAGGGACATATGTACCGCTGAGGTGGCTAGCGGAGGGTGGTGGTAGCCGGGGCAGCTTGACCTGCTGCCGTCCTGATGCGCCCTAACTGCCGACCTTGGTCGCCTCGGCGAGTATCCCGGTGATCGCGGCGACTGCTTCTGCTGCGTCCGGGCCGGTCGCACGGACGGTCACCAGCTGGCCGCTGGTGGCGCCTATGCCCATGATGCTCAGTACGCTTTTGGCGTCGGCGCTGCAGCCCGCGGCGGAGAGCTCGATCGACGACTCGAACTTCGCAGCCGCGATCGCCAGCGATCCGGCCGGCCGGGCGTGCAGGTCGCCGGCCAGCGTGATAGAGGATTCACAGCTTGCGGGCATACCGTGCCTCCTCGGCCGCGCTCGCTACGGCCTTGACGTCGCCGCCCACCGCGGCTGCGATGGTCGCGGCGACCGCGCCCTCGACGAACGGGGCGTCCACGACCGCGAGTGGCTCCGGCAGGCCAACCCCGTCCGATAGCAGCGCCCGCACCGTCAGGACGGAGCTGCCAAGGTCCGGCAGCACCACGACGCCGACGCCGCTATCGGCTGCTGCCAGCGCATAGCGGATCTTGTCTATGCTCGTGCCAAGTCGGCCATCGTCAGTCCCGCCAGCAGGCATGATGGCCACCTCGCTGCCCCCGACCTGTGCGGCCAGCTCGGCGGTCCCCGCCGCGAGCGCTGCGCTGTGTGACACGAGCACGATCCCGACTCGCCCAGTGTCGGTCATGGCTTATCCTGAATACTGTTCGACATTACCGAAAGGCCTCCATGATTCAGTCGGTAGAACGGGCGGCGGCGATCCTGACGGCGCTTGGATCGGGGACGCCGCGCCTGGGCGTGACCGAGATCGCCGACCGGGTAGGCCTGGCCAAGCCGACGGTGTACGGATTGCTGCGGACGCTGGAGAAGCACGACCTCGTCGCCCAGGACCCCGACACTGGTAAGTACAGCCTTGGGCCAGGCGTGCTCCAGCTTGGTAACGCGTTCCTGGACGGCTCCGAACTGCGGGCTCGGTCGCTGCTGTGGGCCGAGGCGCTGGCGCAGCGAGCCGGCGAGGCGGTATGGGTCGCCACACTGTCGGGCTCGCGGGTCATCGTCTTGCACCATGTGTTCCGGCCCGACAACACGGTTCAGATCCTGGAGGTAGGCGCCGCGATTCCGTGGCATGCGTGCGCGCTCGGCCACGCCATCGCCGCGAGCCTGCCGCAGGCCAGCTTTGCGCGGCTGCTGACCGCCGACCTGGCGCCGCTGACCGGCCGCACCAAGACGACGCGGGCCGCACTGGGCCGGGCTCTGGCCCAAGTGCGGAGGCAGGGCTACGCGATCGAAGACCAGGAGGCGACGGTCGGCGATGGAGGCATCGCTGCTCCGATCCTCAACCGTGAAGGCGCAGTCTGTGGCTCGATAGGCGTGGTAGGTCCGGCGGAGCGGCTGCTGGGCGTCGCCGCGCGAGACGAGCTGGCCAGGGCGGTGACCGAATCCGCCCGTAGCATCTCGCGCGACCTCGGGGCCGGCCGCGGCGGGGGCGCGGCGATGACGGCGCTCAGCTGAGCTCGGCACTGTGCACCAGCTTCCAATTATCTTCAGCCGATGCGGAGGTCAGCGCCTTTGCCGCCATGGCCGCGCACGATCCGGCGTCTAGGTCGCTGATCCACTCGCGCACCCGGCTAACGCTGGCGGCCGGCACGCTTACCGCCCGGACGCCGAGGCCGATCAGGAGCGGCAGCACGCGCTCGTCGGCCGCCGAATCACCGCAGACCGAAACCGCGATCTGGGCCGCGGCCGCCGCGTCGATGACGTACTTGATGAGCTCCAGCACCCGCGGATCGGCGGCGAGACCCGGGCTAGCCTGCGGGTCGAGGCGGCTCTGGCCGAGCACCTGCCCGGCTAGATCGTTCGTGCCGATCGAGAAAAAGTCCACGTGACTGGCGAACGTCTCCGCCGCGGCAGCGGTCGCAGCGAGCTCGATCATGATGCCGAGCCGCGGAGCCGGCACTGCCAGCTCGCCGACGATCGCGTCGATGGCGCCCCGCACGGCGATTACTTCAGCAAGCGTGCTCACCATCGGGATAAGGATGGCCAGCTGGGTGTTCCTGCCCGCCGTCAGCGCCACCCGCAGCTGATCGACCAACGCAACCGGATGTCCGAGAAGCTCAGCTAGGCCAGGTCGGCCTGGCGCCAGGAACGACGGGATCTTGTCGCCAGAGAAGTCCAGGAGTCGGACTGTGGCCGGTCGTCCGCTCAGCAACGAGAGGATCGGCCGTAGTTGCCGCTCGTGCTGCTCGGCCGTGGGCCATGAGGTCGCACTCGTAAACGGGATCTCCGTACGAAGCAGGCCGACGCCTTCGGCGCCCTCAGCCAGGCCGCGCCGCGTCTCGGCGGGGGAGGCCACGTTGCACAAGATCAGTACCTCGTGGCCGTCGGCGGTCCGTGCAGCCGTGATGCTGGCACGTGGCTCCGTTCCGGCCTTGACTGGAACGCGCGCCAGCTCCTCGGCGCTTGGCTCCACCGTCAGCTGGCCAGCGACGCAGTCCAGGAGCGCCGGCCGACCGCTCGCGGCGGCCAGCACCGCCTGGTCGACGCCGGTTAGCATCGGCACGCCAAGACCGCGGGCGATGATGGCGGCGTGCGAGCTCGCGCCGCCTGCTACTGATACGGCCCCTGCGAGGCCCTCATCCGCTAGCTCGATGAGGTCCGCCGCCGCAACCTCGCGTCGCACCAGGATGAAGTCCCCGGCCGGCGGCTCCGGTGTGCCGCCAGCCAACTCGTCGAGGACGGCCCGCGCGATCTGTCGGATATCGCCAGCGCGCTCGGCTAGTTCTGGGCTGTCAAGACTGGCCAGCACGGCGGCCTGCGCCTCGGCGGCCGCCGACACGGCTGTGACGGCGTCGGTTCCGGACCGGACAGCGTCCAGCGCCGGACCGACGAGAAAAGGATCCGCGGCGATGAGGGCCGCCACCGCGACGATGTCGGCCTCCTGCGCGCGGCCCTGAGCCCGCAGCTTGCTGGTTAGCGAGGCTCGGTCTGCGGCCACAGCTGCAAACGCGGCAGCTACGTCATCGGCGGTAGCGGCCTTATACGTTGTGACGTCCGCAAGGAAGAGGGCACCGGCCGCCGCACCGTCGGAGACGGCGGTCCCGGTGAATCGCGTTGAAGTCATGTGACCTGCCGCTGGGCGACCTCGCTCAGCGCGCCCATGATGATCGCCGTGGATGCGGCGCCGGGATCCTCGTGCCCGACGCTGCGCGGTCCCAGGTAACTCGCCCGTCCCTTCAGCGCCTGCATCGAGATCGTGGCTTGTGCTCCCGCCGCCGCCGCAACCGCGGCTGCCGCCAGCGCATCCGCGGCGTCGGCACCTTCGGAAATGGCCTTGTGCAGCGCGGCCACGGCCGGGGCCAGCGCGTCGACCATGGTCTTCTCGCCCTCACGCGCCGCGCCGAGCTTCTGCACGCCCGCCAGCGCCGCCTCCAGGCACGCGGCCAGGTCGGCCAGTCCAGCATCGGCGGCGTCGCCCAGGGCTTTGCCCGCCTGCCGCAGCGCCATCCCGTACAGCGGCCCGGACGCACCGCCGACCTTCGAGATAAGGGTTGACCCCGCCAGGATGAGCACCGAGCCGGGCGTCGGCGTAGCCGCCTGATCTAGGGCGACCGAAATGGCAGTGAATCCGCGGGCCAGGTTGATCCCGTGGTCGGCGTCCCCGATCGCCGCGTCCAGCTGGGTGAGGTGGTCGCGCTGCGACTCGATGACAGTGCCGGCCTCGGCGAGCCAGGCGCGGAAGAATGCGGCATCCATTACAGCTCCTCGCGGTAGCAGCCGGCGGCCACCCGTATCAACGGCCGCCGGCTTGTCATTCCTACCGTCCCCACCGGAGGGCTGGCGTGTCTACCGCCGCGTCCCAAAGGTCGGTGAGCGTGTCGGTGAGCTGGCAGACCGTCACCGAGAAGCCCTGCATCTCCAAGCTGGTGATGTAGTTGCCGACCAGGTTCCTAGTGATCCTGGCACCCTTGCCAGTGATGTACTTGTGCACTTCGTTGTAGACCACATACAGCTCGATGAGCGGCGTGCCGCCCATACCGTTGACCATGACCAGGACGTCGCCGGACAGCGGCAGGTCGGCGTGGATGGCGTCAAGCGCCACCGCCGCGATCTCGCCCGCGGAAGCGAGTTGCGCGCGATGTCGGCCGGGCTCGCCGTGGATGCCGATGCCCAGTTCGATCTCGGTCTCGCCGAGGTCGAATGTGGGCTTGCCGGCAGCCGGTACCGTGCACGACGTCAGCGCGACGCCGAAGGACCGGCTGCGCTCGTTGACCTCGGCGGCGACGGCCGCGACGTCGGTCAATGGCGCACCGCGCTCGGCCAGAGCGCCGGCGATCTTCTCGACGAAGACGGTGGCGCCGACGCCGCGGCGGCCCGCGGTATAGAGCGAGTCCTGAACCGCGACATCGTCGTTCACCACGACGGTGGCAACGTCGATGTCGTCGTCTTCGGACAGCTCCGCTGCCATCTGGAAGTTCAGTACGTCGCCTGTGTAGTTCTTGACGATATGCAGCACGCCCGCGCCGGCGTTGACGGCCTGGGTCGCGACCAGCATCTGGTCCGGCACGGGGGAGGTGAAGACCTCGCCCGGACACGCCGCGTCGAGCATGCCGTACCCGACGAAGCCGCCGTGCAGCGGCTCGTGGCCCGAACCGCCTCCGGACACGAGGCCAACTTTGCCCGGCGTCGGGCCGCCTGCCCTGGTGATCACCTTGTTCTCAAGGTCGACCGACAGGCTGGGATGCGCCGCGGCAACGCCGGCGAGGGCGTCGGTCACTACGCTGTCGGGCGAATTGATGAGCTTCTTCATGCCGTCGTCTCCCGGACTGGCTCGGATGCGGAATCGGGGTCTGGTGACAGGCTTGTCAGCCTGGCGTCCTGGCGCACCTTCGACATGCCAACGTAGGCGAGGGCGCCAACTACGCCGCCCCCGAGCTCGCCGATGAGGTAAGCAGGCACCTCCGACCAGGTGATGTGACCGCCGAATGCGCCCTGCATCAATACGGTGCCGAGGTAGCGAGCCGGGTTGATGGCAGCACCGGTGGCTGGGCCAATGATGATGATGATCGCGAAGACGATGGCGCCGATCGCCATCGGCGCCCATCCTGGCACTGCGCGGTGGTCGATGACGCCGAAGATGACGAACACCAGAATGGCGGTGCCGATGGCTTCGATCGACAGCGCGCGTCCGAATCCCATCGACGCAGTGTTGTATGCCGTGACACCGCCGCCGGCGGCGACTGCCGCGGCCCGGCCCAGGGTCAAGAAGATTGCGGCCGCGCCGATGACGGCGCCGACGAGCTGCGCGAGCATGTAGCCGGGTACATCTCGCCAGGAGAACTTGCCCGATACGGCCAGCGACAGCGTGACGGCAGGGTTGATGTGGCCGCCCGAGATGTGGCCGATCGCGTATACCACGCCGACGATGACGAGCATGAATGCGAACGAGATCATCCCGAGTTCAGCGAGCGAGAACGGAGCCTTGCTGCCGGCGGCGATCACTCCGGTTGCGGCGGCCGAGCCGGCGCCGACATAGACCAGGCATGCGGTTCCCACTAGTTCCGCAAGGAGTTTCTGCGGGGTCGTTGGTGCAGCGGCCATACATTTCGCCCGTCGGCTGCGCTCCGCGATGAAGCATAGGCGGCGGGCTTCTCACCTCCCTCAGTGAGATCTCTGAATGCTGTTCGACATTGTGGAACAGGGTTCCAACTGAAGGTAGGACTGACGACGGGCGGCGTCAAGAGTTTCCACGAGGTTAAATCCCGCTCAGTTGCACGAAGTGCGGGCACAAGCTCATCACGGGCCAGCAGTCCTTGAGCTGCGGGTGACAAATCCACGCGGCGAAGCTCAGCCCATGCTCCCCAAGCCGCCCGTAGCCACCCTCCGTAACACCAGGACGGCGACTTCGTCGCTGAACGCGGCTCGGCGTGATAACTGGCGCGACAATTGGAGCGTGAAAGCTCGACGCGAGGATCGGGCGGCCCGCCGGGCCGCTGGAGCGGCACGGGCGCGGATGATCGCCGATCTGGAACGGGACTTGGCCGAAAGCGAGCGAAGCCTCGGCCAGGATGATCCCGCGACCCTGGGCTTGCGCGCCCGATTGGGCCTTCAGTACATACACGTCCGCCCTGATGACGCAGCCAAGCTCTTGGAGCGCAACTTGGCGATGGCAGAGCGAGTACTCGGCCTCGATCACTCGGACACGCTGAAATACCGCGCGGTGCTCGGGAGTGCTTACTTGCGGGCCGGGCGATACCCGGAAGATGTTGTCGTGTCTGAGCGCAATCTCGCTGAGTCCGAGCGAGTGCTCGGGCCAGATCACCCGGACACTGTGGAGCGCCGGACATCGCTCGGTATCAGCTACAGGTGCGCAGGACGTCCCAGCGACGGCGTTGCCCAGCTCCAGCAGAGCGCCGCCGACGCCGAACGACTGTTCGGCCGCGGCACTGAACGCACTTTCGCCGCCCGCGCCGCGCTGGCCGATGTCTACCGCGACGAAGGTCGCCTAGATGAGGCCATTAGTCAGCTCGAGCAGGTATTTGCCGACTGCGCGCGCGAGACCGGCCTGACGAGCAATTTCGCCAACGCCGTCGGCAATAACCTCGCGCATTGCTACTTCCTGGCCGGCCGGGATCGTGAAGCGAAGGCCGTGGACAAGCGGCTGCGCGACGTCTACCGCGATCACTGGCTGGGCAAGGCGGACGAGAACCAGCGGTGACGGACTTCGCAGCGTCGGTGCACTGAGCACGCGCAGGTGGTGGCCGCGACCGATGCCGTTGCCGGCACTGATCTCGACGTGCGCTTGGGCGTGAAGCTGACTGGAAGACCGATAAGAACTGGGCCGTGGTCGGTGCCGAGTCGTGAGGCTTGGTCCTAGGCGGGCGCGGAGTTCATTATGCACTGGGCCGACGGCGGAGTACTCACCCTAAAAGTCGGACACTTCGTCCTGAACGTCGGCTTCACCTGACAGGCGGCGACCAGCGTCACGTCGATCGAGGTTCCTTAAGGAGCTCCTCGTTCACGACGGCTGCTGCGGCGCTCTTTCGCGCCCTTGAAGAGTGACAGCGCTGTCGCGGTCGAGGGGATCGCTCGCCTTGTCGGCCATGCGAACTGCGCCGGATAGCGGGCTGACGCGTTGGCCGTGGGCTGACGAGTCCGTGAAAGTCACCTCGACTCGCTGCTCAGGCCTGCGCTGGTTTTGCAATGCCTGGAGCGCCATCGACGTGCGGTCGGCATCGCTCAGCGGCGGCTGGATCAGCGTACGAGGCCACAGGTGACGCGCCAGCACCACATTGATCTCGGCGGCGTAGACGGCCGCCTGCGCCGCCAGATAGATCCAGGCGACCAGACCGAGCACAGTGGCGAAGATGCCATACACCGAGTCAGTGCGGAGCTCGTGGTGCACGAGGAAAGCTCCGAAGGCCTGCAGCACTGTCCAGAACAAGCCTCCCGCGACCGCGCCGGGAAGCAGCTCGCGCGATCGCACGATCGGTGGGGTTAGGACACGGAAGCCCAGGTAGCACAGGCCCGCATTGGCTACGGCGGCGAGGCATTGAGCCAGCGACCTGAGGAAGAACGCGTGGTGGCCATAGGTGACCAGACCGCCCAGCAGCGTGCTGATAATAACGCCAAGTGCGAGGACCACGAGGAACACTGCGCTGCGGCCAAGCCGCGGGAAGTAGCCCGGTCGCGCCGGGCCCGGGACGTTCCACACCTGCTGCATGGTGAACAGGCCTGCCTGCGACAGCTTCATGACGCCCCAGACCAACAGCAGCAAACCGACCACCAGGCTGGCAGCTGTGGCTCGCTTCAGCGCGTGAATATTGCCAGACAGTTGCTCGCCGATCAGGGGGAACTGCGTTGTCGCTCCCCGGATCACCTGACTGCGAAGCGACGGATCCCCCGCGACGTTCACCAAAGCCGTAACCAAGATGAGCAGCAGCGGGAAGACCGATACGAAAGCCGTGTAGGCGAGGCTCGCGACCAGCGAGCCGCCGTTGTCGTCGCTGAACTTCTTGATGACCCCGATGGGAAACGCGGTCGGGGCGTGGCGCTGTTGCAGCGCATCGGCGCGGCGTAGCGTCCTCTCGACAAGATTCAAGCGCACCCGCCTCGCCAACAGCTCCTGACCATGTGGAGCGCCGTATCAGTGCTGCAAGCGGCAACTGCCCTCGCCTCCAGAGGACAAACGGACTTCTCGGCGAGCCCGGCCTGCGTGGGCGAGCTCTCCGAGAATTCTGCGCCGTTTACTGATCGGCGGTCAGGGCAGCGCGCAAGATGGCCTCGGCGGCCGCGGTTTCCGCACGGGCCGTGATCACGTTCGTGTGCGCCCAGTCAAGGTTGCCCAGACCGATGGAGTCGTAGGCTACCTGGGCGTCGTGAATAGCTAGCTCTAGCTGACGCGTGGCCTCGTCCAGGTCGACGTTGGCATGGCCAGTTTCCGAGATCGTCATCGCATCTCAGCCCTCCGGTCCCGTCTGGACTACCCCGGCAGCGCCGACCTATGCGCGGCAGGCTGGGTCTCAAGCGACCATTGCGAGAGCCCTTCGTGCGTTCCCATGACTAATGGCAGTCAGCGGGCATCTTTTGCGGCTCACAGAATGGTTGACGAGACCTCTTCTGGGAGGTGTGAGAGGCCGCACAGACGTCCGAGGAGGTTTCGATGTCTCGCACCGAGGCACACCGCCAGGTTGGTACGCACGCCAAGGGCGCGTGGGGCGGTGGCTGCCGTGGCCAGTGCTGTGGCCGCGGCCCGAAGCCGTAAGAAATCAGGCGCTGCCCGCCTGGCCGACGAAGCAGAAACGGGCAACGCTACGACGGCCGCGGGCCAGCGTAACGAGCAACCGACCGCTAGCAGCGACGCCGGCTAGAGCGGCCAGGCTCATGCCATGCACCGCGACTTCAGCGGCTGACGCTGCGCGTCAAGTTTTCGGCTAAACGGCACCTCGGCGATGGGCGAGTCTAGGGTTGGCGGGATCTGCGCCAGCACTGTGACGTGAGTCACGCATCGGCACGGGAAGTCACCCGCGCTCAGGTTCGTTGAGAATCGCATGATCAACAAGCTTGGGTTCGCGGCACACATCCTCGGCATTGCTATGTGGTGTGGCGCAGCGACGTCAGGCCGAGCAGCTGATACGCCAGCACCGCCTGTTCGGATCGTTTCGGTAAGCCAGGCAGCACGTCGCCAAGCGTGGGTCCAGTAGGCGCACGCCGGTCGCGATTCTCAGTGAGAGTAGAGCGCGCTACGGTGGGCCTGCCTTCGCTGACCCTGGGGGATCGCGGCGAATTCAGCGATGTCAGGCCAGCCCGAAGTGCTCGGCTCCGTTGCGCCAGAAGAACCGGTCCTGCGCGGCATCGCCGTATCCGGCTAGCGCAGTGCCGAAGATCTCGAAGGGCCGCCGCCCGCCCTCGGGGTGTGGGTAGTCGGTTGAGAACATGAATAGCTCTGGTCCGCACTGCTCGATGAGCCATGGGGTGTCCTCGAACGGGAATGGCGTGAACCGCACCTGGCGTCGGATGTATTCCGACGGCTTGAGCACAAGCTCCTGCAGCAGCGGCTCGAACTTCGAGAACGACCGGTGCGCGTGATCGAGGTTTCGAAGCATCCCCGGGACCCAGCTCGCGCCTAGCTCGATCGCCGCGCCTCGCAGCTGCGGGTGACGGTGGAAGACGCCGTCGAGAACCAGGCATGCAAGGAACCGCTCGGGTGAGTGATGCAGCACCGGGAAGTCCTTGCCCCTGAGATTCTCGCCGCCACCGAGCCAGTCGGCAGGGCGCGGACGGCCATTCTCGTGGAACTCTTTGGGCAGCAGCTTGCCGCCTCCAACGTGCAGCACGAACGGCACGCCGGCCTCGGCGAGACGGGCCCAGACTGGCTCGAGGTCGACGTGCGCAGGCGAGAAGCTTCCCGGGGCCTCCGACGGCAGCCAGACAGCCGCCACGCCGAGCCCGAGCGCGGCGTCGAGTTCCTCGATCGCTCGGCCCGGCTCGTTCAGGGGGAGATATCCGACTGGGAGCAGCCGGGTGTCATTCGCGCAGAACTCGGCCATTGCCCGGTTCAGCGCCCGAGTGCCGCCGTAGCGCACATCCGGATCGCCGGAACGGGCGAACTGCCCCAGCGCGAACGTCGGAAACACCAGTTGCGCGTCGATCCCGAGCGCATCGAGTACCCGCGAGCGCACCTCAGGGTCGAGAGCACCAGGCGCCTTCCATCCCTTTGGGCCCGAGATGACGTCCGCGTTGACTTGCTCGCTGCGTTGCCGTTCCCACAGCTCCGGAAGCGACGCGAATAACTGCGCCGCGCCCTTGCCTGCCTTCTCCAGCCCAAGGGAGCCGAGCCGCTCCCGCACACCCGGGTCGGCATAACCGCCAAGCCAGTCCTCAAGTTCCATCACATGGCTGTCCGCATCGAAGATCATTTGTACGGCTCCTACTGGTTGGTGGTCCAACCAGGTTTAACTATGCGATCGCCACAATCAAGTGGAGCGGCTCAGTGTCCAGAGACGTCCCTTGGGATATGCCACCCCGACTTTGGTGAACGACAAGAGCGAGTCGATCTGGAAGCTCTTTCCGTTCAGCGGCGTGTTGCTTCGGGGTCACGGGAACGCTGGGCATCGAGGAGGCAGACGAGTGATGGACATGAGCCTGAACAGCAAGACAGCCGTAGTAACGGGCGGGAGCAAGGGCATCGGGCTGGCAGTCGTCCGCGCCCTCGCCGGTGCGGGCGCACGCGTCGTCGCGGGCGCCAGGCACATCTCCGCCGACCTGGACGAGCTGACTAAATCCGGCCAGGTACACGCGATCACGGTGGACCTTGCCGACCCGTCGGGGCCTGGCACGCTGATAGAGGCCGCTGGAAACCGGGTCGACGTCCTGGTCAACAACGTCGGCAGCGCTCCAGCCCGGCTCGGCGGCTTCCTGAGCATTACCGACCAGGACTGGAACGCCACACTCAACCTGGATCTGCTAGCAGCCGTCCGAGCGTGCCGCGCCGCGCTGCCCGCGATGCTCGCTGCCGGAACCGGCGCGATCGTGACGATCTGTTCGGTCAACGCCCGCCTGCCAGACCCGGCCGTGCTGGATTACAGCACCGCCAAGGCCGGACTGGCCGGCTTCTGCAAGGCCCTGTCCAAGGAAGTTGGCCCAGCCGGGATCCGGGTCAACACGATCAGCCCCGGCCCAGTAGCTACCGACCTGTGGCTAGGCGCTGGGGGAGTGGCGCAGACCGTCAGCAAAGCCACTGGCTCTCAGCCCGACGAAGTCGCAAAGCAAGCCGCCAGCCAGATGGTAACAGGCCGGTTCACTGAACCCGCCGAGGTCGCCGACCTGGTCCTTTTCCTAGCCAGCAGCAGGGCGAGCAACATCACCGGCGCTGATTTCACCATCGACGGCGGCCTGGTCCCCACTTGGTAGCCCGGTGGCCAGGCCTGAACTGGTGGGGCGGTACTTGTCGATTGCAGGCAGGTGTACGTAAGCCTCGGGAGCTTGCTCTTCGCTTACCAGCTGCGCGTCCAGATCAGGGCAGCCGGACCTTGTCCGGCTGACCTGGGAGTGCTGCGCAAGCTGGGTCTCGACGTCGATGCGATGATCGGCACTGATGACTGATTCACCGGCTACGCGGATGCCGCGCTTTCGTCCCGGCGAGTTGACGGACGAGCAGCGGCAGTTGTACGAGGAGCTGCTGCACGGGCCGCGCGGGCAGGGCCGCCAGTTCTTTGCGCTGGCCGACGCCGACGGGGTACTGACGGGACCGTTCAACGCGATGCTGGCCAGCCCCCGGGTGGGCACCGCGGTGCAGCGACTCGGGGCGGCGCTGCGATACCAGACAGACGTTCCCGATCAAGTCCGTGAGCTCGTCATCCTGATCGTGGCCGCCCACCTCGGAAGTGAGTTCGAGTGGGACGCGCACGTGATAATCGCTCGCCACCACGGCGTGGACGATGCGGTCATCGCGGCGCTGCGCGACGGGCGCCCGCCCAGCTTTGCGGATGGGGCCCAGCGTGCTGCCTACGACCTGGCTGTCGCGGTGCTGCGCGGCGAGGACATCCCTGATGATCGCTACGACGCGATAACCGCTGCGCTGGGCACGTCCGGTGTCTTCGATGTGTCCGCGATCGTCGGCTACTACTGGCTCCTCGCCGCGCAGTTGCGCCTGTTCCGCGTCGAGCGACCGGCGAACGAAAGGCGCGGTACTAAATAACTGGGGTCCCCTTTGTCATCAACTCTTGCGACGCCTGTACACCCAGGGACACGTCGGCGCGAGGCTATGCTGACTCCTCGTTGATCGGTGCCAGCCGGAGTTCTGTCGGCCGCGCGGACGCATCCGTGGCAGCCAGCGAATTCGCGGGCTCGTCCCGCAGGATGAGCGGCCGGGAATACCGCTTGGCATACCAATGCTCGTTGGATGTATCACGGGCAAGGCCCGCCGCCTGCCACCCGCGGTTAGTAAGCAGCCAGTCCAGGTGATCGAGGGCTGATGTCGCTAGCTCGCGATTCTGGTTCAGGCCGTACGGGTCGCTGGCGGCGAGCGCTGGATCGACGTGATCCAGGGTGATGTTGACCCGGGCTTCCTGAGGAAAGTCGACGGTCGCTGCGATGTTGGACTGCCCCTCATCCGGATGGTCGATGACGGCATTGAACCGGTAGCGGACTATGGCGCCCATCCGCACAAGTCTGGAGATCGCTGTCCGCCGCCAGTATTGGCCGTCCTGCGTTGCATGAACCTCGCAGTACTCGGTCTCCGTATCGCTGACCGGGTAAGACAGATTGGTCTTCCGGTCTCGCCAGACTGTACGGTCAGGGGAGTATACGCCGAACCCCTGGGTTTCGTCGGGCTTGGCCTGCCCGAGCTTTATCAAGGCCATCGCGCCCGCCCCTATTGACAAGAGCACGAATACGCCGAGCCACCAGGCGATGCGAAATAGGAAACCCGCAAGCCGGAAAGTCAGTCTGATGGTGCGACCAATCAGGTAGCCCATTATGAAGTCGCCCATGACGACGCCCCTCCCATCTTGTCCCTGGATCGCCCGGGCTTGCGCACCGAATGGCAGCAAACCCAGGCGACGGCCGACCATAACTGAAGCGGTGCCCTGACGCGCGCGAAGCGCTCACGTCCAGTCCTGAACGGCTTAAGGGGACAGTAGGCGAGGGCTAGCGGCCACTGCAATTGAAGAAGAACCCACAGAATGGCTGACAGTCTCGTGTATATGAACGTTTCTTCCAGCCCACGACCTGCGGTTAAGCTCGGGCGCCGAGTTCCTCGGCTGCCTGCGCAGCAAGCCGCGTCATTCCGAGAGCTGTTGCCATTTCCATTGCGCGCTTCAATTCATCCGTTGCCTCGGTGTGGACCGAGGCCTGCTGGAGGAGTGCTCTGGCTAGATCGAATCTCGTTCTTGCGTGGAGTACCGCGAACGCAGAGTTTTGCTCGACAGCGCGCTCAAGATGCGGCAAGGCTTCTTCGGCCTGGCCAGCTGCCAGGTAAGCGAGGCCGATGAAGCGGTGTTTGCTGCCAAGAATGACGGCGGGCCAGCCAGCCACGGCAATGGTGTCAGGGTGGTCATGGAGCAGCCTGGCAAGGCTATGGCCCCACCGGACACTGTCGGTGCGGGGCAAACTGTCGTGCAGCGAGGGATGGCCCAGTAACGTCGCCGCAGTGGCGAGTATCGCAATGCGGGATGGCCCTCGAGCCAAGTTCGCAAAGTCGCCGGTAATCCCGGTGACTTCTCGGAGGATGCGGATGGCGGAACCGACATCGCCGCGTTCGGCGTGTATGAGGCCAGCGCCGAGGTGCCAGACCGGTTCATTGAGACTGCTGACGTCCTGGCGAGGCAATCCTTCGAGGAATTCAGCAAGTCCGTCCACCTGTCCGGTCTCGAACAAGAGCCAGCCCGCTTGTGCCATCAAGGCTTCGCCGGCCATCGACTCGCCCCAGTCGGCGCTGAGCCTGCCGGCCTCGGAAGTGTGTGCACTCGCGGCCGCGAAGTCCCCGTGAGCGAGGGCCAGCATGCCGTCGACGAGAGCCTGTGAATAGGAAATCTGCGGCGAGGCGCTGCGCTCGGTGAAGTCGCGGTGCGCGCGAACAGCGGCCGGCAGTTCGATCAACCGCCCGGCTCGGATGAGATCCACGACCTGGGCGACGAGGGCTTCTTGAACGTGAAACGCCAAGTGGAATTTCATGCCGAGGGCAAGTACCTGCCGGTCGTAACCGAGCAGTTCGTCAGGAGTCGCATGGTCCTGCAGGCCGTGCCGGACCCCAACCACGACATCAGCGCGAGCGGGCGTCGGTGGGACCGAAGCTAGCTTGCCGAGGGCGGCGTTAGCAAGGTCGATTTGCTCGTTCTCGTACTGGCGAGCGGAAATGGCCAGCCGCGCGGCAAGGCCAGCTTCTGCCTGTGCCCGCAGGACAACCTCGCTCGACGGCAAGCGGTGCAGCAAGCTTCGGATCTGTTCGGTCAGCTCGTTCTCATCCAGCCCGTAGTTCCAGGTCAGCCTTTCCAGATGCACCATCGCCAGGGCCTCACGCCCAGGGTCGCTAAGCGCCCTGGCCAGTGCCACCGCGCGCCTCAAGACCGCGCGGGCCTCATCCCAACTGCCCCCGAACCGCCAGGCGTCTGCCTGGCCTACTAGCAACTCGATGCGCTCCGGGGTCTCGGCAAACTGTGCAGCGGCCGCATAGAAGTCAGCCGCAGCGCCGAAAGCGCGATCAGCAAGCGCGGCTTCGGCGGCGTTCCTTGCCAGCGCCACGAGCGTCTGTTCACCGACAGCGGCAGCGCCGGCAGCGATGGCGTGCCGGGCGAGCAGCTGGGGAGCGCACGTTGGATCATCCCTCAGCTGGCTCAAACACCGGGCGTGCAGAGTCCGCAGACGCTCTGGCGTGCAGCTGGCGACGATCGCGTCCATCCAGCTGTCGTGCTGGAACCAGTAGCCGGCGAGTCGCGGTGCGAGAATTGCATCATGGCGGCGTTCCTCATCGAGGACGCGCTCGATCTCGTCGGCTGGAAGTTCCGCCACGCGGGCTACTAGAGGCGTATCTATTTCCTGGCCGGTTGCACACACGGCAGCAGCTTCCAAGACCCTTCGCGTCGGTCCCGCGCGTTCCATGACGATGAATTGAAGGGCACGCAGATCGTTCGGCGAAGGCCGGTCAACCACCCAACGGCCAACGGCCGAGACGCTATCAGGTGGGCGTACCGGGGAGTACTTGATCAGCTGCGGACGACCGGCCGTCTGTTTGAGCACCTGGTCTACGACGTCAGGTGGTGGCGGTACGCCTGTGCGCTCCGAGATCATGCCGGCTACGGATTCCGGGCCTAGCGGCGGCACATGTACCGGCACTACCAAATCGAGGGCCGCGCGGTTCTCACCCTGATCCGCATAGGCGCGGAGCGCCGAATGTTCTTCCAGCTCATTCCGCCGCAGCGCCGCGATAATGCCGACAGCGCTGGCGCTCACCCGCCGAGCCACTTCCACCAGAAGCTGATCTGAGCTGGCGCCGCCGCGATGCGCATCATCCATGACGACTGCCACGGGGAAGCGGCGAGCCACGTGCTTCAGCAGCGCGGCAATCGCCGCCGCAACTTCGCCTGGAAATGGCAGCCCTGTTTCGTCGCTGTCGCTGGTTGGCAGCAGAACTTCATCGAGAACATTGGCATATGGCAGCACATTCGCAGGTGCGAGCTCCTCCCGTCGAAGCTCGATCCACCGCGGTGCAAGTAGCCTGCGCCAGCCCCGGTATCCGGCCTCACCTCGATCAAGCGTCACCCAGTCTGTCTGGACCTTGCCTGACCAATTCGCGAGAACCTCAGCGAGCAATCGGGACTTGCCGATGCCCACTGGACCAACGACGAGCGCCAAGCCACCCCGACCGTGCTGCACACGCTCAAAAAAGGCGTCTAGCTCGGCAATCTGTCCGTCCCGACCAAAATAGACGCCCCCGCCCGCAACCGGTAACGGCCGCTGGCCGGACCAGTCGAGCCTGCCCGTGATGGTGAGATCGATGAGTTCGTCAACCCACCTGAGCCAAGCGGCATCAACAGCAGCGGTCTCCTGCCACTCCGCAGCGAGCAAGCGCGCCGCACCGGCACCAAGCTGATCTAGGGCGGTAACGATCCGGCGCATCCAGGACCTTGGATTACCGTCGAGACGTTCGTCTTGGTCCTCTGGTGTCGCTCGCAAACCGAGAAGGTGACGTCCGCGCGCGGCGGCGGTGAACTCTGCGCGCGCCTGAGGCTCGAGGCGAAGCGCGTCCTCTAGGAGCTGGATCGTCGTCCTGTGAGCCCGTAGCGCAACGCCGCGTTCCAAGTCACTGATCGTCCGAACATGAATCCCTGCGGCCGCGGCCAGTTCTTCCTGCGTCATCGCGGCGCGAACCCGCAGCCGTTTCAGTAGTACCGCGAAAGAAACAGCAATCTCCTCGGCCATAGTCACCTTCCGCGGCTTCGTGCGCGGCCAAAGCCTCGAGGGCAGCAGATAACTGGTGCGGAACAGTGACGCTGCGCCGGAACTGTGAGCCATCCTGTTGGCTCTTCGTCAATAGTAATTGAAGGGTGGTTCAGCCGAGTTTCGTTGCAGCGCTGTCAATCTTTGCGTCCCTTTTGCGCGAAATTTAAGGCGATAATCCTCAGCAGCATCGAGCGCGCGGCGCGTTCGGACCGACGGCTGGAGTGGTGGGCGGGTGCAGATGGGTCGGTCGAAGCTGTAGGCCTCTACAGCGAACAGGTCCGCCCCGTCTGCTGCTTCAGCTAGCGCCCGCGATCAGCGTCGTGACTGCGCGTAGGCGCTAGCCAGCTTCCCTACTGCTCAGGCTTCGCCGGTAGATACCGCCGGATCCGTCGCCTGCGCGCCGGAGCCCTGGCCCTGCGCCGGATCCTTGG
>Ga0126371_10002019_pt1 | contig 17360 bp, 13 predicted proteins | sample PanSoiMetaPlot_4_FD_110145 | JGI IMG/M metagenome (GOLD analysis project Ga0126371, IMG submission 110145) | Tropical forest soil microbial communities from Panama - MetaG Plot_4 | ecosystem: Environmental > Terrestrial > Soil > Tropical forest > Bulk soil | place: Panama | collected 2016-02-17 | reverse complement strand
TTGTTTCTTTTGCACGTCCGCCAACTCCTCTTCGGAATAGAATTCTTTGCCAGCGAGTTCCTTGGGGCGCTGCAAGGGAGTCACGCTGTTGTTGGTCCAGACGCCTTGCAGATCGGGATGGCCGTCGGGCGTGCGCGGCGGCGTCCAGGTGGCTTTCACGGCGGGTGCGGTTTTTGCCTTGGCCGTCTGTGCGGCGGCGGGCGCGAGGGCGAACAGGAACGCGGCCAGGAAACCGAGAACGAGTTTCCGCATGCAAACCTCCCTAATCGGACTTTCAGCCAAGGTACAGACGCCAAGTGCCGGAGTCAAGGCTCCGGGACAGGCGCTCCGTTGACGAGTCTGTGGAAAACCCCGCGCTTACGAGTCTGTGTGTCGGTTCAGCGACCCCCGCCCTTACGGGCGCGGCTGAGTGGCTGTTTGAAACAACGTGGGCAGTTTTTTCCGGATGGCCGCGCGAGTGAGCAAGCGTTTTAGGGCTGCTTGCAGGAAAAATTCGCGGCGTCGTTGGTGCTGCCTACGCCCTTGTACACCGCGACCTGCGGATAGGGGCAGAGCGGGCGGGTCATGTCGACCCTGCCGTCGGTGACGCGTGAAGCGAGAATGGAGGCCGGAGCTTCGCCTTCTTCGCGCCAGCGTTCGATTACGGCCATCTTGTTGAACTGGTCGGGACCGGCGCCGCCGCGGCAGTGCGCCATGCCTGGCTCCATGAAGAGGCGCACCCAGTCGTCTTGCTTGCCGCCCATGGTGTCGAGCACGGACTTGTAGTAACTCACTGTATGTCCGGGCGGAATTCCGGGATCGGCCCAGCCATGATAGAGCAGCAGCTTGCCGCCATGCGCTTTAAAGGCGGAGAGATCAAACGTCAGCACGTCGATGCCGGCTTTATCGGCTTGCGGCAATTCGCTGGCCAGATCGAAGTTGTGCCAGTCGTAATTCTTGTCCTGGTGGCCGAGGATGCGGATCACGTCCCAGACGCCGCCGGGGCTCTTCGGAACATTGCGCAAGGAGGCGACTTCCAGCTCCGTGCCGACCGGATAGCCAGTCCAGACGACTTCGCCGGTTTTGGTTTTCACGTCGCCGAAGACGATTTGCACGGTCTTGAGCTCAGCTGGAGTCAGACAGGACGAGCTGTCGCCGTTCTTGCACAACAGGGCGGAGGGATCATAATGGCAGCGCTCGGGATTGCCGATGATGCCGTCCTTCACTCCGTCGAGCGCGTCGCAGGCATTCATGACGGCCTTGTGCAGGGTTTCCACTTTCTCCTGCGACAGCGGAGCGTTGTTCTTCATCAACTCGAGGCTCCGTTCGACGCCGGCGGCGTGCAGATGCACGTGAGGATTGGCGGGAGCGCCGGCTGAGATCGCATCGAAATCGTTCGGGAACCGCGTGGCTTCAATCAATCCCTGCCGACCGCCGGTGGAGCAGCCGTTGTAGTAGGAGTATTTCGGCCCGTTGCCGTAAAAAGATACCGTGATGGCCTTCGCCTTGACCACGGTTTCATGCATGGCGCGCCAGGCGAAATCGGTAATCTTCTCGGGATGGCCGAGAGCGAACATGCCGCCTCCGCCGACGTCGGCGGCGCGGTGGCCGGTATCATTGGACGCGGTGGCGTAGCCTTCGCGCAGGGCATCCGCCATGGCCGGATAGCTGACTGTGCCGGCCCATCCGCCATTGCCGACCACCTGCAGCTTTCCGTTCCAGTTCTCAGTCGGCAGAAAGACAGCGGCCTCGATCTTCGAGTCGGACGAAGGCGTCAGGATCATCATGATGCGGCAATATGCCGGTACGGGTTGCGGAGCGGGCGAGCCCGGGCGGCCTGCACGCGGCGCGGCGGCGGCCCGCGCGGGCACAGCGGAGCCGGCCTGCTCAGCGTCCGATTCCGGCGCGGGCAGCGGAGCGATCTGGGGAGACGGCGCTTTGAACGGTCCCGTTGGAATGAACTGGATCGACGTCACGGTCGCATCCGGAAACGAAAGCTTCAATTGGTCGCAAGGAGTTTGCGCCAACCCGACGGTAGCCAGGAGAGAGAAGCCCAGCAGCGTAGACAGCCGGAACATCGATGTGCCCTCCAATCTCTAGCTACTCTACACGGAAAACCCGGCCGGCGGGAAACGCGGCTAATTCCCCAGATGCCTGCGGTCTCTCTCGTTTTCGCAGACGTATTCGAGCAGATCGCTGTCGGGAAGCAGGTTCATTGTGGTCTTCAGGCCGAACGGGCGAGTGTAGTATTTCGGATCGTTAAAGGTGAACTCCACGTCCATGTGGCCGAAATCGCGCCGGCGATACCGCTCGGTAATTCGCATTTGCTCGCTGCGCGGGTGGCCGAACCCATCCAGCCAGGCACGGTCATTGAGGCCGTTGGTTTCGACGACAAGAGTGTCGCCCTCCCACTTACCGACCGAGTAACCCATCCAAGAGGGCACGGGATCTTTGGGTAACGGGCGGCCGTCCACGTAGATCTGGCGGGGTGGGGAGCCGATCTCTGTCAGGATGACGATTTCCTGCGGCAGTTGGAGTAGCTTGAAAGTAAGCACCAGCATATCCCCGGGGATGCTGTTGGGAAGACATTGAGTGTGCGGATACTGAGACGGAGTGCCCTGATGGCCCTTGAACGCGGCAACTCCGTCGGGACGAAGGGGCTCCTCTTCGGGCTTGAGACCCCAAAAGACGTTCAACACGTTCTTGGTGAAGTCTTGGGGATCGATCTGCAACCCGACAAACTCCTGGCCGAGCACGCCCGCCAACTCCTGGTCGGACGTGCGCTCTGCCTGCCAGACTCCGGAGAGATCCGGCTTGCCGTGTGAGCGCGGCGCCGGCGCCGCCAGATTCGGCTGGCCGTTCCTGGTCCGGGGAGTCTGCGGGTCACGATGGTCGAGCCACTGTGCCGCGAGGGGGAGGGCTGCCGATACCAGAAGGAGTGCAAGTGGCTTGTTCATCCGTTCGATGATAGATGGTTCGCTGCGATGGGGCAAGCCGAGGCGAGCCATCGGGAAATCCCCCTGAAACAGCGGCGTCCTTCTGTGTTCGGGATCACACTGGTTTTTCGGGGTTCAGGGGCAGACTGAAGGGGAGCAAACCGATCCGATGAAAGCCCGAACCTATCAATATGCCTGGGCGATTGGGTTGACCGTTTTGGCGACCCTTCTGCGCATGGCCCTGACGCCGCTGGTGGGCGCCGCGATCCCATTCGCGGCGTATTTCCTGGTAGTGATATTGATCGCGTGGTATGGGGGGTTCGGGGCGGCGGTACTGGGGACACTTCTGTCGGCAGCGGCCGGCACGTATTTCTTCGTTTCCCCGGCGACCACGTCGCCATTCCTTTTGTCGACGCGGGCGGACCGCATCACCGTTTTCGGATTCATATTCATCAGCGTCGCGGCGGCCTTCCTTCTAAATCTTCAGCGGAAGACGCTGCGGCGCCTGGAGCGGGAGGCGGCGAGCCGGAAGACAGCGGAGGAGGCCGAGCGCGAACAGCGGCAGTGGTTTGAGACCACCCTGGCCAGTATCGGGGATGCGGTGATCGCGACGGACGCCGAGCTTCGAGTGATTTTCATGAACCGCATCGCCGCCGGCCTGACCGGATGGGAGCCTGGTGAAGCAAAAGGAATACCCCTGCGGCAGGTGTTTCCGGTAGTCAATGAACAGACGGGCCAGGAGATCGACAATCCGATCGACAAAGTGATTCGGGAAGGCGTCACCGTCGAACTGGCGAATCACACGGTGCTGATCGCCAAGGACGGGCGGCGCATTCCACTCGAAGACAGCGGCGCGCCCATTCAACGGGGAGGGAGTCCTCTCGGCGCGGTGTTGGTGTTTCGAGACGTGACGGAGCGCCGGAAAGCGCAGCAAGAGCTCGCGAGATCGGAGCGCCGGTATCGGCAGCTTTTCGAAAGCAACCCGCAGCCGATGTGGGTATTTGACCGCGAAAGCCTGGCATTTCTGGCTGTGAACCAGGCGACCGTCGTCCAGTATGGCTACTCGAGGGAAGAACTGCTGCAGATGACGCTGAACGACATCCGGCCCGCTGAAGACATTCCGGCTCTGCTAGAGGACGTTCGAAAGCCGGCAGTCGAGTTGCATCGGGACGGACCGTGGCGGCACCGGAAGCGAGACGGAACAATTATCCTTGTGGAGATCACGGCGCATCCGATGCAGTACGAGGGCCGGAACGCGTGCCTGGTGCTGGCGAATGACATCACGGAACGGAAGAGGCTGGAAGACCAGGTTCAACAGTCGCAGCGGCTGGAGAGCATCGGGCGCCTGGCAGGAGGCGTGGCCCACGATTTCAACAATCTGCTGACGGTAATCAACGGTTATGCGGCGCAGATTTTGGCCGAATTGCCGAAGGGCAGCGTGGTGGCGCAGCGAGTGGGGGAAATCAGCGGGGCGGGACAGCGGGCCGCAGCGCTCACGCAACAATTGCTGGCGTTCAGCCGAAGGCAGGTGGTGCAGCCAAGAGTACTGAACCTGAATCACGTGATCAGCGACATGGAGCAGATGCTGCGGCGCCTCATCGGGGAGGACGTGGAACTGATTATCCTGCGCTCGAAGGATCTCAGAAACATCCGGGCGGACGCGGGACAAATGCAGCAGGTGGTGATGAACCTGGCGATCAACGCTCGCGACGCCATGCCGCGGGGAGGGACGTTGATTCTTGAAACACGAGAAGAGGTATTAGGGGAGGAATATCGCAGCTCGCATCCGGAGGTTCGGCCGGGATCCTATGTCGTGCTGAACGTATCGGACAACGGGACGGGCATGCAGGCGGAAGTGCAGAAGCGCATCTTCGAGCCCTTCTTTACGACCAAGCCGCCCGGATCGGGGACTGGTCTGGGATTAGCGACCGTGCACGGCATGGTTCGGCAAAGCGAGGGGTGGATCTGGGTGTACAGCGAGCCCGGCGCCGGCACGACGTTCAAGATCTATCTTCCGGCAACGGACGAAACGGTCGCAGCGGCGCCTGCCACGGCCCAACACGACCTGCACGGCACCGAGACGATTCTTTTAGTCGAGGACCAAAACGACGTACGCCAACTGGCCGTGACAATCCTCGAGAGATACGGGTACCGCGTGCTGAGCGCGGCAACGGGCGAAGAGGCGCTGGTGCTGGCGCAAGATTTTCCCGGAACGATCCACTTGCTCTTGACGGATGTGGTGATGCCAGGCATGAACGGGAGCGATCTGGCAAAGCAGCTCCTGCCGCAACGGATGCTGCATGTCTTATTCATGTCCGGATATGCGGAAACGGCAATCGAGCACCGCCGGATTCTGCAGGCGGGCCAGGACTATATTCAGAAACCGTTCACACCCGAGTCTCTGGCGAAGAAGGTGAAGGCGGCGCTCCAGCGCCTGGCGGACGACCGCAGGAAGGGTGAGGCCGCCAGCCACGGCAGCCCCGACTAACCGCGAGTCAAATTGTCCCTGGGCCGCGTTGGGCGGCCCAGGCTTCCGTCGGTCAGAACGTAAAGCGCGCGACGATCTGGCCCGACCGCGGTTGAGCGCCGCCCATTCCGGGGCTGCCGCCGTTGACCCAGTTGACATACCCCCAGCCGGAGGACAACAAACCGGTGACGCCACTCAAGCTGTTGGCGCGGCCGACCGGCGACGAGATGGTGTTATTGACGCCGGCCACCACGCCGTTGCTGGGCATCTGATAGAAGTGACGATTGAACACGTTCTGGAATTCCGCCCGGATATACAGGGACATGCCCTCCTTCACGCGGAAAATACGCCCGATCGCCATGCTTTCGGCGGGTTGCCGCTGCCAGCGAAAATCATTGAAGTAGGCCGCGGAGCTACCGAACGTGCCGTACGGCGGTTCCACCCACGCGGCCGGATTTAAGACCAGCTGCTTGGTGGGATCGAATTTGGAATTGGGATCCACGGTGAACAAGGGCGCGCCTGGAACCCGGTTCAGAAAGGTGTACCCGCCGCCCCAGACCGCCGGATTGTTCGCCGGTCCGCGGCCCAGATTCGAGAGCAGGTTATTGGCGGAGAAGGGGCTCTGCAGCAACTGGCCGTTCTGATAACGGAGAACGCCGCTGTAGGTCCAATCCCGGAGCGTCCAGGAGAGCGCTCGCGATCCGCTCCCGCTGCCTTGCAGCTTGGGCGTGGTATAGCTGAACGCGACCACCAGCACCTGGGGCTGGCTGAACCCGGAAATCTGCTTGTCGAGCTTCGGGTTGAACACGTCGTTGATGAGCGGTGGGGAAGGCGTGACGTAGGCGGTATTGGCATTGGTGCCGTTGGTGAGTTCCTTCTGCCAGGTGTACGTCGCCAGCCCGCTCAGACCGCGAGAGAAGCGCTTGGTCAACTTCACCTGGAGCGAATCGTACCAGGTATTCGCGTCCGGCGGGCCGAGGAACGGCGGGATACCATTCCATTGCGGAAAAGGCCGGAGGGCCTGAAGCAAGGTTTGCGTGGCGGGGAATCCCTGATAGACGTTATTGGGATTGGCCAACCACGGGAAGCGCGCGGTCACGCCTGGGGAATTGATCTGCGTGTTGAGCAGCGTTGTATCCGCCCGATTGGTGACGTCGATTCCGTACTGAGACTTCAAACCGTCGGGCGTGAGCGCGTTGTAGTTCAGGCCGGCGAGCAGAGGCCCGACCCACCAGACACCGCGATTGCCGACATAGCTGGCCTCCGCCACGAGGTTCGGAGTCAACTCGCGCTGGAATCCGATGCTCCATTGCCAGATTCGCGGCAGGCGGCCGGCATTGGGAGCGATGGAGACAAACGGCGAGGAGGGCGGGATGACGCCCGGTGCCGCCGGCACCGGGTAGTGGGGGCTAAAGTCGGGCCACTTCAGTACCGGGTTTCCGTAGTGGTTGCCCGGGCCCAGCGGATCACCGTATCTCATGTCGCCGGCGGAAGCGCCATAGGCCGGCGCGCTGATGAGGTAGAAGTCCCCGGCGCTGCCGTTCAGCCCGGCCTCATCGGAGACGGAAGCGTAAGAGATGGCGCCACCGGCGCGAAACACCGTCTTGGGCCCGATCTGGTAGGCCAATCCCAAGTGCGGTCCGATCGCGTACGGATAAGCGTTGGCGAAATGGCAATGACAGGTGGCTTCGTATTCCACCGTGCCGAGACGTCCGCCGATCAGCGAATTGGGCTGGTCGAAGGCAGCGCTCTGCATGCGGCCGTACTGCTCTTTCCAGAGGATGGCGTAATCCCAGCGCAAACCGTAGTCGAACGTCAGCTTGCGGGTGATCTTCCAGCTGTCCTGGATGTAAATGCCCCAGGAATGCGTTCCGAGGCGAACATCGGCGGGCGATGCGGTGGTCACACCGCTGGTGGCGCCGAGAAAGAAGCTGGCATACCCGAAGCCGCTACTCTGGGTGACTGAGAAGGGCTGGCCGTTTTGCCAGGGATCGCTCGTCTGGACTTGGGAAAACGTGAATTCGCCTTGGGCGCGGCTGGCGTTGACGCTTTGCAGACCTTCAAACAAAGCCGTGGCGCCCATCTTGTACGTGTGGTTCCCTTTTACCCAGGTCAAGGCGGTATTGAACGTGGGCTTGTAATCGTGCTGAATGGGCGTCAGGCCGAAGGGGACGCCGGTATTGGTGACGGCCGGGTAGGGACCGCCGCCGCTCCACCCTCCTCCCAGGGCGCTGGACATGCCGGCCAGATACGGGAAGAAGGTGTAGTCCGTAAAAGGAACGCCTTGCGGAAACAACCCCGCAGCCTTCTGGTCATACGGAGCGCCGCCCTGCGGATTGGAAACCTGCAAATAACCGGCGCCGATGTGGAAGAGCAGGGTCGGGGTGACAGTCATGTCGAGGTTGATGCGTGTGGTTTGGGCCAACGCATCCTGGGGCTGCAAGGCGGTGAAGGCTTGCGGGAAGCCGTTGGTCTGCGGCGAAACAGTCTTAGTCGCCGAATAGTAGGCAGCGAATTTCAGTTTGGCGCTGAGGTTCTGATCGATCTTGATGGAAGGAATCGTGGTATGGCGAAAATTTGAGTAGCCCGGGGCTGTGTAGTTGAGCAGACCTGAGGTATTGGGCAGCGGGATCAGGGCCTGAATGAGTTTGGCCGTGGGATCCATCGATGTGAGCGGAATGGTGTTGTTGGGGAAGGGACTGCGCACCTGGCTGCCATTCGCGGTCCTTTGAGTGGAGGGATCGAAGATCTCATTGAGGCAGACCGTCTGGCCGGCTGGGTCCGGGCCGTTACAGAGGGGACTCAAAGCCGCGCTGAAATCACCATTGCGCTGCGCGACGGTGGGCACGATCGACTGCGTGTTGCTGGTGAACGCGCTTTGGCGGAACTGCTCGACGCTGAAGAAGAAAAACGTCCGGTCGTGGCCGTCGTAGATCTTGGGAATCTTGATGGGGCCACCGAGAGTGAAGCCGTAATCGTTCTGGCGGAGCGGATTGCGAACGAGTTGGCCGGCCTTATTGGGGTTGATGGAGCCAGCGTCGGTAAACGGAGATCCGGCATTCAGAGCCTCGTTCACGAAGTAGTCGTAGCCGCTGCCGTGAAACTGGTTGCTGCCGGATTTCATGGTGTAGTTGAAGTAGCCGCCGCCGGCCTGGCCATACTCCGCAGCGAAGTTGCTGGTTTGGATGGCGACCTCCTGAATCGCTTCGACACCGGCCTGATTGACCTGATTCCGCATCTTCGAAAAGCCGTTAGTGGCGTCCTGGCCTTCGATGTTGATGGATTGGGAGCTGGAAGGCATGCCGTTAATGCGCAGGACATTGTCGGTAGAGATACGCGCGCCGGGCAACAGTTGAACCGACGACAAGGGATTTCGGATATTGCCAAGAGTACTGAGGCTTCCGCCGCTGGCGGCCGCACCGGTAAGCGTAAGTATTGGGAGGTCGTCCAGCGTCTGCGTGGCGATGTTGTGACTGACTTCCCCGCCCTCGGTTTTCAGCAGAGGCGCCGCGGCTTCCACGGTTACCGATTCGCTGGCAGCACCCACTTCGAGAATGGGATCAATACGCAAAGTTCCAGCTACTTCGACCTGCAAGCCCTCACGAAGATATCGCTTGAAACCGGGTACGGTGACCACGAGTTCGTAGTTCCCTGCCGGCAATTGCGCAATCGTGTAATTGCCTGTGGCCGAGCTAGCCGCTGAGTAGATAGCTCCGGTGGCGACGTTGTGCGCCTCAATGGAAGCCGCGGCGATGACAGCACCCGCGGGATCGGAGATAGTGCCGGTGATGGTGCCACGGTCGGACTGGGCGAACGCGCCCAAAACGACCAGAAATGACAAAGCGATACTGGCCGGATTACGCATGCAGGACCCCCAACACCTTAGAAGCAGCTCACCCTGCTGTTATGTTCCAAGGTGGGTGGGAGTATATCGGAGCCATTCGCGGTCGTCAAGCCGGGGCGGAGCCCGAAGAGCCGGCTTCGGCCAGCCAGCCGCGGCGGAGGCGTTCGGAGGGTATGTTCGATAGGTAGGGTTTGATGTCGAGAATCGGCGTTCCGTCGAGCATGTCGATACCGGCTACGCGCAGCTTTGCCCGCTCGCGGCCGAGCAGTTCCACAACGGTCAACCCGATGGGGTTGGGGCGCCGCGGCGAACGGGTCGCGAATACGCCGTGCGGGCGGTTGTCACTCGGGGGCGTGCCGACCAGGGCGAATCCTTCGGCGCGGTGGAAGACCCAGAGCACGATCAGGTGAGAAAAACCTTCGATGTCGGTGAGCCCCGCTTCGAGGTCCTCCCGGATTTCCAGAAACCCCTCCGCCTCATGCTTCGCGCCGAGGCCTTTCGGCACGTCCGAAGTCTGCTGGTGCGGGCTCCGGACGTATCCAATCGGCCGCATCGAAAACACAGGGTCTGGCACGATCCCATCGTAACGCGGCGCGTTGAGGCGTCATGCGGCCTGGGCATTGCGGGGATGGGGACCCACGACGTCCATGCCGAACGCTGTGAGAGCGCTGAAGGCCTCATTGGGGGTCTTGGCTTCCCGTTCGAACATGCGCTCGATGCCATGACCGGGGTGCGGCGCCCCGGACACCGCCGGGGATGGATCGCGGAGGCGCTCGCGCCCGCGCGGGCCGACATGGACGCAGGGACATTCAAGAAGCTTTCGGACTCCGTAACTCTGCTGCCAGTGACTTGACTTTCGGTAAGCCAGGACTTACCGTAAGGTATGGTTGACCGATGGGAAATGCTGGGGGCGCTTTCCGACCCAACGCGCCAGGCGGTGCTCACCCTGATCCGCCGGCGGCCGTCCACGGTGGGCGAGATCGCCAGCCGGATGCCCGTCAGCCGTCCCGCTGTGTCGCAGCACTTGCAAGTGCTCAAATCCGCCGGGCTGGTGGAAGAAGAGCGCCGCGGCACCCGGCACTATTTCCGCCTCAATCCAAAGAGTTTCGCGGAGCTACGCGCCCATATCGATTCGATGTGGCGCGACGCCTTGACCGCGTTTTCCGAATTTGCCAACAAGGAGGCCACCGACCATGGGAAACGAAACGCACGAACCCGTTCAACAGAGCGTCCACGTGGACGTTCCCGTTGAAGACGCCTTCCGCCTGTTCACGGAATCGTTCCGGGATTGGTGGCCGGGCGACGAATCCGAGCGCAGCGCGGTGGAGGATGGAGCCGTCACGCTGTGGGACCCGCCCACGCGCATCGAGTTCACGTGGCAGCGCGACGGCAGCCAAACGGTGAACGTGGAGTTTGACGTAGAAGCCGACGGCACGCGCGTGACGCTGACGCACTACGGGTGGGATACGCCGGGCGTGGCGCGATGCACGGCGGGCTTTGCGCGGTTTGTCTGCGAACAGATGGCCGGTGTGTAGTATCGAAAGCACGTGTGAAGCCCCCGCGCTGACGGGCGCGGCTGAATAGCCTCAGTGCGGCGGAGACGAGGAGGAGATACATGGTTCCGATGGTAGTGGAACAGACGGCGCGCGGCGAGCGCGCCTACGACATCTACTCGCGGTTGTTGAAGGAAAACATTGTTTTCATCGGCACGGCGTTGGACGACACTGTCGCCAACCTGGTGGTGGCGCAGATCCTGTTCCTGGCCGCCGAAGACCCGGAAAAAGACATTCATTTGTATATCAATTCGCCGGGCGGCATCACGACTTCCGGTTTGGCAATTCTCGACACCATGAATTTTGTGAAGCCGGACATCGTCACGTATTGCGTCGGGCAGGCGGCGTCGATGGCGGCGGTGCTGCTGGCCTCGGGCGCGAAGGGGAAGCGCTTTGCGCTGCCCTATTCGCGTGTCCTCATTCATCAGCCGCACGCGCAGGGTCTGGGCGGGCAGGCGGCCGATCTGGACATCCAGACGCGGGAAATCCTGCGCACGCGCGAAACGCTGAATCAGATTCTGGCGAATGCCACGGGGCAGCCTCTGGAAAAAATCCAGCGGGATGTCGATCGTGACTACATCATGGATGCGCAGCAGGCATTGGAGTACGGCATGATTGACCGCGTCATCAACCGGAGGGAACTGCCCGGGGGTGCGCCGGTGAACGGGAACCACCGGAACGGTTCGCACTAAGGCGCCGAAGGTGGCGGGACGCGGCGCGTCGTCGCCTGCTCGAAGGCGTAGGCCAGGCCGATCAGGCGCGGTTCGGTGCAGGCCATGCCGGTGAAACTGACGCCAAACGGCGCCATCTTCGCGTCGAAGCCGTCGGGAAAGGCGGGCGTTGGCGAGTTCGGGACCATGCCAAAGGGCACGATGACGGTAGGGTATCCCGGCTTGGCCGCCAGCGCAGCTCCGTTAGGCCCGGGAAACAGGAGTGCATCAAGCTTGTTCGCTCGAATGACTTCGTCGATGCCGTGCGTGGCCGCCAGATCGATGTCTTTCGCCCGGTCTGCCTCGTAGCGCGCGCGGTCGGCTTCGATATCCATTTCATCGGAGACATCGAGATTGGACTGGCCGTAGCGGATGGCTCCGGCCTTGGTGTGGGCGATGTTCCACTCGCGCAGTCCGGTAAGCGTTTTCACAGGCGCCGATGGACCCAGTGACGCGAGCCACTTATTGAAATCGCGCTTCATGCCGTACTTGAGGACGACGGAACAATCGGCGTCCTTGCCCTTAGCATCGTTGGAGCCCGAGCAGGTGTTCCACGCCACGATGTTCTTGTTTGGATCGGGGTTGAGAACGCTAGGAATATCGGCTGGATCGATGATGATGGCGCCTTGCCTTTTGAGGATGTCGATAGCATCCGCCATGACCTGGGCCTGCGGCGGATTGAGGCCGCCGCGAGGCTCCTTGGCCCCGGGCACGGGAGCCTTGTCATAAAAAAAGGCGCGGGGAACGCCGATGCGCGCGCCTTGGAGGGCGCCGGCACTCAAGAATCGGGTGTAGTCTCGCCCGGGCGGCGGCATGCACCTCGTGGTGGCGGGGTCGTTGGGATCGGGCGCGGGGCTTTCGAGCACGCCGAGCAGGATCGCGGCATCGCTGACGGTCTTGGCAAGGGGCCCGGCGGTATCCTGGTCGGCGGTGATGGGGATCACGCCGTAGCGGCTGATGCGGCCCACGGTGGGTTTGATGCCCACGAGCATGTTCTGGTTGGAAGGGCTGAGGATCGAGCCGGAGGTTTCGGTGCCGACGTTGGCGGCCCAGAGATTGGCGGCGGTACCGATGCCAGAGCTGGAGCCACCGGTCTGGAGAGCCGGCCGGCCGTCGCCGGTGGCGTCGCGGGGATCACGGCGCGGGTCATACGGATTGTAGCCGTAGCCGCCGATGGCGTTGTAATTGGCGGGCATCGGAGTCGGCCCGCCCGCAACCCAATTCGCCAGCTCGGTGAGACCCGTCTTAGCGAGGATGATGGCGCCGGAATCACGCAGATTTTTCACGAGCGTCGCTTCGTATGGAGGGACGAAGCCATCGAAGACCAGCGCGCCACCCGTGGTAGGCAGGCCAGTGGTGTGGATGTTGTCTTTGAGGGCGATGGGGATGCCGTGGAGCGGCCCGCGCACCTGTCCCTGGGCCCGCTCACGGTCTCGCGCGTCGGCCTCGTCGAGCGCGCGCGGATTCACGGTCAGCGCGGCGTGGAGCTTGTCTTCGTACAGGGCGATCCGAGTGAGGTACTGCGTCACGAGTTCGCGCGAGGTGACGCGGTGCTGCTCGAGCGCAGTACGCATGTCGGCGATGCCGGTTTCGACGACGGTGAACGAGCCGGATTTGGTCTGCGCGAGCGCGACGCAGGCCAGTGAGAGTGACAAGAGAAGTTTCATTTGCCTCCGAGGGATGGCGCGAATGAGGGTTGGCGGCGCGCCTGAGCGGCTTGTTCGAATGCATAGGCCAGCTTGAGGAGTACAGGCTCGCTCCACGCCGGCCCAAAGAAGGAAATGCCCACTGGCAGACCTTGGACGAAGCCAGCGGGAACAGTAATGTGCGGATAGCCGGCGACTGCAGGCGGCGTGGTGCAGCCGGGCCAGTTGGGATCACCTAAAACCACATCGGTCAGCGGGGCCGGGCCGGCGGTGGGCGCGACGATGGCGTGCAGCTTGTATTTCAGAACGACGGCGTCGATCCCTTCCGCCTGCGACAACCGCACGCAGCGGGCGCGGGCGTCGAGGTAGGCTTTTTCGGTGAGCGATCCTTTCGCCTGCGCTTTTTCGAAAAGCTCCTGCTCGAAATAGGGCATCTCTTCCCGGCGATGTTGCCGGTTGAAGGCGATCAGGTCGGCGAGCGAGCGAACGCGCAGGCCCGGGCGCTGCGCGAGGTACGTGTTTAGATCGGATTTGAACTCGTAGAGCAACACGTCCTGTTCGTCGTCGTCATACTTGCCATGGGAGGGGAGATTGGCGGGGTCGATCAATTCTGCGCCCTGGCGTTTCATTTCGGCGAGGCAATCGTCCATGACGCGGTCCATGGCGGCATTGGAGCCGAAATACTTTCGTTCCACGCCCAGGCGGGCGCCTTTGAGACCGCGCGGATCGAGATATTTCGTGTAGTCGGCCCCGGATTTTGCCACCATCGCGCTCAGCAGGACGGCGGCGTCCCGGACGGTACGCGCCATGGGACCGGCCGTGTCCTGGCTGTGAGCAATCGGAATGATTCCGGCGCCGCCAATGAGGCCGAGAGTCGGCTTGATGCCCACGATGCCATTGACGGAGGCCGGAGCGGTGACGGAGCCATCGGTTTCGGTGCCGACGGCCACCGCGCAAAAATTTGCGGCGACGGCGGCGGCCGAGCCGGAGCTAGATCCACAGGCGTTGCGATCGAGCGCATAGGGGTTGCGGGTGAGCCCGCCACGGCCACTCCAGCCGCTGACCGAGTGCGTGGATCGGAAGTTGGCCCACTCGCTGAGATTAGTTTTGCCCAGGATCACCGCGCCGGAGGAGCGCAAGCGCTCCACCACCTGGGCATCGCGTCCAGGCGCGGAGCCGACCAGGGCCAGCGAACCAGCAGTGGTGTTCATGCGATCGGCGGTATCGAGATTGTCTTTGATCAGCACCGGAACGCCGTGCAGCGAGCCGCGAAGATGGCCGGCGCGGCGCTCGCGGTCGAGCGCATCAGCGATCTGCAGAGCCTCGGGATTGATCTCGATAACGGCGTTGACCTTGGGCCCCTTTTTGTCGAGCGAATCGATGCGAGCGAGGTACCACTCCGCGAGCGCCCGCGCGGTGAACCCGTCCTCCCGGAAGCCGCGCTCGATGCCGGCGAGTGTGCTTTCCTCGAGCCGCAACGGTCCGGCAGAAGCAGAGCGCGCGGCCGGGACAGCCAAAAGCGCGTCGCGCAAAAGGCGCCGGCGGTTCATGAAACCAGATTACAGGAGTTTCCAGAAGCGCACGATGACTTTATCGGGATAACGCTCGGCGGACGCGACGAAGATTGCCTGCGTCAGCCATTGATAGGCGGCTGCGCCTGTTTCGAATTGCGCGACGGTGCGGAAATAATAGGACGCGGGATCGACGGTCTCGCCGGCGTTCAAGCGCGCGAGCACTTCCGGAGATCCGCTACGCATGCCGCGGTTCGAGACATAGATGAGCGCGCCGTCGCCGGTTTCGAGCGTGTAACGGGCGTCGAGTTCGGCGGCGCCATCGGAGCGCAGGATCTGCCAGTCGGCGCCGCCGGGAAGAATGCGGCCGCGGATCGACGGACCTTCAAAGCGGCCTCCAAGCACGGGAATGATGCGGCGCCGTCCATGAGGGGTCAAGCCGAGGTCTTGCGGGGCGCCGATTTCGGCGACGGCCTCAAACGCGAACTCGAGACCGGGCGGCGCGCGCACTACTTGCCGTCCACGGTGAAGCTGAGCAGCACGTTGCCGGGCATGCCGCCGGCGCTGACGTAACCGGAATTGGCGAAGAGCATACCGCCGACGATCGCCGGGCCGGGGCCGTCGACGGAGCCGCCGCGAGCATCGACGCCGTTCACGGTTTTGAATTCGCGCACCGTATCAAAGTCCCAGATCACCTTGCCGTCGGCGGTGGAATAGGCGCGGAGGTGGCCGTCCACCGATCCGGAGAACGCGGCGCCTGGAATCGCAGTGACCGCGGCAGACTGCGCGGGGCTGCAGCGCTTGCGCTCGCCGCAGGAAAACGGCGGTGTGTACCAAACCTTTTCGCCGGTGGTGAGCTTGAGAGCGTACATGCCACCACCCTGGTTGGGATCGGCGTCGGTGAGGGTGGTGAAGGTGAGCATGAGGCGCTTAATGTCGGAGACCGCGACGTAAATGTTCTGCGAGTCGACTGCGGAGCCCCATTGCACACCGCCCATGGTGCCGCCTTTGCCGACGCGCACCTGCCAGAGGACCTCGCCCTGCTGATCAGGATCGAGGGCGTGCACGATGCCGGATTTCTGGCCGGCAAGGAGGGCGCGCTTGCCGTTGGGAAGAGTGACGAGAATGGGCGAGGCGCCGAAATCGAAGTCGGGTCCATTGATGGGGCAGTTGGTTTTGTCGGGCAAACGGCAGGCGGCGGTGTAGGCATCGTCGGCGGTCATCTGGCGCGACCAGAGAGTTTTTCCCGTATCCAGGTCGAGGGCGAGGAAGGCGTCGCTGGTGCGTGTGGCGGGCTCGGAGTAATTATCGCCCGTGGTGACGTAGACGGCGTTGCGCCGCGGGTCGATGACGGGCGTACTCCAAATGGTCGCTCCCGAGGGGCCCCACATCTGCACACCCTTGGCGTTTTTCTTGGTGCGTTCAGGCTCCTCGATGGTGTAGGTCTTCCAAACCTGCTTGCCGGTGAGGGCGTCGAGAGCCACGAGGCTGCCGCGGAACCGGCAACATTCATAGTTGGGGTCGGCACCGGCCGCTTCCTCTCCGGACTTCACGCCAACATAGAGGCGGCCCTGGTAGATCTGGGGAGAGCTGGTGATGCCGGCCAAGGGGAAGTCATCGACCTTGGTTTTCCACAACTGCTCGCCGGAGAGCGCGTCGACGGCGTACATGTTGGCGCGGGCATCGCCGAAGAACGCCAGATACGAGTCGCTGAGGTGGTGGATGGCGATGGCGCCTCGCACGGTCGAGCCGGTCTCGAAATACCAGTAGATGCAGCCAGTGGCGGCGCTGAGCGAATAGACGGTGCCGCCGGCGCTGCCGACATAGACGCGTCCGCCGACCACGATGGGATGGGCGTTGGCGCTCTGATCGCCGGGAAAACCGAAAGCCCATTTCACTTTCAGGCGGGGCACATCGGCGGTAGACAGGCCGGCGCTGGCGGAGTCTTGGAAGCGCGTGTTGGAGAGGTTGCCGCCCCAGCCGAGCCAAGCGGGGCCCTGTGAGAGGGCGGTTCCCGAGTTGGCGCACATGGCTTGTGGGGACGGCTTGGTTTCGAGAACGCCGGTGAGCTTTTTGCCCGCAACAAACTCGGCGAGGATGCGGCGCTCCTGCGCGCTACGGCGGCTGGCCATGGAGATCATTGGACCGGTTTCCATGGCGGCTAGCACGCGGTCAGCGGACATCGCTCTGAGGGCGGCGCGACTGGGCGCGCGGTCCATGCCGCCGTCGTGGCATTGGGCGCAGTTTTGCTGGTAGAGGGTCGCGCCGTCTTGGGATACGATGGCGGACGCGGATATTAGTACGAGAAAAGCAAGTCGCATCTCGGGCAAAAGGATAGCATAGCGAGGGGCGCGAACTACTTTAGGATGGTGGAAAGAAGTCACCGGCGACAAGATCCGGAACGGATGCAAACGTCGCCGGCGTTACTGACAAACGGGGCCGGCATCGGTGGTCAGCGTTCCGTTGTCCGAGAATTGTCCGCCGGCGCCGATCGACGGTGTGCGGAAGAACCATGAGGAGTATGCCAGCTCCTGTAAGTGATAGGTGAACCCGTTCGGGGCTACAATTGGCGGCAAATCGGTTTGGGTAAGAGGATCACCAACTTCGAGATTCCGTTTGCAGCCGGTCACTTCGCCGATATTTCCCCAAGGCGGCACGGCATTGAATCCACCGGGATCGTTCAACCATTCGCCGATTTCGTGGGACAGAATCGA
>Ga0126371_10002018_pt1 | contig 17370 bp, 9 predicted proteins | sample PanSoiMetaPlot_4_FD_110145 | JGI IMG/M metagenome (GOLD analysis project Ga0126371, IMG submission 110145) | Tropical forest soil microbial communities from Panama - MetaG Plot_4 | ecosystem: Environmental > Terrestrial > Soil > Tropical forest > Bulk soil | place: Panama | collected 2016-02-17 | reverse complement strand
GGAGATAAATGCTGAAGGTTGATCCGATGCCTAGCTCCGATTGCACCGTGATGTGTCCACCGCTCTGCCGCACGATGCCATACACGGTGGCGAGGCCCAGGCCCGATCCGGTTCTTTTCGTGCTGAAGAAGGGTTCAAAAATGCGAGATTGGGTGTCCGGGTCCATGCCGATGCCCGTATCGCTGACGGAAAGCAGAACGTAATCGCCGGCGGGAATCTGCGATGCCGGGCCGCTGCTGGTGTGGTTCTCCATTTTGATGGTGAGCGTGCCGCCATTGGGCATTGCATCGCGAGCATTGGCGGCCAGATTCAGGATCACCTGCTCCAACTGGCCCTGATCGGCGTTGACCAGGCCCACACTTTGCTGCCGGATGACCAACTGCACTTCTGCGCCTACCATCACGCGCACCATACCGCTCAGGTCTGCGACCACGGCAGAGATATCGAGCAGTTTGGGGGAGAGCACTTGCTTGCGGCCAAAAGCCAGAAGCTGTTTGGTGAGAGCGGCGGCTTTTTCACTCGCGGCCAGAACTTTTTCCGCTCTCACCTTCTGGGCGCCATCGGTGGCATTGATTTGCATCAACTCGGCATAGCCGCTGACGATGCCAAGAATATTGTTGAAGTCATGGGCCACGCCACCGGCGAGGCGGCCCACGGCCTCCATCTTCTGGGATTGCCGCAGTTGCTCCTCAAGATTTTGCTGTTCGGTAATGTCGCGCAGGACTACGAGGTGGCGTTCGGGCAGGATGTCTGCATTGAAGCTGAAATCCACAAGTCGTTTGGTTCCATCCTCGCGCTGAATCCAGAAGCGGCCGCGGCCGCGGCGATCGTTGCTAAATTGCCGCCATTCCGCTTTAAGGTCCTCATCGCCGAAGTCGAAAAGACTGCAGCCAATCAGTTTCTCGCGTGGAAGCCCGATCAGCTCGGCGACGGCGGAGTTGGCTTCGCAGCAGCAGGCGGCCTCGTCAGTGATGGCAATTCCATCCAGAGAGTTTTCAAAGATGGCGCGGACGGTGGCTTCACTGTGGCGCAGGGCCTCTTCCGCTTGTTTCCGTTCGAAGGCATAGCGAATAGAGCGCAGAAGCAGACGGCCATCAAAGAAGCCCTTAACCAGGTAGTCCTGCGCGCCTTCGCGAACGGTGCGGATGGCAAGTTCTTCGTCGTCAGAGCCGCTCAGCACCAGGATGGCGGCGCTGCCGGCGTCACGATGGATGCGAGAAAAAGTTTCAAAACCGGAACTGTCTTCCAAATTCAGGTCAAGCAGGATAACGTCAAATTGCAGGGCGTTGAGGATCTGCAGGGCCTCACCGAGGTGGGTGACATGCTTGCAATGGAGCGCCTCTTTGGGATCGCGGAGCAGCCCGGAGACGAAGCGGGCATCAATCAGGTTATCTTCGACCAGCAGGATACTGAGCAGCTTTGCTTCCCGGGTTTCCATTACCAGCGTTGTCATCGGTATTTATACTCACCCAAGCTGCCGGAGATCACCAGCGAAGCTCTTTTTCAGAAGCCATGGATTTCAACGATCTCGTTAAGTATGCTACTTCCTGTTCCAATTCGGAAAACACCTGGTCGGCGCCATCGAGCTTTCGCCGCACTCCCATCTGCTCCAGAGAGGCCGCCAAAGCCGCTGCTTTGACGCCGGAAAATTGCAATGCAGATCCTTTAAGCTTGTGGCTGAGCTTCTGCACGTCCTGAAAGGACCTTTCCTCAATGGCCGCCCCGATGCTGTGAAGCAAACCGGGAGACTCCTGAGAGAAAATTACAACCAGTTCGCGAAGCAATTCAGCATCGCCGCCAAGGCGATTCCACAACGCCGCTCGATCAAAACTCCCGTTGGTCACAGAATCACAACCTCACATCATGCCACAAATGTTGCTACCGAAATCCCTGCAACCCGCCGCTGAGGATTGAAGGTTGAAGAATTCATATCGGCACTGCAATAAAAAAACGGCGGCTGGGCCGCGAGTCGAGAAACGGCCCTACCAGCCAAAACGAAAGTTCTCATTTTTTCCCTAAGTTGGGTTTGATAAAGAAGATTAGCAAAAAAGCGAGAGCAACGAACGTGAATTCAGCAACGCGAAAGTGTAATTCGCCAGCGAGTAAAAGCATGAGAAAGTTCTAATAATTCTTGGAAGGGAATGGAGCGGGAGACCGGGATCGAACCGGCGACATTCAGCTTGGGAAGCTGACGTTCTGCCACTGAACTACTCCCGCTTTACTGCAAGCATTATATCGAACGGCGGTATGGCTGGTAGTGATTTTACCGCGACAAAAGGGACTTATCAGATCGGGTCACCCGGCCATCGGGTCGTCGGGTCATCGGAAGAAAAACCCGCTAGCAGCTTCGCTCTAATACCACGACGGTGCGGTCGTCCTGGGCTTCGCGGTCGCCGGAGAAAGTACGGTTGGCAGCCATGATGGCGTCCAGCGGATCGGGTGAGGTCAGGAGGCGCTCTACCGGCTCAAGGCCGAACTCGACGCCTTCAGCGTTGTCAGATTCAGTGATGCCATCGGTCAGCAGGCAGAGGCGGGAGCCGGCGGGGAATTGCTGTTCGATCAGGTGGTAGGTTGCATCCTGCATCAACCCCACGGGAATATCGCCATCGCTGATCTGCGCAGAAGTTCCGTTGTTGGCGATGATCGCGGGCACGTGGCCGCAATTCACCAACTGCAAGCGGCCATCCTTCTTGAGCTGGGCGACAAGCAGAGTGGCGTACTTGAGGCCGGCGACGCGAGAGCACAAAAACTTATTGACCGAGGAGACAATTTCCACCAGTCCGTTGCCACTGGCGAGCTGAGCGTAGAACATTCCATGAATCAGCGAGGCCAGCACGGCGGCGGAAATGCCTTTGCCGGAGACGTCGGCCACAATCACAGTGACAGCGTCAGCGGAAACATGCACGTCAAAGAAGTCTCCGCCGACTTCCTTGCAGGGCAGGCTGCGACCATTCACGCGGGCAAAATCGCATTGCACTTCGTGCTCGGAAATCAGGCTGCGCTGGATGGACGCGGCAATCTCCATCTCCTGGCGATACTGTTGCGCTGCGCGCTCGGCCTCAACCAGCCGGGCGCTTTCCAGCAGGGCCGCGCATTCACCCGCGAGCGCGCGCAACACATCGTGGCTCACGCCAGTGAGGTTGTGGGAAACGGAACGGCTGTCCAGGTACAAGACACCTTCGGCGCTCGCTGCGGCCTGATCGGGTCCAGCAGCGCGCCGCGCGCGCAGCGGAATAGCTATTACAGTGCGCAATTCGTTGAGCACAATGCTCTGCCGCGCAGCCAGCGCGCTCTGCAGCGTAGTGTCGTCGGCAATGAACTCAGCGGCAGAGGCCATCGCCTCGTCGACCACAGAGTGAGAGACATCGGCGTCGCCACGAAGGTCATTACCATGCCGGTCTAAGCCGCAGGTGAGGACTGTGCCCCCGCCCGGGCCTTTCAGGTAGATGAAACCTCGTTCGGCCTTGGTGATTCGCAGCGCGTAATCGAGCATGTTGCGCAGGACGTCTGCAACCACCAAGCCGGCGCTGAGGCTGCGCGCAGCTTCGAGAAAAAGGCGCAGCTTCTCGAGTTCGGAGGAGGTATCCGACTCGCTGACAATCCGGTTGAGAATTCGCGTGGCATTAGGAACGGTCTCTGTCAGCAGAAAGAAGACTTTGAGGCCCGGCACGCCCAGCGTGATTTCGTCCTTGTGTTTGAGGGCGGAACGCTCGCAGCGCTGTCCATTCACAAATGTGCCGTGACGGCTGCCGGCGTCAACAATGAAGTGCTGACCGTCTTCCACCAGCAATCTGGCGTGTATGCGCGAAACCCTGAAGTCGGGGATCACTGCATCGCAGTCCTGTGCGCGTCCCAGGGTGAAGGGATACTGCTGCACCGCAACCCGGCGCTGCTGGCCCCCAGCTTCAATCACGAGGGTGGCTTCGCGAGGGCGGATTGTGGCTGCACCGGTCATTTTGTGTTCTGGGACTTCCCTGCTGGTTTGCAAAAGAGAACGCTATAAGTTGAGGGATCTTTCGCTTGCACTATTGTAAAGCCTGCAAACTATCTGGAGAAACCCGGTGGAGCGCACTTACTACTTTGGGTTTACGTTTGAGTGCTCAAAAACCTTCCGCCTGGACGCCCAGCAACAGGTCTCCGCGAAGAGAGAGAAACAACTCCACAGCGTTACGATGCAGCTCCCGCGCGTGGTGCAACTGATCGACAAATTCTTTTACGCCGCGCAGCGAATCCAGCCAGGGATCGCGGACCATGGTGGGATAACAGAAAAAGCCACGCTGGATGGCACGCGCGAGCATCTCCACTGCCGGCTCCTGCTCGCCCATTTGCGCATAAAGCCGGGCAGCATAGTAAATGCCTTCGGGATCGCGAAACGTTGCCATGCGGATCTCGTCATTTACCTGCAGGCTTTCGGCGCGATTCCCTTCGAGAAGGGCCCGCAGAGCGATTACATACAGCTTGCCCAACCGGCCGATGTGAGCTTTCTCTTTTTCCCGCAACAGGGTGAGCGCTTCGCTTTCGCGACCCATGGCCGTAAGAATCAGCGCGACACCGTAGCCATAGTCATGGGAGCTGGTCTCCAGCGCCCGTTCATAATCTCCCTGCAGAAAATAACTGTGAGTGACGCTGGTGTGAATCTGGGGATCCAGGCGGCGGGCTTCATGGTGCGCGGCTATTGATGCCTGGAGCAGGCCACAGTAGCGGCAGACATGCGCGAGGCCGGCGAAAATCTCGGGATCATTTCTACGCTTTTGAGCGCGTTCGAGAAGGCGGATCATGGCATCCAACGCCCGGCCTTGATCCACTTGCAGGTGAGTGTAGAGATTGTGAGCGAGCGCCAGATCAGGGTTCAAGCGAAAAGCAACCTGGAACGCCTGATCCGCCGAGCGCAGTCCGTGATCTGAACCAAGATTGTATTTGTCCCAAAGCCAGCGGGCCCGGCCCAGCCTGGCCCACGCGGGCGCGTATGAAGGGTCCATATCGACACAGCGCTCGTATTGCTCCATTGCAGCGGGAAGATTCTCCCATTGCCGCCCCAGTTCGTTGGCGCGCAAAAAAAGTTCATAGACCGTGCCAGTGGCCGGGCGGTCCTGCTGGAGCGCCTGATGGGCGCGCACACTTAAAGATGGCAGGATGGAATCTACGACGCGCCGAACCAGATCATCGTGCAGCTCGAGCAATTCACGAATCGTGGACTGGGAGGAATGTGACCACAGCAGCGTTCCTGCGGGCGCTTCCACCAGTTGAGTGGTGATGCGCAGGTTTTCGCCAATCTTCAGCAGAGCGCCGGTCAGCACCACGTCCACATCGGTTTCAGACGCAATTCTCTTCAGGTCAGGCGACTCGTGTGCGTAGCGCTCGGCAACAATGGATGAGCGGACGATCAGATCATCCAGGCCAGCAAGAGAGACGGTGATGGCTTCAGGAAGACTGAAAGCGAGGAAGTCAATTTCGTCGTTTGCCTTCAAAACTCTAAAAGGCAAGACAATGAGCCTGCGCAAAGGATGAGCACGCACCCGCATCTCGACGCCATCAATAGCTAAAGCTCCACGGATGTCAGCGGCCATACCGTCTGCGGTCTGGTACCGCTCTTCCGGGGCGCGGGCCAAAGACGTATGGATGATGCGGCTGAAGGCAGAAATGGCAGGTGAGCCGGTAAGGGCCGGAGGCGAGCCGTGCAGAACAGAATGAGCAATCTCTACAAAGGTGTCACCGGCAAACGGCGGCTTGCCGGTCAGCATCTCGTACAAGACTGCGCCTAAAGAAAAAATATCAGTGCGAGCATCCACCTCTTTTCCGAGGAATTGCTCAGGTGACGCATAGCGCGGCGTGCCGAGAAAAACCCCCGGGGCCGTGGCTCCGCTCCAGGTATTGCCTGCTGGATCAAGGGACTGCCAAAGCGTCTGTTTCGCCAGGCCAAAATCAAGAATCTTGGTTCCGTCCGGCGAAAGCAGAATGTTGGAGGGCTTCAAGTCGCGATGAACGATGCCGGCTTTATGAAATGCTTCCAGCGCAGAAAGGATTCCCAGCATGATCTGTGCCGCATCTTGCACCGTCAGCGCCCCGCGTTGGATGCGCACGGCAAGAGATTCTCCCTCAATTAACTCCATCACCAGGAACAATTGGTCGTTTTCTTCAAGAATGTCGTACAAGCGGCAGGCGTTGGGATGGGAGACGCGGGCCGCCGCGCGCGCTTCCTGCCAGCAGCGCCGGCGAACGGACGGATCGTCCTGCAATCCGCGAATTGCCTTGAGCGCGACCACCCGATCCAAGCGCTGGTCGTGGGCGCGAAAAACCTCACCCATTCCGCCTTCACCCAGCTTGGAAATAATTTTGTAAGGACCGACGCGCTCAGGAAGCTCCACCATGGGCACTCCTTTGCTTGCCCGATAGCATACAGAAGGGGCCGGTGTGCGTCATCTTGAACTGCCGCTAGTATCGGTAGCAGCCTGAAATCAGTTTGGTGTGTGCAGGTATGCAGCCTGCCGAGAGTGGTGCTCGCGCATGACTCGCGCAATCAATTCCAGCAAGGCGTTCAAATCGATGGGCTTGGATATGTATTCATCCATGCCTATCTCCAGGCAGCGCTCGCGGTCGCCTTTCATGGCGTGGGCGGTCATGGCGATGATGGGAAGGTGATGGCCACTCATTCGCTCGCCCCGGCGTATTGCTTCAGTGGCGGCAAAGCCATCCATCTCCGGCATTTGCAGGTCCATCAGCACCAGGTCGAATGATTCCTGTTTCAGCTTGTCCAAAGCTTCTTTTCCGGAGCCAGCTACGGACACGCGGTGTCCGGCTTTTTCCAGGATGCGAACCGCGAGTTTCTGATTCACCGGATTGTCTTCCGCCACCAGAATCCTGAAGCTCTCAGTTGCCTGCGAACGATAAGCACCATTGCCATCTTCGCGCTTGCCGTTTCCGTGGTGGACCATGACTTTCAATCTGGCCGTGAAGTAGAAAGTTGAACCTTTGCCGAGCTCACTTTCCACCCAGATCCTTCCGCCCATTAAGTCAACAATCCGCGAACAGATGGCTAACCCAAGTCCGGTGCCGCCAAACTTGCGCGTAGTGGAAGCATCAGCCTGGGAAAAAGCTTCAAAGATGGAGTTTTTCTTATTCGCAGGAATTCCTATCCCGGTATCGCTGACGGAGAAGAGGATTTCCGCTTCGTCGCCAATGTTTTTTCCAGCGCTGGCGCGCACGGTCACGGTTCCGGTTTCTGTAAATTTGATGGCGTTACCTACCAGATTGCTGAGCACCTGGCCGAGGCGAACGGCATCGCCTGAGACGGACGGCGGCAGGCCCGCCGACATATATGATCTGAGCTCCAGGCCTTTTTCACGCGCGCGGGGGGCCAGGTTGCGCAGAGTGCCGGCGACGACTTCCAGAAAATCAAATTCCGCGCAATCAAAGGCGAGCTTGCCGGCCTCGATGCGCGAGAAATCCAGAATGTCATTGACGACCACAAGCAAGGTATTGGCGGAATCACGGGCCATCTTCAGCAATTCGGCTTGCTCAGGGGTCAATTCTGTCTGGCGCGCCTGTTCCACCATGCCGATCATGCCGTTCAGCGGCGTCCTGATTTCGTGGCTCATGTTGGCCAGGAACTCACTTTTGGCGCGAGTGGCTGCCTCCGCCGCTTCTTTGGCGCGCTGCAGTGCTTCCTCGGCTCGTTTACGCTCCCTGATGTCCAAAGCGATGACCGAAACTGAAACCACGGCGCCATCCTTGTACATAGGAGAACGGCTCAGGGACACATCAATGAGATCGCCGTTCTTACTGCGGCGCACGGTTTCCAGGTTTGTAACTTCTTCACCGTTCAACATGAGCGTGAGGTAGAAATCCAGTTCCCACGCTCTTTCCGGCGGAACAACAAGGTGCGCAGACTGGCCGACGGCTTCCGCGCTGGTGTAGCCGAAGAGCTTTTCCGCACCGCTATTCCAGGTGGCAATCTTGCCCGCGGCATCGATCGACCAGATAGCATCGGACGAGGTTTCGACGATTTCAGCAGTTCGCCGCAGCGCCTCTTCAGCTTCTTTTCTTTGCGCGACCTCCTGCTGCAATTCGCGGGTGCGTTCATTCACCAGCACAATCAGATCCTGCTCACGTTTGCGTGACCGCCGAATTCGCCACAGGTATGCGGCAGCGCCCGCTCCCAGCACCAGCAATGCACACAAGGCATAGAACCATCTGGTCTTATAAAAGCGAGGCAGCAAATATAGATGAAGAACGGCGCCCGTGTTGTTCCACACGCCATCGTTGTTGGAAACAATTACGTGAAATGTGTATTCGCCGGGCGGAATGTTGGTGTAGAACGCTTCATGTCGTTTTTCCGCATCAATCCAGTCGGAGTCATAGCCTTCTAGTTTGTACTTGATTCTGACTTTACCCGGCGACACATAACTGAGCCCCGCGAAATGGAATTCCAGTTGTCCCATGCCCACCGGGATGCGCGCTTCCGAAGCTATGGGCTGCTTGTTGGCAAGAGCGGTTTCGAGAACCACCGGCGGCGGGAGCGGATTGTAGTCGAGGTGCAGTGGATTGACCGCCACTACACCACGCACACAGGCAAAGAGCAGCCGCCCGTCATGCAACTTCCAGGCCGCCGACTCGCTTTCGCCATCGCACTCAGAACCGGGTATTCCATCGGAAATGCCGTAGGCCACGGAGTTGATGTGGGAAATCCTGCCATCGGCGAAATCATTGAGGTCAGATTTCTTGACCCGGAAAATTCCCCGGTTCGAGCTGATCCAGAAATTCCCCTGATCATCTTCCAGGGCGGCCCAGACGGTCTCATCGAACATTCCATCTTGAATGCCGAAGGTGGTGAATTTTCCGTCCTTCAGCCGTTTGAGACCGCTGGCGTCGGTGCCAAACCACAGCACATGATCGCGATCTTCATAGATGTAAGTGACGCCGCCCAGCCAGGCGCCGGGCGCGCCAAAATCGTAGTTGCTGAACTTGCCATCGCGGTAGAGGGTCAAGCCGGCATCGTGCCCAACCCAAAGGTTGTGCGCGTGATCTTCAAGGATGTACCACACGTGCTGGCCTGACATTCCATTTTTTCTGGTGTAGGTGATGAACTTGCCATTATGAAAACGGCTTAGCCCGTTGGGCGTTCCGACCCATATGTCGCCGGTGTGGTCCTGAAAGAGCGCATAAACCTGGTTGTCAGCAAGACCATCGGCGGTGGTGTAGGTCTTGACGCCGTGGTTCGTGAATTCATTCACGCCACCGCCTTTGGTGCCGACCCAGATATTTCCATTTTTATCCTCGATCACGCTCCAAGTGTCGTTATTGGCAGGCCCTTTGTTGGTTCGGTACAACCGCAATTTCCCGTTTTGGTATCGCCGCAGGCCTGAGTCCATGGCAATCCACAGGCTGCCGTCACGACCTTCGTAGATGGCGCGGGAAGCATCGTCGGGATTGGTTCCAGGAGCGAACATGCTCACTACGCCTTGCCTGAACTGATTCAGGCCGCCGGTCGCAGTTCCTACCCAAAGGCTGCCTTCACGATCTTTGAAGAGTGAGGCCACGGAATTTCCGGTAAGTCCGTCCTGGGCGGTGTAACACTCGAATGTCGCGTCAGCCTTGTCTTCAATAAGACGGCATAGTCCACCACCATCAGTCGCCGCCCACAAGTCGCCATCGTCTTCCAAGAGCGCCCGCAGAGATGCCTGTGGCAGCCCTTGGCGCAAGCCGTAGTGAATCGAAGATTTCAGGGGCTGCGTGGACGATCCATGCTCGGCCGGAAAACGATAGATTCCTTGTGCCTGAGTTCCGACCCAGACGTCGCCATTGGCGCCAACAGCGAGAGTCTTGATGACCTGGCCAGGAAGAAGCTTTGTAATATTTGCAGGAGACAAATCAGCGGAAGAATCGCGATTCAGGCCGTTGTCAGTACCGATCCAGAGATTTCCATTCCTATCCTGAACGAGAGCGTTGACGGAGGAATCAGAAAGGCCCTGCTCTTTGCCGAAACGAAGGAATTTTCCCTCTTTGAATTCGTCCAAGCCGTCGTTGGTTCCCACCCAGAGATTGCCGCTGCGGTCCTGGAAAAGCGCTCCAACCGTATTGCTGGAAAGCCCGTTTTCAACCTGATAGCTGCGGAATTCCCCATCGTGGTATTCGATGAGCCCGCCCCCGAAACTGCCAATCCATAATGTGCCTTGCCGATCCTGTAAGAGCGCGCGAATGTCGTTGTGTTTGAAGGCGCGGGTGTTCCCTTTGCTGAATACCGTAAATTGATTTCCGTTAAAACGTACCAGGCCCTCCTGGGTGCCAAGCCACAGATAGCCGTCGCGAGTCTGCAGGATGGCCAAAACGGAGTTTTGCGGCAGGCCATCTTCTGTGCGCCAGGAATTGTGGACGTATTCATTAATTCTGTTGGATTGTCCCCGCGCCCAACCGCGAGGCGAGAGCCACACACAAGCCAGTACCAGCGCAAACCACAGCGCTGGAATGACGCGCGGAAGAGGGGCCCTTTGACAACGAACAGACATTTTCCTTGACCTGACCTGAGCTCAGGGGAGAAATTGAGCATAACTCAACTTGCCTGGTTAAATTTGTAAAAAGACTTAGACGGGCAGCACAGAGGTAATGGCAGCAGTAGCTTATAATCAGTGCTAACAGTGAGGAAAACAGCCTTAATCGGCCTTCTTCTTGTGAGTATTTTGGTCACAGGGGCCTTTTCGTCCTCTCTGGCGCAACAGCAGCCGGTTCGCTCCACCCAGATTCTCCTGATTCTGCCTTTCGAAAACGTGTCCAGCGCGCCGGGAATTGACTGGATTGGCGAGTCGTTTCCTGAAGTGATCGGCAACCGCATGAGCGCTACGCCGCTGTTCGTCATCAGCCGCGACGACCGTCTCTACGCGCTGGACCGCCTCGGCATTCCCGCCGGAGCCAAGCCTTCTCATGCCACCATTTATGAAATCGCCCAGCAGATTGATGCAGATTACGTTGTGGTTGGACGATTCAACTTTGATGGCAGCACTTTCACCGCGCAGGCCCACGTGATGAACGTGCAGAAGCTCCGTCTTGGGCCCGAACTGACCGAATCAGGACCGCTCACCGACCTGATCAAAATTCAGACACGGCTGACCTGGGACATCCTGAACACGCTGAGCCTGGTCGAGATCTATTCCAAAAATGAATTCGAGGCGCAGTTCCCGCCCATACGACTGGACGCGCTGGAGCACTACATCCGCGGCATTGTGGCCACCAACGCGCAGGAACGGATCAGGCATTTCAAGGAGACGTTGCGGCTGGAGCCTAAGCACACCCCGGCCATGTTGCAACTGGGAAAGACTTACTATTCGATTCGCGATTACCAGCAGGCAGTCAACTGGTTCGCCAAGATCCCGCAAGATGATCGCATTGCCAATGAAGCCCAGTTCTACCTGGGACTGGCTGCGTTTTCCTCCGGACAGATGGACAAAGCTGAGGCCGCTTTTCGTTTTCTGGCAGCGCGCCTTCCGCTTACCGAGGTTTACAACAATCTGGGAGTGGTCTCCGCGCAGCGTGGAGAAAAAGACGCCAGAAGTTATTTCGAGAAGAGCACTCAGACCGATCCCAATGATCCTGATTATCGCTTTAACCTGGCGGTGCAACTGTTTCGCGAGGGCGACTCCGCGGGCGCCATACGCGAATTGAAGGAATCACTGGCGATCAAGCCGGATGCCGAAGGCAAAACATTTCTGGATGCGCTGAGCGCAAATACGCAGCCTAAAGACAAGATTCCGATGCAACGGATCAAACCCAACTTCGACGAGTCTTCCTTCCGTCAACTGGCTTTGGAAATTGAAATCAATAACGAGGCCAAGCTGCAAAAATCCGATCCGGCTACGCATGCGGTATTTCACGTCCAGCGGGGGCAGCAGTTCATAAGCCAGGGACTGATGGGCGAGGCCGAGAGGGAGTTTCGGGAAGCCGTGATTCTCGATCCGGCCATCGCTGAGGCCCACGCGGGACTGGCGCGCGTGCTGGAATCCAGCCAGGATGCGCAAGGGGCGCGAAATGAGGCTCGGGCTTCCATTCGCCTGAAACCAAATAGCGACGCATATTTAGTGCTGGCGCGGCTGGATATGGCGGAAAATAATCTTTCAGCGGCCGAACAGGACGTGGCCCACGTATTGCAGATCGATCCCACGAATTCAGCCGCTGTTTCTCTCAAGCAGGACATAGCGACTGCAATGGGGCGCAAGCCGCAGTTGCAGCCATAAGGAAAACATTATGTATCGCCGCAGTTTAGTTATTTTTTCGATTGTGTTGACCTTCTGCCTGGCCGCAGTGCCGTCATCGGCAGATGTTTTGAAGATCGTGGTGGATGACACCATTCATCCCATCATTGTGGAATACATCGGCCGGGCCATTCAGGAAGCGGAGCGCACGCATGCCGACGCCTTGCTGATCGAGATCAATACTCCCGGAGGGCTCGTCATATCCACTCGGGAGATCGTGCAGGAGATTCTCCAGTCGAAGGTTCCTGTGATTGTCTATGTGCCACAGGCAGGAGACTACGCCGCTTCTGCAGGCTTTTACATTCTGGAATCGGCAGACATCGCAGCCATGGCGCCTGGGAGCAACACCGGCGCGGCCCATCCGGTGCGCGGTGATGGCGCTACCATGGATCCGGTGTTGAAGGAAAAAATGGAGAATGATTCCGCAGCCATGCTGCGCTCTTACAGCGCAAAGCGTGGCCGAAATGTAGAGACCGCAGAAAGTGCGGTACGCCAGTCAAAATCTTTCAGTGCCGATGAAGCGCTCTCCAATCATCTGATTGACTACATTGCCAAAGATGAAACCGACCTTTTCAAACAGCTCGAGGGTAAGAGTGTGACCCGCTTCGACGGTTCAACCGTCGTTCTCCACTTATCAGGCAAGCCGGTGCATTTCTACGACCTGACGGTCAGGCAGCACGTCCTGTCATGGCTGATGAACCCTAATTTCACGTTTCTTCTTTTCGCTATTGGCATGCTCGCACTGTGGGTGGAGTTCAATCATCCGGGCGCCATTGTTCCCGGCGTAGTCGGATTCGTTTTTGTTCTAGTGGCCTTGTTCGCGTTCAACATTTTGCCGGTGCGTTACGCCGCACTGGTCTTGATCCTGGGGGCATTTTTGCTGTTTGCTCTGGAAGCCAAATTTCAGACCCATGGAGTTCTGACGGCCGGAGGAATCGTCGTCATGGTGCTAGGAGCGTTATTGCTGGTTGACGCGCCGATTCCTGAAATGCGGGTGCACTGGGTGACAGCCCTTTCAGTGAGCATTCCGCTCGGCCTGATTACAGCTTTTCTCATGACGATAGCCATGAAGGCGCGCCGCAACAAGATCCTGACGGGCCAAGAAGGGCTGGTGGGCGAGGTGGGCGTGGTGCAGGCGCCGCTGACTCCTGCAGGCAAAGTCTTTGTCCACGGCGAGCTGTGGGACGCAATCGCGCCCGCGAATGTGGACGTGGGCAGCAACGTTGTGGTGCGGAAGGTGGAGGATCTGCGGCTGTATGTGGAGCCCGCGACGTCGGGAGAGCAGGTAAGGAGCTGATCCAAAGGATTAGCCCGAACTGTGTCTGCTTCTAAATTTCAAATTTGCTGCTTTTCGGCTAGAATCCGAAGCGAATTCCAAACAGCCGAAGGCATGGAGGCGTAAGTGGAACTCTCCGGAATTTTCCTGGTTGTGGTGTGCGTGATCATCGGGCTGTACCTGATCAGCTCGATCAAGATCCTGAGCGAGTATGAACGGGGCGTAATCTTCCGCCTGGGACGATTGCTGCCCAATGCCAAGGGGCCGGGGATCATCCTGGTCTTCGGGCCGGTGGATCGAATGGTGCGGGTTGACCTGCGGCAGCAGGCGCTGGAAGTCCCGCCTCAGGACATCATCACCCGCGACAACGTTACCTTGAAGGTGAACGCGGTCGTTTACTGGCGCGTAGTGAGTGCGCCGCAGGCCGTTGTTCAGGTGCAGAACTATTACTGGCAGACACAACAGTTTGCGCAGACGACGCTGCGTTCCGTGCTGGGCGAGGTAGACCTGGACGAGCTGCTAGCGCATCGCGACAAGCTGAATGCGCGCATCCAGGCCATTCTCGATACGCACACGTCGCCTTATGGCGTGAAGGTTTCCAACGTGGAGATCAAGCAGGTTGACCTGCCGGACACCATGCAACGCGCCATGGCCAAGCAGGCTGAAGCGGAACGCGAAAAGCGCGCCAAGATCATTCACGCAGAAGGCGAATATTCTGCCGCGCAACGCCTGACTGACGCGGCCAAGACTCTCTCCTCAGAGCCGTTGACGCTCCAGTTGCGCTACCTGCAGACGTTGACCGAGATTGGCGTGGAAAAGAACACTACGATTGTCTTCCCGCTGCCGGTAGATATTCTGTCCGCGTTAACGGCTGCGCTGGAAAGAGCGGGGCGCGGCAACACTCCACCGCCGAAGGGTTAACTAGAAGGATTCAAAGGGTCATGGTCTGAAGTCAATTGCGGTTACACTGGGTTTTCGAAGACCATGACAACCAAACAAGCGGTGGAAAAAGCAGTGGAAGGAAAGCCGGATACAGAAATCACGCTGGGAACAGCCAAGCTGCTGGGCATTTTCTTTGTTCTGGTAGCCATCTGCGCCGTGTTTTTCACCATGGGCTATCTGCTGGGGCGCAGTTCGCCGTCCATGGCGGCTTCCACTACGGTCGTCAGCACAGTTCCGGGCGGAAATAATAATCCCGCGAATAAGCCTTCGGCGAACGCTGCAAAAGTTACACAAGCTGCTCAGGAGAACAAGACTTCAGAGGCAAGCACGAGCAGCAATCCTCCAGTGCAGTTGACAGTTCCGCCGCCAGCCTCCAAGCCGCTTGACGAGAGCAGCCCCAGCGTAAATCCGGACGCCAAAGCTGCGGCCAATGGCGCGTCTTACATGGTTCAGGTTGCGGCAGTCACCCGGCAGGAGGATGCCGAGATTCTGGTCAGCGCGCTGCGCAAGAAACAATATCCCGTGTTTCTGGTGGCCAATCTTCCGGGCGATGCTCTTTTCCACGTGCAGGTAGGACCCTTCGCCGACCCCAAAGACGCTGAAGCCATGCGCAACCGTCTGGTTGCAGATGGCTACAACGCCATCGTGAAAAAGTAAGCGCGGCTTACGCGCTCTTTGCTTCAGCCGCCTTGCGCGCCTCTGCCGAATCGTAGCTCTCGCCATAAATCGCGGGCACTTTTCCGCCCATGGGCCGCAGATAGGTTGAGAGCTGTCCGCGATGATGAACAGAATGATGCAGCGCAAGCTGGAGAAAGAGCACTGCGGGCTGCTGGAATATCCCGCGGAAATCAATCACTTGGCATAGCTGTTCTCCGGAGAGATTCTTCAGGCGCGCAGTAACGGCTTGAAACTCCTGAGCATACCAGCGGCTGAGATCGGCAGAGGTCTTGACCCAGTCCGGCCGATTGAGGGGACTGAAATCAAACTTGCCATCGGCAACTGCCGCGAGAAAACGCCTCTCGGCCGCGGCGATGTGCCAGGCGAGATCGAGGGCGCTGCGGGAATTGGCGTCAGGACGGTAATCCCATTTTTCCGTGGGAACTGCGGCGAGCACCTGGCAGGTCGTGGGGTGCTCTCTTTCAAATCCAGGCAAAAAAACGGCGTTCAGCAGGAACTTGGCTTGATCAGGTTGCAAAGGCTGGGGCATGGAATTTTCCCTCCGGCAAGATGTTGAGATAAAAAGAGCTATGGGCTATGAATGAAGCATACAGGCAAGAGCCGCTCGGTCACAAACTAGAGACTTACGAATTTTTGTTTCTTTTGTCCCGTTGAAATTCGCGTCGGTTCGCGTGAGTTCGCGGCAAAAAGTCTTACATCTTACTGCTTGTACATCTTCACGATCTCCCGGATTGAAACCTGGTCGCCCAGAATCTGCCGGATTGCCGCTTCCAACACCTCGTCGCGACCGGCGCGGATTCCTGCGATGGTGGGCTTGGCTACTACATCAGGAACAATGCCGATGCGTTGAGTCGGCCTCTTATCCGGATAGAAGACGCCGATGCCGCTGATGGCGCTACGAACGCCGCCGGGCAGAGGAATGGCGGAGACATTTCCGTCCGCGCCGGAGGTGGTGCTGCCTACGACAAGCGCGCCGGGCGCAATGCGGAACGCCATGCTGGTGTATTCGGCCTGGCTGAGCGAAACTTCATCCACCAGGATCACGACTTTCCCCGAATAGTGTGGCTGCGCAGGTTCCAGCGCGACACTCGGGCCCCAATGAAATGCACCTGGAGTGGATAGATCACCCCCAGTGAAGCAGGCGAATGGCGCGTTATGATCCACCAGCAATGACCCCAGGGCAAAAACCATGAAGGACGAAGGATAGTTGCGAATATCAATGATCAACCCTTTGGTTCCAGCCGCCTGTTCGACGTAGTGCTTGGCATCTCCGCCTTTGACCGAAGACAGCTTCAGATACGCCACGTCTTTCGAGAGCAGGCGAAAAGTGTCGCCGGGCAGGTCGTGCCATAACTGTCCGTCGGTGTTTACGGTCACTCGCTGCATTGTCAGCTTGACTGGCTGATTGTCGTGAAGAGTCGTCACGGTAGCGGCGCCGCAACTTCCGCCGGTAATGGCGCGACCGATATCTCGCATGCGCGACGCTTCATTGCTGGCCGTGTAGTAGGGACTCACGTCCGCCGCGATTTTGCTGACCGGCACGCCATCAATTTCGGTAATCGTATCGCCCAGATTGAGGCCGGTGTTCTTAAGGGCATCGAAATTGTAGTAGCCGGCCACCACTAACTGGTCGCCAATGAACCGGAGCTTCACCGGAATCTGGCAATCGCCCACCGGTGGACGCGCCTTGAGAGAACTCCAGAGATTGGCGTGCGTATCGTGCGCGTGCCCGATGAGCGCCATCAGCTCGCGCTGATAGCTCTGCGCATCTTTGGCCAGAGCAAGGCGCGGTATGAACTCGACCAAAACCTTGTCCCAGTCATCGTTCAGCACACCGCGGTACGGGAACCAGTATTCAATGATGTTCCAAGAGCGCAAGAGAGCCAGAATCTGAAAACCGGAGTCAGGCAGCTTCAGGCCTTTGTACGCCAGTTCATGCTGAAATACAGGATTCCCGATGTCCGGAAAGAGTGAAACATAGAATTGCTTCTGCGACTTTGGGCGGTTTCGATAAATCAAGCGCAAACGCCGGCTGAGTTCGCTGCCAAGCAGCGCTTCATCTGAGATCCACTGGACGTCTGGCTTGATCTGCAGATCGCTTTCATCCAACTGAGCACAAGGATTACAGGCCGGCACCTCGCCCAGCGCAGAAATCCACTTGAGCAGCGCCGCATTGGCAGCGGCGCGATCCTTCGCTTGCAGGATTGCGGGCATCACCCGCAGCAGGTCATAGTC
>Ga0126371_10002016_pt1 | contig 17375 bp, 9 predicted proteins | sample PanSoiMetaPlot_4_FD_110145 | JGI IMG/M metagenome (GOLD analysis project Ga0126371, IMG submission 110145) | Tropical forest soil microbial communities from Panama - MetaG Plot_4 | ecosystem: Environmental > Terrestrial > Soil > Tropical forest > Bulk soil | place: Panama | collected 2016-02-17 | reverse complement strand
GCTTCACGGTTTCGCTCGATGAGGCCCCGGACGTTTCGGCGGTAGATGACGCGCTGGACCACTTGGCGAAGGTGGACCTGAGGACAAGTCAGGATGTGGAGTTGCGCTTCTTCGGCGGACTTAGCTTCGAAGAGACTACCAAACGATGGAAGGCCTCTTCCGGGACGGGGTCTCGTGATTAGAGACTGGTCAAGGCGTGGTCGCTGCGCGAGATGAGCGGAAAAGCCGATGGATGAGCGTTGGGCCAAAATCGAGAGAATTTTTAACAAGGTGCTCGAAGCCGAGGGGAGCCGGCGCATTGCCGTGTTGGAAGAATCTTGCACGGGAGATGAGTCTGTTCGACGCGAAGTCGAATCGCTGTTAGCACATCACAAGAATGCCGGTGGTTTTATCGAGACGCCCGCGTTCGAAAATCCGGTTCGATCGGTCGCTGATGGAAGCTTGGCTTCACCCCGGCCCTTTCCCAGCCATTCCAGCCTGAAAGGTGCTTTGATTGCCCACTATCGCGTGCTCGAAGAAATTGGCGTGGGCGGTATGGGGATTGTGTACAAGGCCGAAGACATCAATCTTCGCCGGCCGGTAGCACTGAAATTTCTCCCGGAACGCCTGGCGGTTGATTCCGCCGCAGTCGAGCGATTTCGTCGCGAAGCCCGCGCGGCATCGGCTCTGAATCATTCGAACATCTGTACCATCTACCAAATCGAAAAGCACGAGGGCCGCGAGTTCATCGCCATGGAGTATCTGGACGGAACGACGCTGAAGAACCACATCGGCAATCGTCCGATGGGCACGGAGTCGGTTCTTCCTCTTGCCATTGAGATAGCCGACGCACTCGACGCGGCGCACGCGCAAGGAATCGTCCACCGCGACATCAAGCCCGCCAATATCTTCGTGACCAAGCGCGGGCACGTGAAGATTCTTGATTTCGGATTGGCGAAATTATCGACGGAATCAAAAGCCGATGCAAACCTCCTGACCGTTGACTGCAGCAGCGAGCATCTGACCAGTCCAGGCGCGGCTGTCGGCACGGTTGTTTACATGTCTCCGGAACAGGTTCGCGCCAAAGAACTCGACGCACGCACGGACCTTTTCTCGTTTGGCGCGGTTCTGTACGAGATGACGACCGGGAAACTGCCGTTTCGAGGAGAGAGTACCGGGGTGGTTTTTGAGTCCATCCTGAACCGGACCCCTGTGCCTGCGTCACGTCTCAATCCCGACTTGCCTCCCAAACTGGAAGAAATCATCAACAAGGCACTCGAGAAGGATCGAGACCTGCGGTACCAGACGGCGGCTGAGTTGCGTGCCGACCTGAAGCGCCTGAAACGGGACAGCGATTCTGGTCGCGGCACCGCCCTCCACTCCGAGGTTTATCCGAAGGTTCCCGCCAGAGCCGGTGAAAGGACGGCGGTTCGCCGTCGCCGATTGTTTATCGCGGCTGCCGCTCTCGTCGTCGCTGCAGTTCTTGCTTTTCTCTTCCGGCCTGCGGTTCCTCCACCCAGAATCACGGGTTCCACTCAGGTGACGACTGATGGCCTTAACAAAAACACTTGGGGGATTTTTGGCTCGACCATCTACTTCACCTCATGCTCCAGCAACTCCTGCGCAATCTACGAGGCATCCGTCACAGGTGGTGAGACGGTCCGGGTCGAGACATCCCTTACGAACCCGATGATGTTAGACAGCTCGCCCGACCTCTCCGAAATTCTCGTTTGGAGCTGCCCGGAGGTGGTCACCATCAGACCCCAGGAATGTCCCATGTGGGTGTTGCCGGTCATAGGCCACTCGCCCCGTCGCTTGGGCACTCTTGTCGCCGCGTCAGCCGCATGGTCTCCCGACGGGAAGGAAATCGCTTACGTCCATGAGGACAACCTGTACCTCGCCAGGAGTGACGGTACCGACTCACGTAAGATCGTCAGTTCCACCATCCCCGGCGGTTTCCTTCGGAACCCTCAATGGTCACCCGACGCAAGGCGCTTGCTGTTCACAATCGAACATGAGGGCACCTCACTCTGGGAAGTCTTCCGAGACGGGAAAAATCTCCACCGGTTGCTTCCCGGATGGAGCAACCCTCCCAGCGAGACTTTTGCCAATTGGACTCCCGACGGCAGATACCTCCTGTTTCAGTCAGCGCGGAACGGGATTCACGGCATGTGGGCGATTCGGGAAGGAGGCAGCCTTCTCCGAAACGTCAGCCACGAACCGGTGCAGTTACTTTCGGGTCCCAGTACCACGTTTGGCCCGGTCCCAAGCCCTGACGGCAAGAAGCTGTTTGTGGACTTAACGCACCCCAATACCGAACTGGTGCGCTACGATTCCGCATCTCACGCCTTCGTGCCCTATCTTCCTGGAGTAGTTGCGATGGGGATCGACTACTCGTCGGACGGTAAGCGCATCACTTACGTTTCTTATCCCGACCGCACGCTTTGGCGAAGCAACCTGGACGGCAGCCACCGGTCGCAGTTGACGTTCCCGCCGCTGCAAGTCATTCAGCCGCGCTGGTCTCCTGATGGGAGCCGCATTGCCTTTCAGGCTCAGGAACCAGGCAAGCAGTTCCAGGTTTACGTGGTCTCGGCGGATGGTGGCAGTCCCGAGCAGCCTATGCCAGGCGACGGATCCAACGACGATCCAAACTGGTCGGCGGATGGAGGCTCCCTGCTTTTCGGTCACAACCCAAACGAAGGATCGCCTAGTAAGCCCCTGGGCCTCGCGATGATCAACCTTCAGAGTCACGCCGTTTCGAGGATTCCCGGATCTGAGGAGTTCTGGTCTCCTCGCTTTTCACCGAGCGGACGCTACATCAGCGCCATGTCGCGAGCGACTGACCGGCTAATGCTGTTCGACATTGAGAGTAAGAAGTGGAGCGAGTTGGCAAAAATCAGTGTGAGCTGGGCGCAGTGGTCTCATAAGGGAGACTACATCTATTTTGTTGGAGTACAGGCGGGCGCGCCGAGTGGGGTATTTCGCGTCCACGTCAAGGATCGAAAGCTCGAACAGGTGGTCAGCCTCAAGGATTTTCGACACGCCCCGTCTGACTGGGGCTGGATGGGCCTGGCCGCCGACGACTCTCCACTACTCCTTCGCGATTCCACCACCGAGGATATCTACGCGCTTGACTGGGAAGCGCCGTAAACGGCCGGAATGACTCCCGAAACTAGTTGCAGGCCAAAATTCTACTCTGCTCGGTACGCGAGCTTCAGAGTCGGAGCAGCGGTATGCCATGAACCTCGGCTTTGCGGCTCAGTTGGCGGTGCGGACAGCGATCGGTTTGGCCGCCTTATCTGAGAAGAAACGGATGCGCAAAAGGTTCGCCTGTGCGTCCGGGCCCGTGCGGGGAGGGCGATCAGCCATGGTCGTCCCTACCGCGATCGCCAACTATCGTGGTGAGGAGTCCAGGGAGGGCGCGAGATTCCGACCGTTCTCCCCGTCAACAATCGGGATATTCGTACCTCTGGGCGCGCAAAGAATCATCATCCCTCCGGCCAGCGAGGCCAGAGCCATTCCCGCAAGCCCGTACGAAAAGGATTTCGTTTGGGCATGCAGATAGCCGAACGCATAAGGACCGGCAAATCCTGCGACACTGCCAAAGGAGTTGATCATCCCCACTGCGGCCGCTGCGACCGACTTGCTCAAGGTTTCGGTTGGGATCGCAAAGAAGGTTGGGAGGTAGGAATAAATGTTCGCACCCAAGGTGAAAAATGCAACCAGAACGAAAAGGGAACGGGGTTGGCTGATCAGACCGACTGCCCCGATGACCGCGAGCAATATGGGTATTGCCGAGTGCCAATGTCTTTCGCCGCTGCGGTCCGAATGCCAACCGTTGACCTGCATCGCGACGAACGTCACAACGTAAGGAATGGCGCCCAAAACACCGACGCGGACGTCGGACAGTCCCGAAAGATTTTTGAGCATGGTCGGGATCCAGAAAGCAAAGCTGTACATAGGCAGATAGTTGATGAAGGAGGCGGTGGCGAGCAGCAGAACGGTGCGCGATGTCAGAGTGTGCCAGACAGAGATTCTGGGCGAGGTGGAGGGAGCTTCTTCGCGCAGCCTGTCCTGAATCCAATCGCGCTGCGCCGAAGTGAGCCAGGTTGCCTGGTGTGGCCAATCCGTCAGGAAGAAAAACGAAACGGCGCCCAGCACAATCGCCGGTATTCCTTCCAAGACGAAAAGCCAACGCCAACCGGCATAGCCACACCATGTATGGCCGAGAATCCAGCCCGCGACGGGAGAGCCGATCACAAACGACAGAGGAATGGCCGCCATGAAGTTACTGGTGGCTTTGGCGCGGTCTTCGCGGATGAACCAGTGACTGAGATAGACGATCACGCCCGGGAAGAAGGCAGCTTCCGCCGCCCCCAGTGCGAAACGGACCAGGTAAAGCTGGCTGGGGGTGTGCACTTCTGCGGTCAGCATCGTCAAAAGTCCCCACGTAATCATGCTGATACCGATCATGCGACGGGCGCTCCAGCGTTCCACCAGCAGTGCGCCGGGAGTCTGGCCCGCGACGTAGGTCAAGAAGAAAATTCCGACCCCCAGACCGATGTTCCGATCGGTGAATCCTAGATCGCGAGTCATGCCCAGCGCAGCGTAGGCCAGGTTCGTGCGATCGATATAGTTCGCTACATAGAGGAGGAAGAGAAAAGGGAGCAATCGCGCCGCAATGTGACGGCGTGTGTGACCTCCCAGCTGAACCGAAGTGGGCACAGCAGCACTGGGAAGAGACCCAACCACCCCATTCCTCCCCCAAAGGCAGGTTTAAGTCGGCGAAGTATAACAGAATTCTGGAAGGGCATGAAACTTGGGTCAAAGATCGATGTGTCGCGGTTTATCGCCGACGTTCGGATAACGCAGCCGCACCTGCTGTCGTTTGAGAGCTGGCAATTTTTGCCACATCTGATGCATACACAATTGCAGCTGTTCGCGATCAGGAGGGGCGCGAAGTCGCGGCATGTAGCAGTGCTCCGGAACCAGCAACGCCCACCATGGCCATAACACTTTTCCAGGCGAGGCCCGCTTGAGGCAGACATAACATCACGATTACCAGCAGGAGCCAGAGAAACGCAGCCGCCGCGAGCGTCTTCGGAACTCGAATCGGATTCGCTGATTCCCTCTGCTTCGTTCCGGCGTGGGTCCACGCCGCCGCGCCAATGATCATGGCATAGGTGATGTAAGCGGCGAGACTGGAGATGCTGGTCATGACGTTCTCTACCTGTGCCCAGCAGGCAAACGCGATTGAAATGGCGGTGACCAGCCACAGGGCGTTGGCGGGGATGTGCCTTTGGTTGATGCGCCCTAGCCAATGCGATTGCGGCAGCTGCCGATCCCGCGCCATGGCCCAGACCATGCGTGTGAGTGAAATCAGGTTTGTCAAAGCCGAAGCGTAGATCGCCAGGAACACACAAAACATTACTCCAGCAACCAAAGGCGAGGGCAGCCTCGCTTGCATCGTGTACAGTAGCGGAGCGGACTGCACTCGGGCTTCACTGAGCGACGGAATCGCCATCGTAAAACCCACCAAAACCAGAAACCCCAGCACGATCGAGATCACCAGAGAGCTGACGATCGCCGTCGGCACGATCCGGTGGGGAGATTTGGTTTCTTCGGCCAGGTTCGCGGCGTTTTCGAACCCGGTGAGTGTCCATATGCTCATGAGCGAAGAAACTGCCAACGCACCGATGAAAGGTTTGCCAGCGCTTTGGGTCTCAGCCGTAAAAACAAAATGGACCGGATGCCCCTTGCCCAGCAAGGCCAAAACCAGAAGCGTAATTCCTGCCACCACACTCCCGAGGATTTCTGCCCCTACCGCATAGTTGTTTAGCCGACTGGCAAGGTGGATTCCAAAATGATTGATGACAGCAAGACTCAGCAGAATCGCGATGGTCGCGACTATGAGGTTGCGGCCGGTCGGAGCCATGCCCACGTACGAGCTAAAGTACGTCGCCAGTCCATAGCAGGCGGCCGGCATTCCCGTGGCCATCTGCACAATGACCAGCCAACCTGCCCACCATCCCAGGGTAGGGGTTGCCAGCCTTCGCACCCACTGGTAGGCGTAGCCGGATAAAGGAGTTTGTTTCGCCAGATTTGCGAAAACCAAGGCCACCAAGATTTGGCCTGCTCCGACAACCAGCCATGTCCAAATGAATGCCGGACCGGCCGCGTTCAGACCGACTCCGTACAAGGCAAAAATCCCGCTGGTCACGGAGATCAGAGAAAAGCTCATGGCGAAGCTGGAAAACAGGCCGACATCGCGTCGCAATTCTTGGCGGTAGCCAAAATCTGCCAGAACGAGTTCGTCCTGACTTAGGGCCTTCGGCCAACGGCTTTCGTCCATCTTTGATTTCTGCATGTCTGGTGAAGAATTTCTCATTAAGCAAGCGCTTTGTAGAAAGAATTCTGAAGCTCTGGACAAATGCCAGTTCTGTAAAAGTTTTCGAAGAGATTAGCACGACGAGGGTAAACGCTTGCGCCGTGTTCCAGGGCGATGGCCGCAATGAGGGTGTCAATCGTGGTCAGGGAAATACCTAGGAGAAAATTTTCCAACCGATCAGAACCCACTGGTGATCTTCAAAGCCGGCGGGTGGCATCTAGCGGTGTCACCGGTGGGGTTCTACCCCCGTCATTTTGTTCCGTCACCCTGGTATATGGATTTTCGAGGTCCACGGCGATCTAGATTCACCACGGTCCGCTAGCGCCCGCCATTTCGTGAGAACCAGCGATCGAACCACTGAAGCGTGCGTAACGTGTAATCGCGACTGTCCGCCGGTCTATTGAACAGATGGCCCTCGCCCGGATATACAACGAGTTGTACCGGCACTTTCATGGTTTCGAGAGCGTGATACCACTCGACTGATTGCTCCATGGGAACTTCGCCATCGCTGTCGCCGACGAGAATGAGCGTAGGCGTCTTGACCTTCTTCACGAAGTGCAGCGGATCGGACTTCTCGTACACAGCCGGGTCGTCGTACACGGATGCGCCGAAGAAAGGGATCATCCATTCGTCAATATCGTTCATGCCGTAGTAGCTTTTCCAGTCTGAGATGCCAGCACCAGCGACGGCAGCAGCAAAGCGCGTGGTCTGAGTTGCGGCCCACATGGACATGTATCCGCCATAGCTGTGGCCGCGAATGCCGATCTTGGCGGGATCGATGGAAAACTGCTTGATCATGGCATCCACCCCGGCTACCAGGTCGCGATAGTCACCACCGCCGAAGTCCTTGACATTTCCCTGGGTAAAGGCTTCTCCCTGGCCGTAACTGCCGCGCGGGTTGGGGCATAGCACGAACCAGCCCAACAACGATGCGGCGCGCATGTCGCCCATCCCTGCCGCTCCCCATTTGGGGAGGCATGCCCAGCTTGGCCCCCCGTGAACGCTGACGACGAGCGGATACTTCTTTCCGGGATTGTAGCCCTTCGGGAACGTGAGCCATCCTTGAACTTGATGGCCATCGCTGAGCCAATGGACATTGCGGGTTTCACCCTGGTTCGTTGGCACATCATCATTGAGATGGGTGATTTGCTTCCATGCACCCGCAGGCCCGGCCCAAACTTCCGGGGGAGCCTTCGGAGACTGCCGAATGACTCCGCTCACGGAACCGTCTTGCGAGAATGAAGCATTCGGGACCCAAACTTCGGTCGTAGTGGCGATGACTTCCTCTCCGGTCCAGCCATTCCAGTGAGCAGCAGGCTTGAGCCCCTCGGTGCTAAGCACTGTATAGGCGGATTTGCCGTCCGCATTGGCAACCACGCTGATTCGATCGTTAGAGTTCCATGACAGCGAAGATGGGGAAGCATGGATTCCCGGGGTAAGGTTTCGCGCCGGACCGCCGGACACTGGCACCACCATTACGTCGCCACCCGTGAGACCTTCGTCGCTCATGAGACCTTCGATAAAGCTGACGGACTTGCCGTCAGGAGACACATGGGGATCGGCAATCTGCCACTTGGGCTTGTAGATTTCGCGTAGGTTGCCGTTAGAGGCATCAATTGCGTAGAGACGTGCAATCCACCAGTTGTTGTCGCCGGAACCGTGGGCTGCGGTGCCGACCCAACCGGAGGAATCCGGCACCCAGGTGTATTCGTAGACGTAAACGTCACCGGGCGATATCTGCTGGAGCTTGTTAGTGGCCAAATCAACCGCACAGATGCGCTGCTCGTATATTTGGGAGCCGACGACTTCGGAAAGAGGTGTCATTGGCTGGAGCGGACCGGCAACCCGGGGCATGTCCGCGATGTAGAGAACCGAAATGGTTTTTCCGTTTGGCGAGTAGCGGGGAGCCTGCGCGTAGCCATGGAAGCTGGCGCGCTGCGCGAGTTCGGAACCGTCCGCAGAGGCGGACCACAACTGTGAGGCGGGCTTGTCGCCGGACATATCGTTGAGCCAGGCCAGCGCATGGCCGTCGGCGGACCAGGTCAGGTCACGTATTTCATTCTGGCTTGGCGCGATGCGGTGGGATGCGCCGTCAACGATGGAAGCCACTGACAGTTCGCCCCCAACAATGTAGGCGACATGCGATCCGTCGGGCGAGATCGCAACCTGGTCGATAGACTTGGCGGAGGTCAACGAGTCGATGGCTGTGGCAACTCGATCTTGGGCGGCAGAGGTGGGTTCCCAACAAGGCAACAGAATTACGACGATCCAAAGCTGTTTCATGGCGGGGGAAGTATACACAAGAGTTCACCGCAGCGCCGGGGCGGGTGACAGGGTCGAACCAGGCAACTCTTTCAATTTGTAGATGTTACAACGACTAGCCTGTAACTAAAGAGATAAGGGCCGTACGCGTTTTTTCCGGGAACGGAGAAGCAAACCCCTGCACTCGTTGACCGGCTGGTTTGGTGTGCGAAATCGTCCGTGACTCTCGGGAGCGCAACAGGAGAGATCACGGGTATTGTGCGCCGGCGCGATTGATGGCACAACACCATGTGTTCGGATATCGATTCAAGCACCTCCACAAGATTGCAGAGGGTGTATATTCAACTAATTTTTTGGTTGATTGTGTAGGTCTTCGCGCTAGGGGAGGGTTATGAAACGCCATCTCTTGCTCGGCGGATGTCTTGTATTACTAGGGTTCGCAACTGCGTCGTTTGGGCAAGGTGTAGGGGCCTCCGGCGAGGTTCGGGGCGTGATTAGGGACTCCTCGGGGGCTCTCATGCGGAATGTCTCCGTAACCGTTCTTGACACCGAGAGGGGCATCCGGCATGTGGCGGTCACCGACTCGACCGGCCAATATTTACTGGCCGGATTGTCCCCCGCAACCTACGACGTCCGCACGGAGATGCCAGGATTCGGCTCTCAGATCCGCAAAGGTGTAGTGCTCAACCTCGGAGAGACCGTCGTCATGAACTTTGAACTGAAGGTATCTGGAATGAAAGAAGTGGTGGAGGTCACTTCTAACCCACCGTTGCTCGACACCGCCCGCCCCAGTCAGGCGGACAGCGTGACCGATCGATACATTGGTGAGCTGCCGACCGATCGTCGAGGTGTCCTCACCTTTGTGTTACTGAGTTCGGGCGTGAGTAACTCCAGCAAAACGGCCAGCAATGCTGACTTTCGAGTGAAACAGACGCCCCAGAGTGGGCTCTCCTTCTATGGAAGCAACGGCAGGGGCAACAGCGTAACGGTAGATGGAGGGGAGGCGAATGATGACACGGGCGGCATCCGCTTGAATGTGAGCCAGGACACGGTGCAGGAATTCCAGATCAATCGCAGCAACTATTCCACGGAGTTGGGGAGCGCGAGTGGGGCCTCCATCAACATCGTGACCAAGTCCGGCACCAACGTCGTGCGCGGCAGCCTCTACGGTTTTTTCCGCAACGATGCTCTGGACGCTCGTGATCCATTTGCCTTTGGCCCGGCGCTGCCGTTTGACCCTGCATTTAACAACTTCAGTCTTACAGCCACCGGCGCGCCGATCAAAAATTCGCTGAATCGTCAGCAGTTCGGGGGGACCATTGGTTTTCCCGTGAGCAAAGATAAGACCTTCTTATTTTTCGGCTATGAAGGTTTGCGCTCCGATGCGGAAGACTCCGTCCCTCTGCTAACTCATAGCAATATCTTCTCTCTAACTAACCCTCAGCAAACAATCGCGGCAGGGCTAACAGCTCAGAACGGCACCGTGGTCCCTTGCCTGAGCGGGCCTGTAGGCGCGGGTGTTGCGGCAGAATTGGGTCTGCCGGCTCCAAACCCGACCACCAATCTGCCAGCAGCCAGCTGCGCCGCTATTCTGAGTGGTGTTTTGACAGTGATGCCGACGGCGGGTCCCCTTCAGGCTCTGGTGGTCAGTCAACTCGAGAAAGACGGTGGGTTATTCCCGTTCCAGACAAAACAACACGAGTTCTCCGTCCGTCTCGATCACCGATTCAGCAACCATGATCAGGGTTTACTTCGGTACAGCTTCGCCCATCTCAAAGAGTCAGATCCGGATGTGCAGGCCCTGGTAGGTTTTTCACGCGGAACGTCAGTGCTCAATTGGGACAGTACACTGCAAGGTTCGTGGTTCCATCAATTCAGTACCGGTTCGATCAATGAAGCCCGGCTGCAGTGGAACCGGTATCAATTGAATGTTGACACGAATGACCTGGGCGGGCCGGGGCTGGACGTTCAGGGATACGGATTCTTTGGCCGTGGCATCTTTCTGCCCAGCCATACCACCGCCCGCCGCTATGAGTTCGCCGACAATCTGACCATGGTCCGCGGCCATCACACCATGAGGATGGGTCTCTACGAGTTGATCCGCGGCAACCACACGGTGTCGGATACTTTCTTTGCCGGGCGATTTGAGTTTCTAGAATTGCCGGGAAACCTGCTCAGTCCCTGTTTGGAGGCCCCGGTTGTTTGCAATCTCTCGACGTCGGAAGCTCCCATCAGCACGCTGCAGTCATGGAGCCTGGGCCTCCCGGCGTTTTATGAACAGGGTTTTGGCAATCCCCAGTATGTCACCACCAGACCGTTTACGGCAGGTTACTGGCAAGACGCGTGGCAAATTCGGCGCGATTTCATATTGAATTACGGGCTGCGCTATGAGCTCGACTCTCAGTCTGGAACCCTCAGCACCGATAAGAAAAATTTCGCGCCCCGCATTTCATTTGCATGGGACCCATTCGATAGTCACCACACAGTAGTTCGTGGCGGTTATGGGATCTTCTACTCGCCTATCTATTTCCAGATTCCCGCGGTGTTGCAGACCCTCGGCAACATCAATGGCACGAGGCAGATTGCCAATAGCCTGGTCTCGATTTTGGGAGTTCCGGGAAGCTCCAACCCCCTTCTCAATTCTGCGGCGATTTATCACATCCTATTCAGCAAGATTTTGTGTGGTAAACCTCCCGTGGGACAAAACGACTGTATCTCTGCGGCAGATTTATCTGGTTTTCCGATCGGCTTGCCGATAAACAATACGGGCTCCTTGCCGCCGGGGACGGTACTGTTTTCCGGTCAGCCGGATTACAGGAATCCTCAATCGCAACAGGCTTCGTTCGGTATCGAACGCGAGATCGGAAAAGGAATGTCCATCTCTGCAAATTACATCTATGTCCATACCACGCATTTGCCGTGGGCAGTCGATAGGAACCTCCTGCCGGGAGCGCCGATGGTCCGTGGTAGCATGCTTGGGGCGAACGGGCTTCCCACCAACGGACTTCCCTTTCAGGACTGGGGAGCTCCGCAGTGCGTAAGCAATCCCGGTCTGTGCTTTGCCGACCCAACCCGCACCATTCTCCAGAACAATGAATACGATTCGGCGGCGAATGCCGTTTACCACGGCGGTATTTTGGAAATCAAGAAGCGTTTCGGTGACCGCTTTTCCTTGATGGCGAATTACACGTACAGCAAGGCCATCGACGATTCCACTGATTTCAATAGCGATTACTCGGCATTCAACGAAGTCAATTTGCGGACGGAACGATCGCTGTCGGACTTTGATCAACGACATAAGGTGGTATTTGCAGCGGTGATGGAAAGCCCCTGGCAACGCTCTCGTCTCCTGTCTGGATTTGAGCTCTCTCCCATCGTTAGCTACAACAGTGGCCATCCTTTTAATCTCCTGGCGGGCGCGGATATTAACGGCGACAATCATTTCACCAACGACCGTCCCCCCGGAGCTCCGCGCAATAGCGGCCTCGGTCCCAACTACGCGATTTTCGATCTGCGCTTGGGCCGCACCTTCAAATTGAGCGAATCCTGCGTTCTGCACTTTACGGCGGAAGGATTCAACATCACCAACCGCACCAACTATGCGAGCGTAAACAACATCGTGGGCGCGGCTTTCGCCCCGCCATTCCATGTGCACGGTACGGCCGATCTCTCACCCAGCGACCCGCTGGGCTTTACGGCGGCGTTGCCCAAACGTGAGATTCAGCTGGGCGTTCGCTTCGATTTCTAAAATGAGTGTGAAAATGGATTCTGCGGCAGCGCGGCACTCCGATTACGCCCTCGGTCATTCGGAGCAGGAACTAGAACGTCTCAGTCACCAGGGGCAGGTCTTTGCACCCTTTACCCGTCAGTTATTCGAGCAAGCGGGAATGCGTCCGGGCATGCGTGTTCTCGATGTCGGGTCGGGCGCCGGAGACGTAGCTTTTCTAGCCGCAGAACTGGTCGGACCCAGTGGTGAAGTGGTCGGTGCAGATCGCGAACCGGCAGCCGTGGAATGGGCTACTGCGCGCGCTCATGCACGAGATGTCACGAGTGTGAAATTTCTGGTAAGCGATCCGGCTGAAATGGAGTTCGATGGGAAATTCGACGCCGTCGTCGGCCGGCTGGTTCTCATGTACTACCCGGACCCGGTGGCTGCTCTCGAGAGGTTGGTACGGCATCTTCAGCCCGGAGGATTGGTCATCTTTCAAGAATTTGAAATGGAAAACATGCGGTCGCTTCCCCCTGCTCCGACCGTTGACCGCGCTGCTCGCTGGATGAAGCAGACGCTCAGTGCGAGCGGTGCTCGGACCCAGATTGGCTTGGAACTCTATCAACTATTCTTGGCGGCAGGCTTACCCGGACCCCAGCTCCGAATGGATGCTCTGGTTGGCGATAGTGCAGGATTTCCCTACGAAATTCTCGCGGGAGTGATCCAAAGTCTGTTGCCCGTCATGGAAAAACTGAAAATCGGCACGGCTGCGGAAGTAGATATCTCCACACTTGCAGAGCGGATGCGCGAGGAAGTGGCTGCCTGTAACGGCGTGGTCATCGCGCCCGCTCTCATTGGAGCTTGGTCGCGAAAAACGGTGTAGTGCGACTTACAAGAACTTCATGCGGTTCATGAGATCCTCGAAGCGCGGGTCCGGGCGTAAGTCGTCCAGCAAAGCATCCACTTTCATAAACGCCAAGGACGAAGTTCGTTCGAGGTAAGCGGCTTCCAGGCAAGCCATGGCATCCTCTCTTCTGCCCAGTCGGGTGTAGATCCGCGCCAAGAAATACGGGGTTACGTATTGCCGCTTCGAAAGATCCAGCAAGTGATCCAATAGGTTTTGCGCCTCATCTCGATCTCCAGCGGCCGCATGTGACTCTGCGAGGTTTGCGAGATACATCACCGCGCCCGGCGAACACTGAACCGCGTTTCGGGCTGCCGCCATCGCAGCCTCAGGCATCGACTTGCATAAGTATGTCCACGTGAACAGAGCGTGTGCCGGAGTAAAGCGGGGATCCAATTCCAGGGTCTTCCCGGCTTGCTCTAACGCCTGATCATATTTCCGTGCCATCCAATATACGAATCCTAGAGCCCACTGGAAAACGCTCGAGAGCGGATCCAGGCGAATGGCGCGTTTGACCTCGGTATACGCCTCCTCAAACCGCCCCATCATACCCAAGTGAAAACCAAAAAACTGGTGAGCGGTAGCATAACGCGGGTTCAGCTCAATGGAGCGCTCGAATTCCCGTTCGGCCGCGACGAAATCGTAGTCATACCAGGTGTGGACCCAAGCCAGAGATGTGTGGGCTTCCGCCAAGCTCGGGTCCATGCGGAGTGCTTGCAGCGCTAGTTGCTTCGCCTTTCCACACCCCTCCTCCGGCGCGACAAAATTGTAGTTGCTAAGCCCCGAGAGGCAATCGGCCAACCCGGCATAAGCAGCCGCATAGGCAGGATCCTTGGCAATCGCTTCCTGGAAGCACTCGACGCCCTTGGGAAGCCCTTCTTTGCTACGACGGTTCCAATGGTAGCGGCCTTTCAGATACGCTTCGTATGCTTCGGGTTCGACGGGACGCGATTGCGCGAACTGTGCTTGCTCCTGCGGGGTCAGTTTGACCCGTACTTCTCGCGCGATCGCCTGGGCCAGCTCTGATTGCAAGTCCAGAACGTCACGCAAGTTGCGTTCGTAGCTTTCGGCCCATAGGTGAGACTCTTTCGCCGGGTCAATGAGCTGTGCCGTAATACGCACCCGGTGACCTGACCGCAGCACGGTGCCTTCCACGATCGCGTCCACGTCTAGTTCTCTAGCAATCTCACGCAGCGGCTTGCGGACGCCCTTGTAGAGCATCGCGGAGGTCCGCGAAATCACACGAAGTTCGCCGATTTTCGCCAGGGTAGTGATCAGAGCTTCCGTCAGACCTTCCGCGAAATACTCCTGCTGCGGATCGCGCGACAAATTTTCCAGGGGCAGCACGGCTAGCGACCGCATCCGCGGAGCTTCGCACTCGATTTTCCCAATAAAACGGTAGCCACGTCGCGGCAGGGTCTCAATGTAGCGCGGGGTTTCAGCGGTGTCGCCGAGCGCTTCCCGCATCCGCTTGACGGCATTGTTAATGCCGTGGTCGAAGTCTACAAAAGTGTCGGAGGGCCAGATGCGGTTGCGCAGGTCTTCCCGGGTGATTACTCTGCCTGGCTCTTTCAGCAGGATTTTGAGGATTTGAAGGGGCTGTTCCTGCAGCCGAACCCTGGTTCCGTCCTTGCGCAGTTCTCCTGCCTGTGGATCCAGCTCAAAGGCTCCGAATCGAACGATCGCTTGTGAGGAGCGGAAACCCTCCATGCCAGCCACCCCCAACGCAGTTGCTGAGTTTAGCACCAGGGGTGCGGGCCGCACAGCCACAAATCTCCCGCTTTCAACCCCGCCGAGAGGGAGAAGAGCAGCGCAGGAGAGAGGCACGGGATTTACTCGCCTTCGAGGGTTTGAGATAACACCATCGTTAAAGGCACCGCCTTTCACAACTATTCAAGGAGGATCACTATGAGGCGCATCTTCGTCGCACTAGCCGTCGCAATGTTCGCCGCCGCGCTGCCCGCCCGGGCCGCGCATTGTTTCGAGGCCAGCCCAGCGGGCAACTGGGCGTACACCTACACCGGAACCATCTTTACCCCCAACGGGGCTCTGCCGGCAGCATCCGTGGGCCTCTACACCCAGGATGCAGCGGGAAACGTGGTAGGCAGCCAAACCCGTAGTGTCGCTGGAAGCTCAGGGGTGGAAGACATATCCGGAACCGTCGCTGTGAACCCGGACTGTACCGCCACTGCGACCATCAACGTGTTCGTGAATGGGCAGCTGCAGCGTACCGCTGTCCTGGCTCTGGTTTACGACACCAATGGGAATCATGTTCGCATGATTTTCCAATCGCTGACATTGCCGGATGGCACCAATGTCCCGGTGGTAATCACGCTCGATGGAAGCCGGTTGACGCCCAAGGATTAACAAGAGTTTGGTGGGGGCGGGGGCGCGCTCGGGTGACTGCGAGGGGAGGACCTTTGTCCCTCGACTAAGGTGAATCGCAGTTCCCGAGCCGTCCAGCGGGGTGACGAAACGATGGGCGTGGTAAGTGTTCGCCTTGGTGCTGCGCGGCACGGCAAAGCTTACGTCCGCAGCCCGACTCGATGTTCAATTTCTTGGAATCTCGGATCGTCGCGAATATAGTCGAAGTGCGGCCATGTCTTAAGGAAGACGAGGTTTGTTTCCCGGTTTTCCCAAGATCTATGAAGGGATTCTAATGCGAGCTCCTTTTCCATGAGCCCGTCGTAAGCGACGACGGAGGCGAGCGTCGGAACATAACTGTTCTTTGCCGCTTCCTGCAGATCATGCAGAGCTGCCAATGCCTTCGATCGATCGCCGGATTTTCCACGCGCGTGCGAAATAAATGCTTTTGAGTACCCGATGGCGCCTCCCAGTGCAAGACACTTTTCATAAGCACTAACCGCTTCCTCATACATCCCCTTCTGTTCATAGGCAAGGCCTAATGTCCAGTAAGAGAGAGTCATGTTGGGGTCTACTTCGATCGCGGTAAGAACTTGCTCGATACAAGCATCATACTTTCGCCCCAGCATGAGAACGAAGGCGAATGCCGCATTCAGCACACCAGACATCGGCTCGCGGCTGAGGGCTTCGGTTGCTTCTTGAATCGCCTGCTCAAAGCGACCTGAGACAGCCAGATGGTAGGAGTAGTGATAATGAGCCATGGGGTAGTTCGGATTTAGCTTGATGCTTCTCTTGTATTCGGTTTCCGCACCAGGCCAATTCCAATCGTAGTTCTGCAGGACGGTCGCCAGCACTTCGTGCCCCTCCGCTAAGTCCGCGTCGATTTCTAGCGCCCGCTGCGCAACTGCCCGGGCTTTAGGGTAGGCAATATTCGGGTCTACAGCGCCGTAATAACAAGGTACGGAGATGCACTGCGCAAGTTCTGCGTGGGCCAAGGCATAGTTTGGATCAATCTGGATGGCTTGGTTGAGATACTCGATACCGCGCCTGAATCCCTCCCCACTTCGCTTCTCGCACCATCGTCGCCCCTTCACATACAGTTGGTAGGCTTCAAGGTTCTCGGTGTACCGTTTCACCAGTCGGCTCTCGGTCTCTCCGGTCACTTTCAGGCGGAGCTTCTGAGAAACCTCACGGGAAATGCTGTCCTGCACCGCAAACAACTCGGTGAGGTCGCTGTCATACTGGTCTCCCCAAAGCTCCTGTCCATTTGCCGTATCCACCAGATCCACATGTAATCGCAGTTTGTTGGCGCGTTGCCAAATCCTGCCGGTCAGTACTGCTCTTACGCCAAGTTGGCGGCCGATTGCTAATGGATCCCTCTGCTGACTCTCTTGGCTAGCGGCGCTCCTCCACGAGATGACCCGGAGATTGGGAACTTGGGAGAGACTGTGCGTGACACTCCCAGGGATCCCTATCGCCAGATACTCTGCGTCCGGATCAGAACTCGCGGTCTCGAACGGAAAAATCGCGAGGGAATCTAGCGTCGCGCCGGTCCGCGAGTTCCAAGGAGTGCCATCCACGGTGGCTTTGAAACGATAGCCACGACGTGGCAAAGTCTCTACATAAAGCGGAGTCTCGGCGGTATCGCCCAGGGCCTCGCGCAGCCGCTTGATCGCGTTATTAATTCCGTGGTCGAAATCCACAAACGTGTCGGAAGGCCATATCCGTTTTTGCAACTCCTCACGCGGGACTAACTTGCCGGGTTGTTC
>Ga0126371_10002015_pt1 | contig 17382 bp, 16 predicted proteins | sample PanSoiMetaPlot_4_FD_110145 | JGI IMG/M metagenome (GOLD analysis project Ga0126371, IMG submission 110145) | Tropical forest soil microbial communities from Panama - MetaG Plot_4 | ecosystem: Environmental > Terrestrial > Soil > Tropical forest > Bulk soil | place: Panama | collected 2016-02-17 | reverse complement strand
GGGTTGTGAGGCAAAGACCTTGGCCCTTTCACGAGGAAAGCTCGCATCGGCCTTGGCGAGCAGTTCGCCTCCTTTGCTCAGCAGCACAGCGCCTCGAACGGCTCCGGAATATCCGAGCGCAGTCTTGAGAAGAGCTTTAGCCAGGCCTGCGTAACTGATCTCTTTGGAGATGGCCTGAAACGCTTTCGCGATCGGCCCTAATTCAAGTGTTTCGTCCTCAAGCGTCATTGCGAGATGCCTCTGACCGATAACAGTTATCCGCGCATCCCGGTATGGCGACCTCTACGGGCCAACCTGCTTCGGGAAGGAACTTTTTAGCGGGACCAGAAAGCGTCTTGCGTCGCATCTTCGGCTACAGGGCGGGGGGCCGCGGCCGCGCATACTAGCGGTGCAAACGGATATTGAGTTCTCGGAGCAATCGCCCGTAGGCTTGGTTTTCGCCAAGTTGCACGGCGACAATCCAACAGCTCAATTTCTGGGAACGTCACCGCCACTCCCCCCATCGCGGTCCTGCTTACGCTTCTTTTGGCGGGCGAACCGTCAAGTCGCAGGCCGAGGAACGCTGAGCGGCGTCGCCCACGCGTGACCGGGAAGCGAATTTCGAGACAATCGACGGTTTTATCCTGGAGGGTGTTCATCGGAGAGGCACCTGTCGACGCAATCAAGCCTAGCCTTGAATTCGAATGGTTTTCCGCCAAGGCATAGAGTACCGACCGAGATCGCCTCAGTGTCCCATGGCCTAAGATTAGGGCGCCAGTGATTCCGAATCCTGGGGTATTTTCTGAAAAGTTCTGAAGGGGAGCTTCGCGCTGAATCACCCACCTGGCCTCGCAATCGCGAAGCGGTAATTGCGTGCCGATAGTAATGGGAAGTTGACTTGGGGTTGACGCCCCGACCAGCCAGATGCTCAATTCCTCAATAAACTGAACAGGTTAAAGTGCGGGCCGTTGATATGTTTGCTGAGAGCACTCGACCGGTTTACGCGTCAGGCGAGTGCGAGATCGACCTTGCTCGCCGCGAACTTCGGGTTCTTGGATCTCCGGTACCAGTTGGTGGGCGCGCCTTTGAGATCATCGAAGTTTTGGCCCAGTCGGCTGGCGAACTTGTGACCAAAGACGAGTTGATGAACCGTATCTGGCCCGGCACGGTTGTCATGGAAAACACGCTTCATGTTCACGCGGCGGCAGTCCGCAAGGCGCTCGGTCCGTACCGGGGCTTGCTGAAGACGGAGTCTCGCCGCGGCTATCGCCTGCTCGGTGACTGGACCGTCCGGCGTCACGATACGGCGAAGCCTCCAGTCGATCCCCAGATACGAGTAACTGAGGGATCTCCGGCGACCAACTTCCCAGCTACGGTCGCGCATCTCGTTGGTCGATCGGCAGCTGTGCAGAGGTTGCTGGATCTCGTTTCTGCCTACCGCGTTGTAACCTTGACGGGGCCGGGCGGCATTGGAAAGACCATCCTCGCGTTGAAGGTCGCCCGCCTCGTCGTCCGGGAGTTCTCCGACGGGGGGTGGCTTGTCGAACTAGCGTCGCTGTCCGACCCGGAACTCGTACCGTCCGCGGTGGCCGGTGTACTAGGGCTGAGGCTTGGATCCAAGACGATCTCTCCTGAAGCCGTCGCTCGAGCTGTCGCGGGAAAAAACCTTCTACTGGTTCTCGACAATTGCGAGCACGTCATTGACGCAGCGGCGACGCTGACCGAAGTATTCGTACGCATGTGCCCGCGTGCCACGATCCTGGCGACCAGCCGTGAAGTTTTCCGGATTGAGGGCGAGCACGCCTATCGTGTGCCGCCACTTGAAGTGCCGGCAAAAGGGCAGGTGGATGCGGGCCAGATTCTGGGCCACAGCGCACCGGAGCTTTTCATTGCCAGAGCCAAGGAGCTGGGTTCGGACTTCTCCTCACACGCCGAAAGCCTGCCGACGATTGCAGCAATCTGTCGCCACCTCGACGGCATACCGCTCGCTATCGAGTTCGCGGCGGCCCGCGCGGCAACACTGGGGATTGAGCAGGTAGCTGCAGCATTGGGGGATCGCTTTGCACTGCTGACGAGCGGGCGACGGACTCCACTCCCGCGGCATCGGACACTCCGCGCGACACTGGACTGGAGCTACGACCTTCTAGCCGGTCCTGAGCGCCTGTTGCTGCAGCGCTTGGCGATATTCTCGGGCAGTTTTTCACTCGCGGCTGCCAGCGCAGTGACCAATCGAGGTGAGGCCTCGGAAGCGGAAATTGCCGATGGTGTCGCGAACCTGGTCGCGAAGTCGCTGGTGGCATCAGATATCACCGGGGAGGCCGGCTATTTCCGGCTACTTGAGACGACGCGGGTTTATGCCCTCTCGAGGTTGACCGAAGGAGGCGAATTGCAGGAGTTTTCCCGACGGCATGCCGAATACTATCAACAACTACTCGAAAGAATTGAGAATGAGTGGGAGAAGAGATCGACGTCTCTTGCCGACGTCGACAACGTTCGCGCAGCTTTGGAATGGTGCTTTGGCGCCAGCGGTAATCGTGCAATTGGCGTCGGACTCGCCGCGGCCGCCGCGCCGGTTTTCTTGGCAATGTCCTTGCTTCCTGAATGCCATCGCTGGTCGGAGCGAGCAATACTCGCCCTCGACGACGCCACTCGTGGCGGGTCCGAGGAAATGCATCTTCAGGCGAGCCTCGGGGTTTCGTCGATGCAGATGCACGGGCAAAGCGAGGCGGCGCGTGCGGCCTTGAGCAGAAGCCTGGGAATTGCTGAAGCACGCGGTGATGTCCTGAACCAGGTGGGGCTGCTAGGTATGTTGTCAATGTTCCATGTGCGCGATGGAGATTTCAAAACCTCACTGCATTACGCAAAGCTCAGCCGGGCCGTTGATGGAACCGTGGAGAATTCGGCGGCAATGGCGTTAGCAAATTCGATTTTGGGGCGGGCACTTCAGTTTGTGGGCGACCATAGCAGTTCGCGCGTAGAGCTTGAGGCTTCGTTTCGGTACTGGTCCGGTTCGCAGCAGACCAGCGAGGTCTATCTCGGCTTAGATCACCACATTTTGGTGGGTATTGGCCTGGCACGTAACCTGTGGATGCAAGGCTATCCGGCCCAGGCCACGGAGCGCGTCCGCCAGACCATCAAGGATGCGGAACGCAAGAAGCATCCGGCGTCGCTTGGACTCGCTTTGTCCTGGGCTCCGGGGATATTCCTTTGGACCGGCGATCTAAGGAGCGCCGAAGACCACGCAGACTGGCTGATCTCACACGCCGAGGCCCATTCGCTCGGACCTTATCTCGCCGTGGCACGCGGTTACAAAGGTGCGCTGGCCATCGGGTGGGGTGATGCAAGCGGCGGGGTTGAGAATCTTCTGGGCTGCCTAAAGCAGCTCCGTGCGATGCGTTACGAGATGCTCAACACGGGGTTCAAGCTCTCCCTTGTTCAGGGACTTATGGCGATCGGACAGTTCGGCGAAAGCCTAATGCTGGTGGATGAAACCATTAGACTGGTCGAGGCAAACGGAGACCTTCTTCACATGCCGGAGGCGCTGCGCGTGAAGGGAAGTATTCTTCTCTCAATGCCGCAGCGTCGGATTCATGACGCGGAGGTGTGCTTTATTCAGTCGCTTGATTGGAGTCGTCGCCAAGGTGCCCGATCGTGGGAATTGCGCACGGCAGTTGATTTGGCCGCGCTCTGGGCCGGTCGGGGACAAGGCGAACGCGCGTACGCGGTTCTAAGGCCGATATTCGAGGAATTCGTCGAAGGTTTGGATACGGCAGATTTGAAGGCGGCCGACCGCCTGCTGGCGACCTTGCGGTAGCACGCCACTCAACGACGCATGGCGCGGACGACGGATGCCAAGCAGTCCGCATGAACGTTGTTGCCCGACGCAATTGCGGTGTGGTCCGCGTAACCCATCGGTCCAGCTTGCGCACCAACCGGGCCTCACGGAAAAAAATCGCAGTCCACAGTCAGCTGCCCGATCTTGGTTAGAGCTCCTTGATCCTGCGTTGCGCGACTCCTCGGGCGTCGAGGCTTGCACTCGGATCAAATGCCCGACCCACTTGTTCGATCGGCTGGTTCTTCCACGCGCAGATCTGGTTGGGGTGGCTCCGATACCGTAAGATCCGCAATCGTCGAGAGCTCCCGCAGCGCCTCCAGGGTGATCTTCGCCTTCAGGGCCGCGTCGATCTTCCACCTCGGTTCATCATCCTGCTCGGTCTGCCACGATAGAGCAGCCTCTGCCGCAATTGAGCGCCTGGTCCCAAGATCGGGGTCCACTTCAAGCGGGTGTCTATGTCAAGCCGCGTATCGTGCCCACGCCCATTCCAACTCGTGCGCCCCCGCCTGACAGAAACCGTCACCTGCGGCTCTAGGCTTGCATGCCGGCCGGCGGGTCGCAGGGCTGGGTACCCATATCCGCAGGCACAGAGACCTCCAGAATCTGCAAATCATCCGAGGTGGCCGTCTCGTTGTGGCGCAAACCGCCAGGGATGAAGATCGAGTCCCCGGCCTTCACACGCACCTTGGTACCGTCCTCAAACTCCAGGTCTACCCAGCCGCGTAGCGCGTAAACGAATTGCGAGTCACAGAGGTGATAGTGCCACCCGGTCGGTTGAGTTATGCCAGTGATCGCGGTGGTCAGCTGGGCACGCATCCGCCCTTGGCTGGCAGCCGTTACACCAAGGTCGGTATAGGTGAAAAACTTGCGGCGGCCCGGTACCCGGGGGGCCGTTTCCGGCGTCGTATAGGCAAGCTTGGTGCCTGGGTTGACGAGTGTCGACTTGTCCACTGCTCCGGCTTCGTTCATGTCTCTACTCCTGATGGTTTCCCCAAAACTGCTTTTTCGTATTAGACTATCATCGAATTGCCAGCTCGACCAGTGTGGTAGTCATTGACGGCGACTCTCCGCGCCCCCTTTTCCTGCTGGGCAAGCTAGACGGCGAACTGCAAATCTGCTCTGCGAGCAAAGGGATGGTGTCGCCCGCGACCACCACACCAACCACGCCGTCAAGCAATCGCCGTGGCATCGGCTCTCGACCATCGACTTTGAAGACTTGAACGGCTTGAAACGAGGCAAATCCCAAAGCAGAGCCAGAACTTCCGCATCGCCGCCGCCGCTTGGACCTATCGGCCGGTGAGGCACGGATCAAATCTCTGGCACGGGAAAACCGTGCTTGGCCCATTGCTGTCGATCCGCGAGGCACCTCCCGAACATGGCCCGCCTGTGGTGAGGACGATCGGTACAACCGGACGGGAGAGAGGGTTCGACGTATCGCCTGCGATCACAAGGGCGATGCCGATTTCATCGGCGGTCGAAACGTCTTGACCAAGACCCGCCCGGTACTCGGGCGCGTGGACTGTTCCCGAGGCAGAAATGTCCGTGATTGAATGAAACGTTTCTGAACAAACGGTTAGGTATAGCAACGCTGACGTGGGTCGCGGAAGTTCTTGCGGGATTTCATGAATGCAATTCATAGGTTCATGCGAATTTTACCGCCTAGTGCTTGGCGTGATGCCTCGTAGATTTGCGCGAACGGCAAATCAGTCAGCAGGGAGGGACGATGGACATCAAAGCGGCTCACGGCTTTTGCGCAAAGGACCGGCCAAGAATTCCGATGCGGTCGAGCCTTGCTGCTCGCCTACGAGCAGTGGATTGTTGCAATCCCTGGCACCGGAAGGCTCGAGCGTGTGGGACGAGACTATCGGAGCGGTTGCAGCCGAGCTCATTTCCAAGGGTCTCCACGAGATCGAAGGCGGAACGTCAAACACAATGGTGGAGGAGGGTCTGCGCGTAGAACATCTGGAGCGAACGATTTATCGTTGAGGGAGCCTGATGGCAATCAAGAGTTTGAATTGCTGCGAAACATGCCGCAATCGACACGGATCATTCCGAACCTGTCGACACGAGATCGCGGTTCGAATGCGTCGAGAGCCTCAATGACAGGGGCGAGTCTCCCCAGTGTTGCGGATAAGCAGATCTTATATCTGACTACGATTGGGCGCACGACGGGTTTGCCGCGTCAGATTGAGATTTGGTTCGTCGTCTGCCGCGAGCGTTTCTATCTGTTCGCCGAAAGGGGTGAAGCCGCGGGATGGGTCAAGAACGTCAGGCGCAATCCGAAGGTCACGGTCCGGATCGGACAATGGCAAATTGATGCGACGGCCCGTGTGCTCAATCGTCAAGCCGATCGCAAACTGTGGGACCTGGTGGCCGCAATGGCCGATCACAAATATGGATGGGGCGAGGGGCTGCCGGTGGAAATCACGCCGTTTTCATAACGGTGGCAATCGCGACGTGACATTATGGTAGCGCGCCAATCCAGCGATGCGCGATGTACAAATACTTTGAGTCACCGGCCGCTCAATGCTTTTATCGCGCATATTGATAAACGATCGTAGGCGCAGCGTCCCCACGTTGTAATGTGGATGAGGAGCAACAGCAGCGCTGCAACTCGCGCGCAATGGCAGCGCCTTGCTCCGGGTTTTGAACACAAGCCAAACTTCCGTTCGTTGCCAGCTTCTACTGCTCATAGGGTCCTTCGGGCTCTGCATTAGAGCTCCTGGCGCGTTGGCCGGAACAGGATTTCGTTCACATCAACCTCTTCCGGTTGGCTCATGGCGAAGGAGACTGCCCGCGCGAACGACTCGGCAGGAATCGCAACGTCGGCATAGAACTTCCGGATTCTCTCGGCGGCCTGCGGATCGGTTACGGTGTTGGGCAGTTCTGTGGCTACTGCGCCAGGGGAGATCACAGTGGTGCGGATATTGTAGGGCTTCACCTCTTGGCGCAGCCCTTCGGATAGAGCGCGCACGGCATGCTTCGTCGCCGCATAAACCGCGAAGCCGGGTCCGACCCGATGGCCAGCCACCGAGGAGACGTTGATAAAATGACCAGCCTTCTGCTGTTTCATGTGGGGCAGCGCCGCGGCGATGCCGTACAGAACGCCCTTGATATTCACGTCGATCATCCGATTCCATTCATCGATTTTGAGGCGCTCAAGCGGGGCCTGAGGCATCAACCCGGCGTTGTTGATCATCACATCGATCCTCCCGCAAGTCTGCACGGCGGCGTCTACCAATCTCTTGACCTGGTCGCATTGAGTGACGTCCATGGGTACGGCGAGTGCCTTGCCGCCCCGGCGGCTCAGCTCATCTGCCAATGCGCCGAGGCGATCGAGTCGCCGCGCTCCCAGCACAAGGCTGGCGCCCTGCGCTGAGAGAAACCGAGCGGTCGCCTCGCCAAGTCCGCTGCTCGCGCCCGTAATGACGACGACCTTCCCTTCGATGTTGTTGCTCATAGTCTTAGTTCCTGCTCTCCATGACGGTCGCTCTGGTCATTCGCGCCGGCGTTGTTTGGGCTATTGGTCCTCGCGGACCTTTTCCAACCCAATCAACGTTCTTCCCATTCAGCGCTTCCTGAATGACGATACGCGTCATCGCCGTCGTGCCATGCCAATGCTTCGGTTCGGCCGCCCGCCTGCCGCATGATTTAAAAGCACGCCTCTGTCGCGACTAGCCGCTATTATCCGCATGTACTTATGAGCGGAGCCCATAAATGCAGCGCGGAAACCTGGACGATCTCTTGGCCTTTGTCGCCGTAGGGCGGGAGCGCAGCTTCACGAAGGCGGCGGCGAAACTAGGCGTGTCGCAGTCCGCGCTGAGCCACACGATTCGCGAACTCGAGGCGCGTCTGGGAGTTCGGCTCCTGACCCGAACGACGCGGAGCGTTGCGCCGACTACTGCCGGCGAGCGCCTGCTTCAGACCTTGGGCCCATGTTTTGCGGAGATCGACGCTCAACTCGCGGCCATAACGGAACTTGGGAAAAGGCCGGCCGGTACGATTCGAATAACGGCGACCGAATATGCCACTGACGCGATTTTGCTACCGAAACTTGCGGCGCTTTTGCGGGAATATCCAGATATCAAAGTCGAGATCACCATCGACTATGGGCTGACCGATATCGTGGCCCAACGCTTTGATGCTGGCGTGCGAAGCGGCGAGCAGGTGGCAAAGGACATGATCGCCGTTCGTATCGGACCGGACACACGCATGGCGGTCGTGGGAGCTCCATCGTATTTCAAGAGTCAGGCAGAACCAAAGAAACCTCAAGAGCTGATCAGTCACAATTGCATCACCTTGCGTCTGCCTCATGGCGGACTGTATGTCTGGGAGTTCGAGAAGGGCGATCGCGAATTGAGAGTACGCGTCGAGGGCCAGCTTACCTGCAATACCACCGCCCAGATGCTAGGTGCCGCCTTAGCGGGATTGGGCTTGGCCTATGTGCCCGAAGGGTTGGCGCAGCCGCACCTCGCCAAGGGTCATCTCAAACGGGTGCTGGCGGACTGGTGCCTGCCGTATTCAGGCTACCACCTCTACTACCCGAGCCGCCGACAACCGTCGGCGGCCTTTACATTGTTTGTGGACGCGCTGCGCTACCGAGGTTGACCAAGCACGCGCAAAGGCTGCGCGCGGCGCAGCCACTATTCGGGACGTTTCTCGAAAACATCATCCTTTTCGAGCGCGGCGCGACCGGTCCAACGTTTGCGTTCGAATTAGATGCTGACATTGTATCAATCTCTTGCGCTTAAGCCCCAGTAGCGAGGGCCAGCGCGGCTATGGTCGCAACGATCATGGCGTTTTCCTTAGAACACTTACGCTCTACGAACACGCAATCGCGCGCCGCGCGCAGGGCATATGGGGAAGCGCTGCTGCAATGCCAGCCGCAGAGTGCAGCCACGGCGCTGGCAACGAATGCCGCGCCGAGAGTGGCCACGGCCGCGAGCAAGCCGAGAACTGGAGTGCCGAACCCGAGCGCGACGTCAAGAAAAGCGGTGTAAGCGGCCATTGCGAGCCCCGGGTCTGTGCCGGTGCGTTCCGAACCGCTTCCACACCAAATCCCGGATAAACGAGCGAGTATCCGATTCCGGTCAGCGCGGCTCCGCTTAGTGACAGCGCAGAGAAGGGCGCCAGCCAGATCAGTCCCAGACCCACTGCTTCGATCGTTGCGCAGATGAGCGCGACCTTGCCGTAGTTCAGTAATAGCCGTACCGCCAGACTTCTCGATCTCCTGAAAGCACGGGCGTACCATTTGAAGCACGCGTTCGCCGGTCTGCATTGACGAGACCCACGTGTGGCGGGGTGGGAACGCGCAGCCTCAGCTTGGCGTCGGGCCTGCGGGTAGTGGGGACGCAACGAAGTCATTGAGGTTTGCGCCTGCATTCATGAAGTGTTGTTATAAGTCCGTGCGCATTTTGGTGGCTAATCGGAGAACGGTGTAACCGCTAAACAAGCAGCGGAAGCATGACAAGCGGTGTTAAAGTCGAGGCAGGCATCGCCGTCGTGCTCCAGCCGCGCAGGAGGCGCCATGATCACGCGCAGACACATGCTCGCCGCCACCGGCGGGTTCGCCACTCTGGCAGCTGCCCGGTCTGCGGTTGCGGAAACCCCAACGGGGAATATTCGGACAGAACGAAGGGATGGAACGATGGAGATCAAACGAAGCGGTTCACAGCCGTCCGGTAAAGGGCCGGCGGACTATTTCACCGGCGCGGTCCGCATTGACCCGCTGTTCCAGGCGCCCGATCCGGCACGCGGCCGCGGCGCCAGCGTCACGTTCGAACCCGGTGCGCGCACCGCATGGCACACCCATCCGCTCGGTCAAACCTTGATCGTCACGTCTGGCCGCGGGTGGGCCCAGGTCTGGGGTGGCCTGGTTGAGGAAATCCACCCCACCGACGTGGTCTGGTTTCCGCCGGGCGAGAAGCATTGGCACGGCGCTACACCCACAACCGCGATGACGCACGTCGCCATTCAGGAGGCGTTGAACGGCAAGACCGTCGACTGGATGGAGCACGTTGACGACGAACAATACCGACGGGCTTGATGCTGATTGTGCGACGGAACACAGATATGCAGAAACGCAGGCTTGGAAGAAGCAAACTGGAAGTTTCGGCCCTCGGTCTCGGATGCATGGGGTATGGTAACGCTCGCAGTCTCCTGCCAGAACACAAACGGGAGTTGATATCGCTCATTAGGGTGGCCGTCGAGCGCGGCGTCACATTTTTCGACACTGCTGAATCTTACGGGCCTTTCGCGAATGAGGAGGTGGTGGGCGAGGCCCTGGCTCCCTTTAAGGCCCAGGTCGTGATCGCCAGCAAATTTGGCTGGGACATCGACCCGAAAACTGGAGCGAACTCGTGGCGCCCGAACAGCCGACCCGACCACATCAAGGGCGTCGTCGACAGGATGCTGAAGCGTCTTCGTACCGATTGCATCGACCTGCTCTATCAGCATCGCGTCGATCCGGAGGTTCCGATCGAGGACGTTGCCGGGGCGGTGAAGGACTTGATTCGGGACGGTAAGGTTAAGCATTTCGGCATGTCCGAAGCAGGTGCGCAAACAATCCGACGCGCACATGCGGTGCAGCCTGTCGCTGCGCTTCAAAGCGAGTATTCGCTGTTGACGAGAGAGCCGGAAGCGGAAGTCATGCCGGTTCTGGAGGAACTTGGGATCGGCTTCGTTCCTTTCAGCCCCCTCGGCAAAGGTTTCCTGACCGGCAAGATCGATGACACGACGACGTTCGACAGCTCTGACTTTCGCAATCAAATACCACGCTTCTCGCCGGAAGCCCGGAAGGCGAACAAGGCCCTGGTAGATCTGCTCGGCGCTATCGCCGAACGCAAGGGCGCGACTCGGGCGCAGATCGCGCTTGCCTGGCTCTTGGCTCAGAAACCCTGGATCGTACCGATTCCTGGGACACGGAAGCTGGAACGCCTGGACGAGAACCTCGGGGCGGCCACCGTTGAGCTTATAGGCGAGGACCTGCGCGCGATCGATATCGCGCTCGCCCGGATCCCAATCCAGGGCGAGCGTTACCCCGAACACCAGCAGCGGCTCGTTGGCCGCTAATGGGGGGCGAAATATCTGCGAAGCCTTGAGCCACAGCTCTGCGACATGGCCGCCCGCGTAGACGGCCGGACACTCCTCGCCACCGTCGCCCCGAGGACGTGGTGACGAAGGGCCTCTCAGGCGAATGCACGAGCTTGGCGACGCAAGAATACGCAAACGGCCAAGCCTATCCCGTGGACACGGACGAAACCCTGCTCTCAGATTGGCTCAAAAAGACGGCAGCGTTGTTCAGAGGCGGCCCAATATGCGATTCCAGCAACGGCCGAGGATTGGGTCCTGCATATGACCAGCTAGGCGCGGGTGCCAATGTCGGCGAGCCGACGACCACCGCAACGGTGCGGGTAACCAACAACCAAGGGCGTGGCGAAGGTCTCTGACCGTCGCATCCCTGGTGCACGGCGATGGTGGGATCGATCAGGTCGGTACTGAGCGCGCCAGCGAGACGCAAATATGTCACTAAATAGCTCCCCACAGGCCAGGCTTCGGGTCGGTGATGGTTCAGAGCCACCAGTATATGACGGCTCTCTGCCGGACCATGACGCGGCGATTTCCGCTTCCGCCCGCGACGCGGACGATGTTCCGCGAGGTGTCGAACGACGCCGATCTCGCTCAATTCTTGATGAATAGATGCGGTGTCCGTTCTAGACGAATTGCCAGCACGATCCTTTTGTGCTGACCAAACAGCGCGAGCAGATCGAGGATCTGTTTCACTGGGATATACTTCCAGTTGATAAGCCGCATCCCAAGTCTTGCCTCCTCCCCCGACACGATCTCCACACGCGCATCAAACCAAGAGCCCCTGATGCGCCCAAATGCGCTGCAAGCGGCAATTCTGGCCACCCCGCGGTTGCGAATTCGCTTGGCCTTGCCCGATTCGGCTGTGGTATAGACATAGATCTTCGGCTCGGCAGCAATGTCCCCACGCGTCGGCGCGACTGCAAACCAGACAGGTGTCCGCACAGCCTTGCCGTTCTTCCGATAGGTCTCCAGGCTCAGATATCTTTTGAATCGAAGCGCTCCAAATCCCGTCTGAACATTCATCGCCGCCGATCCTCGCGTGGCAGTGCGTCCAGCTAAGCATGTTTAATGGGAGACAAACTCATCGGGAAAATAGTCAGGAACCCGTAGTTTGGATGACAGGGTGGCGGGAAACCAAAGCTCTGAAGTCCATCGACAAATCCGTTGGGGCCGTGAGCCACCGGCCGTAACGAAAGTGGAGGCGAATGTGGCCTCGAATAAGGCCGATGCCGGCCGCCTGATTGCGGCCGACCGCCGCATTTGTCATCGGCCCACGCTTAGTGGCGGTTCCCTCAAATAGCTCTCGGCGAGCCGTCGACCGGTTTCGCGCATGAGTTCCTTGTCTGCCGACAGGGTCGCCGCTGGCGTCACGCGAACAACGGTGTCATTGCAGTATGTCGGGATGACGGCCGCAGGCTCTCGGCACAGACCGGGAGGATCGCGGTTGGCGCGAACGGCCCGAATGCCGGCTCTGATCTGTTTCCGGAACATGGTGATGCCGCGATCCGTGGTGCCAAGATGCTCCATGCCATGGATGGCGATCGGGCGCTGAGACACCTGGGCCTCGTAATCGCCGGGACGCCGCTGGCCCGCTTCGTAGGAAGCCGCGGCGAGCTGACCAGGTGCCATGACGCGATCGCCCCACCAGGCGGGCGTCGCGCCTGCCGTCTCGCTCACATACCGCAATTCGAGAAGCATCGTATTGGTGTCGTCGAGGGGCACAATCCAACGGCTCATCATGGGGCCGCTGAAAGGGTGTTCCTGGTGTCCATTCTCCCAGATCGGAGCCACCTGCTGGAGGTTGGGGAGCAGCGCTTCCACCATCCGCGCCCAAACATTCTCGCCAACACGCCGCGTAGCGATATAAATCATCCCCACCGGGGTCTCGCTGAAGTCCAGCTCAGGCAAGACCCCGAATTCATCGGTGAATACCGAGCCGCTTACGATGGTGTGCAGAAACGCCGTATGGGCCGGGTCCATGGCGTTTTCCATGATCTGCAACCAGTTGCAGGGATAGAAGTACTTTTGGCCAGGGATGGCGCGATGGCCGGGTCGCACGAAACTGTCGTAGACCGGAAATGGCGGCTGTCGATCGGGCGGACCCATATAAGCAAACACGATCCCGTGACTCTCATGGACCGGATAGGCAGCGTGACAAAGCCGGTCCTTGAGTGTGCTCTCGGCTGGTTCGCCCGGGGTCTCGAGAATGGTCCCGTCCACCCCGAACAGCCATCCGTGGTAGCAGCAGCGTATGCCCTTGGTACCGATCAATCCGAACTCCAGCGAAGTCCCGCGGTGAGGACAGTGCAGCTCTAGCAAGCCAACGGCGCCGCTCAGGTCACGGAACACCACCAGCTTTTCGCCCAAAATACTGACCCGATGTGGGAGGTCCTTCAGGTCGTCGGAGAAGCACACAGGTTGCCAGAAGCGGCGTAGGTACTCGCCGCAAGGCATGTCAGGGCCGACATGGGTGAGCTCGGCGTCCTCGGCCACGACGCTACGGTGCCAGTAACCGCCCAACCTTGTTCTTAGGAACGGAGCTCTGGTTGCCATGCGCGTGCTCCTGGCTGGCCGCGCGCTTTTGCTCGACGATAACGTCCAGTGTAGAGGAGAGCGCTCGGCGATTGCAGATATAAAATAACCCTCGATAAACAAATTGTCTAGGAGCCGGCGCGAACTGCGAGACGGCTAGCAGCGAGCTGCGGTACGCCAGCAGTGAGGGGGCGCTCGTGCGCTCTCAGCCTGCTCGGCGGAGACACCCGGGCAAACACCCCTGGTTCGAAGCACCCTCCGAGAGAGTGATTCGGATCGCATTGCAAAAGCATCTCTCTGAGTGGTTCTCGAGTCTGTAAAATGCTTCACACAACCGCCAACAAAAGCGAGCCGGAGATCGCAGTGCGTCCCGCGTTCGAGGGAAGCATTTATTGGACTTCATCGATAAGACAGGAGACAGCTCGTTGACCGTATGTGTGCAAGCTGACCTGCCACCCGCAAGCCGGCCCGACAACGGGCAACCGGTAGGCACTGTATCTATCTAAATCCCGCACCCCGCCGGGGTGCGAACCAGATGAAACGACTCATACCGTTCGAACAAATGCGGACTGCGGCTCACCCGCGCGCCGGACCCGTCTTGGTCTCCACAATACGCTGGATTTCACCGTGCTGTTAGCTCCGCTATCAGTGCTGCCGTAGCACAGGGCCGGCGCAAAACCGCAATCGCCATGAGGCAAGTTGGCGAGTAATGTCATCGGGTCCCGTTGGATTGCCCCTTGGGGACCAGACACAGGAACGTCGTTGGGCAATGAGATTGATTCATAGTAGCGTGCAAGGTTCAGCGCATGTATGGGCACTTGAGCGTCGCTTGCAACGCCTTGGCATAAAGCAAGTGCGAACGCCTTTCAGCGCCTCGAGAAAGAAACGATTTCGGAGTATCCCAGGGTACCTCCTGGCTGGATCGCATCGCTTCTATAGGCGCACTGTACCACGGCCCCGTGAAGTTATCTGCAATCGGGGCCAGAAGCTTCACGCCAGCACGGCGGTCCCCATTTTAACCGCGCGACCCCTGAACAGGAAGCAACCGAATTTTATCTCATTTTATATAGTGGATACACGCCGGTAAGCAGCCAAGAACGTGCGGACCGCAATGCCTACTACGTGGTTTCTACGCTCGTCAGTCGGGCCGTCACCGGCATTGAGCAGCATCGGCCTGAATATGGTTGCGCGGCAAGAATCCAGGAACTGTGCTGCAGCGACCTCGCAATCTTCGATCACGAGAGTCCCAGCTGCAACCTGGCTCTCCAGATACCGACAAAGCGTCGCGATGCCCATTGCGGGGCCGGTCTCGTAGAACTTTTTGCCGATTTCTGGCATCCGCTCCGAGATGCTGATGACCGTCCGCAAAACGGATATCGCACGAGGCTGGCACAAGAAATTGACGTACCCGCGTCCAAGCCGCGTGAGGACGGCCTCTACATCATGATCGACCGGGTCGAGGGAAAAAACGACTTGCGCTTGCGCTGCGAATTCCTCACGGACAATCGTCTCAAATAGACATTGCTTGCTGTCGAAATAGACATACAGAGTCCCCTTGGAGACACCGCTGGTACGGGCGATCACTCCCATGCTGGCTGCATCGAAGCCGTGTGATAAAAATACCTCGCGCGCACCGTCCATGATCTGGCGTCGCTTAGTACTATCCGGCGATTCCGGTGCGACCGAAGTTTTGCCCTCGAGCAGATCCGGTTCCACAGCCTTCCTTTAATTTAGATTTTGAGTGAGCGACGGGCCATTCAGTTAATCAAAAATATGTCTGCTCATTCCCTAAGTCAAGCGTCGCGACCAAAATTGTGGGGTTTGTTGTATTCTTGCGCGACATCCCGCTGTCATGATTGCGGTGTGCAACAGTCTTCAGCCGCTGAAGATGTTCGCCAAGATTGAAGTTCGATAGGCGGCGCCTACGACTTCGCAACCTTCGTTCCCAGCGGGAGCGCAGCCAGGCCCCTGAGAAGTCAGCGGCGCGCTGTGACTACTTTTGTTTCCGGCCGTGGTGGACTATGAATATTTGGCAAAGCGGTCAGCGTACACGGTCGTCTCGGTTTTCCCCAGTCCGTAACTTTCTGCATCTCGGTCGACAATTGTCTCCGTCATATCGCGTCTTGAATGCGTAGTGTGGGCACTGTCAAATTTTTAGTACGCCAGAGCGTGTCTACGCCGATTGTATGCTTCCGTGAATGCGCGATCGTACAAATACACCGCTGACCATCATTGCGAGTCGGTTTCCGGGTCATTCTCGAAATGCTCGCTATGAGCCCCTCCAGCCTGAGGTACAGAGCGATCGTTCCCGACAGATGCCGGGCACGGTGGGTTTTCGGTGATCCGAACAAAAATGCTCATCCCTTGTCCTGTGGACCCTAAGCGCCCAGTATAAAATCACGAGGTAGCGGATGTCGGAAGCCTCGAAACCTCAGCCCAATGCAGGAGCGATATACGTGTTGGACGCGCGCATTCCCCTAGCAGGGATGCCGGCAGTCCCGAGCGCGAATTTTTTACGGGCACTCCTCGGGTGCACTTCAGCGGGGCAATCCTTCATCAGAAAACCCGCTGACTACACATCCAGAAGGTGCTCTAATGGCCACCGAACACCTCCAACCCGATCCAGGGGAATCGCTTGCCCATGGAAACTGACCGCAGTAGGCGCCCGATCGTGCATCTTGTCGGTAGCATTCCGCTGCCCGATGCCGAGATCGTATTCCGCACAGTTGCGGCAGCTGTCGGACAGAATCTGGTCCGGGTTCCCGACGGGGAGACGGGTATCCGCAAGACGTGGATCCGATTCCTGCAAGACGTTCTTGCCGCGAACCCAGCGATCGAACTCGCGAGCGACCTGCCGCCATTCCGCTTCGTCCAGTGGGACGGCAAGCTGGTGCGGGAGATCCCGCGGCTGCGCCTGAAACTCGGTGCCAAGCCCGATCCTGACCAATTCATTACCGGTTATGCCGACATGGCGATCGATTCCTGGCGCACGTTCGACCGCTTGCAAACGGCGGGTGTCATCCCACCGAACGTCAAGTTTCAGATCAGCCTGCCGACGCCGATCGCCCCGACCTACAACAACATGGTGCCCGAGGACCGGCCCGGTATACTGCCGGCGTTGACCCAGCACTTCATCCGCGAGGTGACGAAGATCGCTGCGACGCTGCCCAATGATCGCATAGCGGTGCAATGGGACGTTTGCCAAGAGGTGCTGGCCTGGGAGGGCTACTACGAGCCAGGCCCCATCGATTTTCGCAGTGAGACGACCGCAGTGCTCGCAACGATCGGCGAGGCCGTGCCGGCCGCTATAGAGCTCGGCTACCACCTCTGCTACGGCAGCCCGGCCGACGAGCACTTGGTCCAACCCAAGGACACTGGCATCATGGTGGAGATCGCCAATGCGATTGTTGAGTTGGTGAAGCGGCCGATCCAGTTTTTTCATATGCCGGTGCCAAAGGAGCGCACTGACGACGACTATTACCGGCCGCTCGCCGGCTTGCGGCTCGAGGCTGGGACCGAGCTCTACCTCGGCCTCATCCACTACAACGATGCTGCCGGCGATGCGACGCGCCTCGCTGTTGCCCGACGCCACGTGCGTGTAGACGGCGTCGGCACAGAATGCGGCATGGCACGCGGCGAGCCGGCGCGGCTTGCGGCCCTGCTCGCCGCCCACGCCCGCGCGGTCGAGACATAGTACTGGCGATCAGTGACCCGCCAAGCGTCGCGTACATCCCCACGGACGTTACAATCAGGCGCTTGCCGGCGCTCGGAATGTCCGTAGCGGCGGGACCTCGATTCTAAATCTTCCATTGCTTGGCGGATGCGTTAACGCGAGATGCGGCCCTGTTGGCCTATGGGCCCTACATCGCATGGCTGATCGCGCACGTGCCAGTTCGAGATTTTTCGTACGTTCCACAATCAGGTCGCCGCTGGCGAGACCAGAAAGC